>JAABUQ010006762.1_pt1 | contig 17114 bp, 11 predicted proteins | sample 5560001 | NCBI WGS metagenome assembly JAABUQ01 (sample SAMN10711888, study PRJNA513371) | rock metagenome | isolation source: Antarctica rocks | place: Antarctica: Victoria Land, Finger Mt nord | collected 2015-12-18
TTGCGTTCTTCAATTCGTGGAACGAGTTTCTTGCTGCCCTTATCTTCATGACCGATAGCTCCAAGTACACCTTGCCCATTTTGCTGCTCAATGCACAGAGCGGACTCTTTGGAGTGATCGACTGGGGCGCGCTGCAAGCAGGGGTGGCGATCGCGATGTTTCCATGTCTGGTACTGTTCCTCTTGTTGCAGAAATACTATATCAGTGGCCTGGTGGCTGGCTCAGTGAAGGGATGAGAGTAAATCGGGGAAACCAGCGGAGGTAGAACCATCTGCTTGGGCCAGCGCAGGAAGGCCTCTACTTGTAGAAAAGGGAGTTTTCATGCTATCTTCTTCATCGGAACAAGGGTCTTTTTTGCCCATGACAACGCTCGGTTCGACATGGACGTCGGTCTCCTGGAAGGCGGTGACCATCGACGATGCGTTCTGGGCGCCGCATCTGCACGTGAACCGCGAGCATTCTCTACCGCATATCTACCAGTTCTGTGAAGAGACGGGCCGTATCGAGGCTTTGCGACTGAACTGGAAGCCTGGTATGGAGCCGGTCCTGCACATCTTCTGGGACTCGGATATTGCCAAGTGGCTCGAGGCGGCAAGCTATAGCCTTGCCAGCCACCCCGATTCGGCTCTGGAGGAGCAGGTTGACGAAGTCGTCCGTCTTATCGTAGAAGCTCAACAGCCCGATGGCTATCTCAATAGCTACTTCACTGCTGTTGAGCCAGAGAAGCGCTGGACGAATCTGCGTGATTGGCACGAGTTGTATTGTGCTGGCCATCTGATCGAAGCGGCAGTGGCTCACTTCCAGGCTACGGGGAAACGTGTTCTGCTGGATGCGATGTGTCGTTATGCAGACTACATCGACACGGTCTTCGGCACTGCGCCAGGAAAGAAGCGCGGTTACCCTGGGCATGAAGAGATTGAACTCGCGCTGGTGAAACTGTATCGGGTCACAGGAGAGAAGCGGTATCTGCATTTAAGTCAGTATTTTGTGGATGAACGCGGACGGCAGCCTCATTATTTTGATAGAGAGGCTCGTCTGCGTGGCAACGATCCTAGAGAGTACCACCACAAGACTCACGAATACTCGCAATCGCATCTGCCTGTGCGCGAACAACATGAGGTCGCCGGCCATGCAGTCCGGGCGATGTACCTCTACAGTGCTATGGCTGATCTTGCTTGCGAGCTACACGACCAGAGCTTGTTTGATGCCGACCAGCGTCTCTGGCATCAGCTCTGCTCGAAGCACCTGTATATCACCGGCGGCCTCGGTCCCTCGGCGCACAACGAGGGGTTCACGACCGACTACGATCTGCCCAACGAGACTGCCTACGCGGAAACGTGCGCGGCGATCGGTTTTGTCTTCTGGAACCATCGCATGTTGCAGCTTGACTGTAACGGGCGCTATGCGGATATGCTGGAGCGAGCGCTCTACAATGGCGTCCTGAGCGGCGTCTCGCTGGATGGTCGCAAGTTTTTCTACGTAAATCCGCTGGTCAGCTCCGGCACGCACCATCGGCAGGAGTGGTTTACTGTCTCCTGCTGCCCGCCTAACGTTGCACGCCTCTTTGCGTCTCTCGGAGGGTATATCTATGCCGCCAATGATAACGAGGTCGCCGTGCACCTTTACATTCAGAGTACGGCACGACTGAGCGTTGGTGGACGCGCTGTGACTGTGCGCCAGGAGACGAACTATCCGTGGAGCGGCGGTATCGCTCTCAGCTTTGATATGGACGAGCCTGCAAGCTTCGGATTGCGGCTTCGTATCCCTGGTTGGTCCCACAATGCGCGGCTTCTCGTAAATGGAGAAGCATTCGATGTAGCCAGTCACCTGGAACAGGGCTATGTGCGTGTAGAACGTGTCTGGCAGCCTGGAGACCGCGTAGAGCTCGAACTGGCAATGCCTGTTGAGCGCGTATACGCCCATCCTGACGTACGCCAGGATGCTGGCCTTGTCGCCCTCCGGCGCGGTCCACTCATTTACTGCCTGGAAGCGATCGATTCCGAAGTACCATTGCACCGTATCGTCGTGCCGGAGACTGCAGAACTGGCAAGCCATTTTGAACCAGGCACACTTGGTGGTGTGACTGTTATTCGTGGCAAGGCGCTCATCGAGAATAACATCGATTGGGCAGGAAAGCTCTATCGGTCGCAGCACGCCTCGTTGCAGCCAGGCACAATTACAGCAATTCCATACTATGCATGGGATAATCGTCAGCCGGGCGAGATGCGCGTCTGGCTGCGGGAAGGCGGAAGTTAACACTGGCAGCCAGGGGCCCCGGCAAGCGAGGTCCAATATGGTCTGTCAGTGCCATATTAACCAAAAGAGGTAGGATAGGCCTACTACATCAATGGCTTGATAGCGAGTGCCGTAAAGGCGTAGAAAGAGAAAGCATGAACACGTCTAATACATTGGTTGAGAAAGCACTGGAACCATTGCCATTGAGAAGTATTCGTCCAGGTGGTTGGCTCTTGAACCAGTTACGTATTCAGGCGGAAGGACTGACCGGACACCTCGACGAGTTTTGGCCTGACATCGCTGAAAGCGGCTGGATTGGTGGCTCTGTAGAGGGTTGGGAACGCGGGCCTTACTGGCTTGACGGCCTTGTACCCCTGGCGTTTCTCCTGGACGATGAGAAGCTCAAAGGGAAGGTACAGCACTGGATGGATTACATCCTGAGCCATCAGCAGAAGGATGGCTGGCTGGGACCAGTGCATGACGTGAAGTTTGGCTACACATACGATCCATGGCCTGTCTACATCGTGCTCAAAGCCATGACACAGTACTATGAAGCGACGAGGGATGCTCGTATCATTTCCGCTATGCAGCGGTTCTTACAAAGATTGCAAGCCTTAGTGGCTGAAAGGCCACTCACCTCCTGGGCGCACATGCGTAGTGCTGATCTTGTCCTCAGCATTTACTGGCTGTACGAGCGCACAAGCGAGGAGTGGCTTCTCGACCTTGCACGGATAGTTCAGAAGCAAGGATATGATTGGCGCGCTCATTTTGAGAACTTCTACTATAAGGAAAAGCAGAAGCAGTGGACCCTTCAAGGCCACGTGGTGAACAACGCGATGGGCATAAAGCAGCCAGGAGTGGAGTATCGGCTCTCCCAGAATGAGACACATCGCCAGGCGTTTGTGCACATTCTCGAAACGCTTGATACCTATCATGGTCAAGCGACAGGAGTTTTCACGGGTGATGAGGCAGTGGCTGGCAAGAATCCCTCACAGGGAACAGAACTCTGTGCAGTTGTCGAGTACCTGTTCTCGTTGGAAATACTCCTTTCACTGTCTGGTGATGCACTCCTTGCTGACTGTCTGGAACGCATTGCCTTCAATGCTCTTCCTGCCACCTTCAAGCCAGATATGTGGGCGCACCAGTACGTTCAACAGGCCAATCAAGTCATCTGCACTATCTCAGAAGACCGACTCTACACGACCAATGGTCCCGATGCGAATCTCTTTGGACTGGAACCAAACTTTGGCTGCTGCACCGCCAATATGCACCAGGGCTGGCCCAAATTTGCGTCACATCTTTGGATGCGCACTCCCGAGGATGGTCTTGCGGCTGTTGCCTATGCTCCATGCAGTGTCACCGCCAAGATAGCAGGAACGACCGTGCATGTAGAGGTGCAAACCGAGTATCCTTTCGAGGAGATGATACAACTCCTTGTATCTGCAGAACACGCTCTACGTTTTCCACTGCATCTGCGCATTCCTGTCTGGACAACGCATGCAACCGTAACTGTTGGTGATGGGACGAGTGAGAGCGTAGAGCCTGGAGCGTTTCATCGTATTGAACGCGAATGGCATGAACCTCTATCCATTCGCCTACACGTACCAATGTCGATCAAGGTGCAGACGCGTTACAACAACAGCGTCTCCATTGAGCGCGGCCCACTGGTGTATTCCCTTAAGATCGACGAGGAGTGGAGGCAGATTCGAGGTGAACTCCCACATGCCGATTGGGAGGTTCATTTCGCAAGCCCTTGGAACTATGCAGTAGAGATCGACCGAGAGCATCCAGAGACATCGTGTGTCGTTACGTCTCATCCTGTAGGGAATGCACCATTTTCACCAGAGGGTGCCCCCACCGACATGAAGGTGAAGGGGCGACGTGTGCCTACGTGGACGATTGAGCAGAACGCTGCAGGTCCGTTACCAAAGAGTCCAGTCACATCTACTGCGCCACTGGAAGAGCTGACGCTGATTCCTTATGGCTGTACCAATCTGCGTGTGACGGAGTTTCCAACGCTCGGTTGAGGGCGTGTGGTATAGTAGTATATTTCTCCATACAGTGAGATACAAGGGAGAGGCATCTCTTGGATCTTGATAAGAGGATAAGATATGAAGACACTTATTATCGGTGGCTCTGGTCTCATTAGTACAGCTATCACACGCCAGTTAGTGGAACGTGGAGAAGAGATCACTCTCTATAACCGCGGGGAAACCTTATTGCGGGTACATGGCGGCATCAAGGTGGTCAAAGGTGATCGTACCGATTTCCCACGCTTTGAGAAACAAATGGCTGAGTTTGGTCATTTTGACTGTATCATTGACATGGTATGCTTTGACCCCGATGAGGCAACAAGTTCCATCCGTGCTTGCCGTGGACGCGTTGGACACTATATTTTTTGCAGTTCTGTGACGGTCTATAATAAGTCTGGCGATGGCTATCCTCTTCATGAGCATGCGCCTCGCAACAAACCCGTCGGCAGTTATGCTGAAAAGAAATCACTTTGTGAAGATATTTTCTTTGAGGCTCATCAACGAGGTGATCTTCCTGTCACGATTATTCGTCCCGCCAGTACATATGGTGAAGGGAGTGGCATTATTCACTCGTTTGGAGGGAAAACGACCTACCTCGATCGCATACGCAAAGGTAAGCCAATTATCGTACATGGCGATGGGAATTCTCTTTGGGTAACCTGCCACGCCGAAGATGTAGCAAGAGGCTTCATTGGCGCGATGGGAAATCAGAAAACGCTCGGGCAGGCGTACAATGTCACAGGGGAAGAGTGGATGACGTGGAACCGTTATCATCAAAAAGTGGCTGAAGCTCTAGGAGCACCAGAGCCGACGCTGATCCATATTCCTACCGATCTGTTAGGAAAAGTTGTACCAAACCATGCGCATCTCAGTGTCGTCGACTTACAGTACACGAGCATTTTCGATACGACTGCAGCCCATAGAGATTTGGGCTTCCACTACACGATACCCTGGGTTGAAGGTGTTCGCCGTGTCGTTGCTTGGTTAGATGCGAACAACCGTATTGAAAATTGTGATGATGACCCATTTGATGACCAGATAATTGCAGCCTGGGAATCGATAAGCACTCAGATGGCTTTGCGGTTTGAGCATGTAGGAGGAGCGTAGGATACTGGGCTGTGTTGCAAAAAGAAAGCTGATCTGTTAGAGTGGGAGGGAAATAATAACAGAGGACCCAGCATGACAGAGGTGCACCCTTTCAAGTGGCGTCACTTCCAGCCCGACATCATTCTCTTGTGTGTTCGGTGGTATTTGCGGTACGCATTGAGCTATCGAGATGTGGAGGCAATGATGCAGGAACGAGGATTGCACATCGATCACAGCACCATCTTTCGCTGGGTGCAGCACTATGCCCCGGAACTGGAAAAGCGGTGTCGGCCTCAACTCAAGGAGTGCAATGACTCCTGGAAAGGAGATCAAACCTACATCATGATCAAAAAAGTGTGGTTTTCCCTTTACCGAGCCGTGGATTCCACAGGAGATACGATCGAGTTCATCCTCAGCCCACCACGGGACTCTGAAGCAGCCAAACGCTTTTTCCGCAAAGCACTCGCATCGACGGCTCGTTCCGTTTCTCAAGCGTGTCCGGTCGCAGAGCAGGTGGCCCAGCCCAGGGATCTGACAGGCACCACTCCCGTCACGTCAGTTCCTCGCGTGATCAATGTTGACAAGAACGCGGCGTATCCCAAAGCAATTACTGAGCTCAAAGCCGCTGGAGTGCTACCCCAACACATGGAATTGCGACAAAAGAAATACCTCAACAACCTGATCGAACAAGATCATCGCTTTATCAAACGTATAACCTTTACTGATGATACCAATGTTGTTCTTGATGTAATTTGGATTAGCCAAGAGCGGTTAAGAACTGCATTACAAGCAGATAGAAAATTGCATGCCTCCCCTGAACTCGTCGTTGAAGTGCTTTCCCCAGGTTCAGAGAATGAACGGCGAGACCGCGAAGTTAAGCTCAAACTATATTCACGCCGTAACGCGAAAGAATATTGGATCGTAAACTGGCGAGAGCGAACTATCGAAGTTTATCGACGCCAGGATGCCGTACTTGAGCTTGACAAAACACTTGACGAGACTGACACGTTAGAAAGCCCTCTCTTGACAGGATTTCGTTGTAAAGTGAGTGAGCTTTTCACTAATTTATGATAGTAAAACACTTCAGTTTCTCTTGTCTCTCAACACCCATCACAAACCTCCTAGAATAGATGCATCCCTGTATTCAATGCTCAAACTCAATTCGTATTACCCACAAGGGCATGATGAGAACACTATTCCTCACAGGGAAAACAGACAGATACAATGATCTTACAGGAATACGTTGAAAAGGAGTTCCTTATGGGAAGCATGAAGCAGACCCATCATTTTGTCCCTTGCATGGAGTGCAAAGGAAAAAGATTTCTCACACGCCATAGCTACTACTGGACACGACTTGAGGATGACACTGATCTCTTCTGTATCACTATGGTTGTGCTCATCTGCAAAACGTGCAATCTCACAACCTACTATGCCCAAGAACAAGACATCCTTGATATACTAGAACCGCCAAGCCAGGACATCCACAACTAAGCAACCAGGGCCATGTAGTTCACTCTCTTCCACTGAAGAACTGATACTTGACGCTTATGGTAGACTGAGTGTAGCAAAAACTCACAGTGTGTGACGTTGAGCAGGAGGAGTAGATATCTTATTCCGCGAGAGAGGGAAGGCCATTGGCTGTAAGTCTTCCTCGGTAAGCGATATCGAAGGTCGCCTGGGAGTCTGAAAATGAACATATGTAGTTTTCACGGGTGTGCCCGTTATTGCACGTCTTGAGAGTCAATATTCTGTAGAGAACGCTCGATTGCATCTTGGAAATTGACTGAAGCAAGGTGGTACCACGAGCATGCTCTTTCTCGTCCTTGAGTGATGGGGAAGGGCTTTTTCTATGCGCAAAAATACTGTACGAGTCTGATGTATTCCACTCAGCCTCGCACGGAGGAAACATGATCGAACAGACTAACACAACAACAGAGACAACGTTGCCAAAGGCGTATGACCCGCAGGCCGTTGAAGGCAAGTGGTATCACTTTTGGGAAGAGGGAGGCTACTTTAAGCCACGCCCCAACAACACACGTAAGCCGTTTGTGATTTGTATGCCACCACCCAATGTTACGGGTGCGCTTCACCTGGGTCATGCCATTACTGCTACCGTTGAAGACATTCTTATTCGCTATCACCGTATGCTCGGTGACGATACGTTATGGGTGCCGGGAGAAGACCATGCAGGTATCGCGACGCAAACCGTTGTCGAACGCTTGCTGGCAAAAGAAGGCACGGACCGCCATAAGATAGGGCGCGAAGCCTTTGTCGAGCGTGTCTGGCAGTGGGTTCACCAGTATAAGAGCCGTATTCAGAATCAGCACCGCCGCTTGGGAGCTTCATGTGATTGGTCACGCGAACGCTTTACACTAGACGAAGGACTCTCCAAAGCGGTGCGCGAAGTCTTTGTACGTCTGTATGAAGAAGGGCTGATTTATCGTGGTGAGCGTATCATCAACTGGTGTCCACAATGCATGAGCGCGATCTCAGACCTTGAGGTCAACCATGTCGATACACTGGGAACACTCACATATGTGCGCTATCCGCTCAAGCCACATGAGGGCGAGACGGAGACGAAATATATCAGCGTTGCCACAACCCGACCCGAAACTGTTCTTGGTGATACTGCTGTCGCAGTCAACCCTAATGATGCACGGTACAAGGATGTTGTGGGCCGCTTCGCTATTCTGCCAATTATTGGACGCGAAATTCCGATTGTGGCAGATGGCGCTGTTGATGCCTCGTTTGGTACTGGTGCGGTAAAAGTGACGCCAGCACATGATCCGACCGATTTTGAAATTGGTGTGCGCCACAATCTGCCACGCGTTCAAGTGATCGGCTTTAATGGCGTTATGACCGAAGAGGCAGGTCCCTACGCTGGCTTAGACCGCTTTGAGGCTCGCAAGAGATTGGTGGAGGAGTTACAGCAGCTCAATCTGGTCACAAAAATTGAGGACTACATGGTACCGCTAGGACGGTGCCAGCGTAGCGATACGATTATCGAGCCGCTCGTCTCAAAACAGTGGTTTGTCAAGATGACGCCCCTGGCAACACCTGCTATTGGTGCCGTGAAGTACGGGCAATTAAAAATCATTCCAGAACGCTTCAATAAGACCTACATGGATTGGTTGGAGAATATTCACGACTGGTGTATCTCGCGTCAACTCTGGTGGGGTCATCGCATTCCTGTGTGGTACTGCGATACCTGCGGCGAGATGACGGTGAGTCGAGAGGATGTCACAGCTTGCTCTCATTGTGAGAGTACAGCTATTCACCAGGATGAGGACGTGCTGGACACATGGTTCAGCTCGTGGCTCTGGCCTTTTAGCACGCTTGGCTGGCCCGAGGTTACTGACGACCTGTTGCGTTTCTATCCAACATCGGTAATGGAGACTGGTTACGATATCATCTTCTTCTGGGTGTCGCGTATGGTGATGTCGGGCATTCATTTCCTGGGAACAGTGCCATTTCACACCATCTACCTGCATGGTCTGGTGCGCGATGCGAAGGGCGAAAAGATGAGCAAGTCCAAGAATAACGTCATCGACCCAATTGAGGTGATGGACCAGTACGGGACCGATGCGCTCCGCTTCACGCTGGCAACGAGTAGTACGCCTGGTAACGACTCCAAGTTGGTGCCTGAGCGTATCATTGGCAATCGTAATTTTGCCAATAAAATCTGGAACGCTTCACGCTTCGTGTTGATGACGACCGCTGAAGTCGGGCATGGGGTACCAGGTATTACAGAGGTGCAGCCACAAACACTTGCTGATCGTTGGATACTCGGACGCCTGGCGCGACTGACACAGAACGTGACGCGCCTGATTAACGAATTCCAGTTAGGTGAGGCCGGTCGCCAGATCAACGAGTTCTTCTGGTCTGACTACTGCGATTGGTATGTAGAGATTGCGAAGGTACAGATGCAAGGAAACGAGTATGCACGCCAGGCAACAGCAGGCATTCTGCGTACAGTGCTTGACCAGAGCTTGCGTTTATTGCATCCCTTCATGCCTTTTGTCACCGAAGAGGTCTGGCACTATCTCTATCAGACAAGCGAGCTAAATCGCGAGCAGTGGCCTGCCTCCGCGCTGATTGTCGCGCCATGGCCTCATGCCAACATTGCAGCTATCGACGATGAAGCGGAGCAGCAATTCGGACTTGTGCAAGAGGTGATTACACGTATTCGTGATGCACGCAACCAGGTGAATGTTGAGCCTTCGCGCCGCATTCCGCTGCAGATGGTCGTAGGCTCTGAAACGCAGATGTTTGAGGCACAATCGCCGCTCATCGAGTTTCTGGCACGTACCGAGAAGCCACAGTTATACGAGTCGTTAGCGCAGAAGCCGGAGCAGGCGATGAGTCTGCTTGCAGGGCATGTTGAAATATACTTGCCACTATCGGGCTTGCTTGATATAGGCAGGGAGTTAGAGCGACTCGACAAAGAGATTGCTCAGGCGCAACAGGAGATCGTGCGCGTACAAGCGAAACTCGCCAACCAGAATTTTGTCTCCAGGGCAAAACCGGAGGTGGTCGAGAAAGAGCGTGAGAAACTGACTGTGCAAGAGGAGCGCATCGGCAAATTGCAGACGCGCCGCGCCGAACTAGGTGGATAGTTAGAGGAAATGGCTGAGTCGCGGCTTGCCGAGGCAAGCCGCGACTCAGCCATTTCCTCTATTATTTTACATATGCTACCGCTTCGTCCTGCAGTACTGTCTTCAAGAATTGCTCGTTATACAGCTGTGCGTACAGTCCATTGCGTTCTAGCAATTCCTGGTGCGTACCACGCTCCACAATCTCGCCTTTGTCAACCACCAGGATCACATCGGCGGAGAGGATAGTGGAAAGACGGTGGGCGATAGCAAGCGTTGTGCGTCCCTTCATCAATGGTTCAAGTGCAGCCTGAATGAGTCGCTCAGAATGTGTATCAAGCGCACTCGTTGCCTCGTCCAGGATGAGGATACGTGGATTTTTGAGAATGACGCGTGCAATGGCGATACGCTGCTTCTCACCACCGGAAAGTTTGTAGCCTCGTTCACCGACAATAGTGTCGTAACCATCCTCAAGTTCCATGACGCGATCATGAATGGCCGCTGCCTTTGCCGCCGCGATCATCTCTTCTTCTGTTGCATCGGCACGTGCATACAGGAGGTTTTCGCGTACCGATGCATGAAACAGATACGTTTCCTGGGTGACAACGCCAACAATGCTGCCGAGCGACTCGAGAGTAACATCTTTCACATTGTATCCGTCGATTTCTACTGAGCCGCTATCCACTTCATATAAACGGGGCACCATATAGGTTATCGTCGTTTTACCTGCACCGCTTGGCCCAACCAGTGCTGCTAACTGTCCAGGTTGAATGTCGAAAGAAACATTATTCAGCGTGATGCGCGGCTCCTCAATCTCTTCGACTTTTGTGGCGGGTACGACTGGTTCTGGTGATACAGGACGCTTCAGCCCTTGCTCCTCTTCCTTGCCTAGCCCTTTAAGGATACTGGATTCATCGCGCTTATAGGTGAAGGTGACATGCTTAAAGGCGAGCTCGCCACGTACTTTATCTGGTTCCAGCATCAACGCATTCGGCTTATTTTGAATATCGACAGGCAGATCGAGATACTCGAAGATACGGTCAAACAAAGCCAACGCTCCCTGTACCTCTACTTGCGTGGTTAGAAGTTGCCCGATGGGGAAGAATATTCTGCTTTGCAGTGTTGTGAATGCTACGATAGTACCAAAGGAATATCCTGGATTGTTGTGAATGGTCTGCCAGCCTGCAATCAGGTAGATGAGGGCTGGTGTAATCGAGAAGAACGTGCCAATCAACATGAAGAACCAGCGGCCAATCATCTGCTGACGCACTTCTAGATTGGTTAACTTTTGATTTTCTTTCTCGAACTGATCTTGTACGAATTTTTGCCGCCCAAAGGTCTTCATGAGCAGAATACCACTGACAGAAAGCGTCTCTTGCATTATCGCGGTCAATGAGGCGAGGCTTTTTTGTGTATCCTTGCTTGTTGCACGTCGAACATTACCAACTTTGTAGGTAATCCACAGGAAGATCGGCAATACACCGAGCGAGACGAGGGTGAGCAACGGACTAATAATGAGCATGGCAATCAGCGTGCTGATGAACGTTGAAACGTTAGAAACGATGCTTGTTGCTGTATCAGTCACAACGCCTTGCACGCCGCCAACATCATTTGAGAGGCGCGACTGAATCTCGCCAGTGCGTGTCGCTGTAAAGAAGCGAAGTGACATGCTTTGGAGATGCTGATACAACTTGTTACGGAAGTCGCGCATGACATTCTGCCCAACCACGTTGTTCAGATAGGTCTGCCCTACACCAATGATGCCAGTCACGATGGGCGTGATAACCATGAGGGCAACAAAAATGAGGAGGAGGTCCGTCCTTTTTGGTGTAATAGCATCGTCAAAGATGAATTTAATTAAGAGTGGATTGACTAATCCCAGGACTGTTGTTAAGAGAATAGCAATTAAGACTAGCACGACCTGAAGTTTGTACGGGCTAAACGCCTGTGCGATACGCTTTACCGTTCGCGCGTCCGTCTTACGTCCCCGTTTCTTTTGTTCTTCTGCATAAGCCGCCATGCCACCACTCATACCATGAAATCCCATATATTTGCTCCTATATGTATAATGCCCTTGTAAGGCATGATAATCTCCATTGATACTGGACTCGATAATGAAACCCATCCTTGGGCGTACTAAATGAGGCCCCTACTTCCTTATGTATAATATAACCGATTTTTACACGTGTTGTACTGACTATGCGGATGGCTCTGACACTGTAGATTTTGACAGGCTAATGCGTTGTAGTAAGCCTGCAAGCAGAGCGCCTCGCAGTGCTATCGAGTCAGTGCGCAGGTACTCGCGGTCGAGATTGTGCATACCACCGCCGATTGGTCCCAGGCTATCGAGGGTTGGGATACCGTCTGCCATGAGCGTATTCGCATCTGAGACGCCACCTTTTCCCTCTGCAACAATCGTAAGGCCAAGTGCAGTCCCTTCAACTTGAGCCATATGGAGCAATTTGAGCATCGCAGGTGTCGCCTGATATGGTCTTCTACCAGGCATACGTATCAAACGTGCCTGTGTATCGGGAACACTAGAGCCAGCTACAATTTGTTGTAAGGCATCGGCCGCCATGTCCAGACCACGTTCATCGTAGGCCCGAATAGAGATGTGACACCGCGCTCTATCGGGTACCATGTTCAGTTGTTCACTACTACTAATACGCGTAACGTTACAGGTCACACCATAGAAGAGGGTGTTGATATTGTTGATGGCAATGATTTTGTGCGCAAGCTCAACTACTGCTGAGCGTCCCTTTTGTGGCTCGGCTCCCGAATGGGCAGAGATACCTGTCACCTCAAGGATATACTTGTCGGCCCCCTTACGCGCTTTCGTGACAATATTGGCGGAGCGTGATGACTCTAGTACCAACCCAACATCTACCCGCTTTGCGATATCGTGCAACAATGGCACACTGCCTGTTGAACCAATCTCTTCATCGTTATTGAACACAACATAGATCTCGCCAAATCGGTCAAAGCCTTCTTCTAGCAATACACGCAGGGCATAGATACCCATGACAACGCCCGACTTCATATCAATCACACCAGGACCATACACAACATCGTCTTCAATCCGAAAGGGCTGCGTCTGCACTGCTCCTTGCGTGTACACGGTATCAACATGACCTACGAGCAGCATACGCGCCGTACCCTTGCCTTGTATATGAGCAACAAGATTATTGCCAAAGCCTTCAGTTGCATGCAGTGTTACCTCAAAGCCAAGTTCGGTCATCCATTCTTGAAGATAGGCAACAATCTGATTAATGCCTTCAATGTGTCCTGTTCCCGAATCAATGTTTACGAGCGTGGCAAGGTGTGCAAGCATCTCGTCTTGATACACTTGTAAGCGAGGCAAGTAGTGTTGAGCATAGGTGGGCGCGTCCGATGTGTGTGAGGCTACCATGTATAGGGTGTCCTTTAGGTGTTGAGTACTATTGGATAAGCTTGTCTAGTATTGTATCACGAAACGTTGTATCTTTCTCTTAATAACATACAGTTTTAGGGGCTGTTGAAACACTTGTTTCTATTCATAAACATCGTGCATTGCTAAAAAGGTGTGATAAAATCAGACCTGTACAAGATGTAATTTTGCTCATTTTTGCATTGAAGGTCAAAAGCCAGCAGGAGAAACTAGTGTATGGTACAGCACAGATACCGGAAGAGGCGTATCGTCTAGGTGAGACCTACCATTTGGGTACTCCAACGGCTGTTTATCGCACTCACTATACACAAACTGAGATATTCTTTTTCTGGTCACAAATAGCAATCGCGCTGCTAGCGGTACTGGTAGCTTTTGGCTTTATTCTTGCTCTTGAGGTATTTCACGCGCATGTTGCAAGACTTTTCTTGCCTGTGCTGCTTGTATTTTTTACACTCAACATATTCAATGCGTCCCGCACTGTACATTACAAGGGGCGGGCGTCTTACATTCCGTTTACGCGTAATCTCCGGGTCTATGTGTATAACGATGGTCTTCTTCGTGTACGCACGACAAAGCCAGAGGTGATACGTTGGGATGAGATAAAGCGTGTGCGGTGTTACACCTCTCGAGAGACAAAGAATATACGAGGTTTTCAACCTTTCGTTACAATAGTGCGTAACGATGGGAAGTCTCTTAGATTTGGCGCGAATATAGTAGATGTTGCCTCGTTAGGCAACATCATAGAGCAAGAATACGCAAAGAGGAATGTAATATGAGTAATTTGATGTAGTTTCCTATGAAATAGTTGTGTCATGAAAATCTCAATTACCTACTTTATTTCTTCTTTGTCGATCTATCTCGTAGAGTATGATTGACGTAGCACAGGCCACGTTAAGCGATGAGGCAGAGCCGTACATTGGAATCTTCACCATTGCATCGCAGAGTGCTTTATAGCTTGCGCTCATACCCCATGTTTCGTTTCCTACGACTAACAGCGTTGGATGTGTGAAGTCGTGCTGAGCGATATCTACCTCCGCATCCTCACTACTGCCTACAAGTTGAACGTGCTGTAGCTGATTTCGTATCGTTGTAAGCCAGGACTGTACCTCTTTCTGTGAAGGCAAACGCACGGTTGGTAACGCGAAAAAAGAGCCAGTGGTAGCACTGATGGTTTCGGGATCGTATAAGTCTACAGCGTGACCAGTGATAATAAGACCGTCAACGTGTAGTGCGTCACATGAGCGAATAATGGTTCCCAAATTGCCAGGACTGGCAGGGCGATCAAAAATAACAACGCGTAGCTTTTCGGAAATAGGAATACGCGTTACATCGTCTTCTGGCATGGTGACGAGAGCTAAGAGCTCCGATGCCTCTGATTTATTGCTCAATTTTTCGAGCAAAGGGAGACGTAGTTCGTAGTGGGCGCTGGCCTGTGAGCGAGCAAGAATGCCTTCAGCCCAATCCGATAGACGTTTTTCTCGTGAATAGGCAAACGCACGTATATGCCAATTGTGTTGTAGCGCCTGATTGATGGGGCGTACACCCTCGATAAAAAATTCTTTATTTTTCTGACGCTTCTCACGATTACGCCGCAGGGTTTCAATATATTGAAAATCATTGTTTTCTGTATAAATTTTGATAGTTCGTGGTGCCATTAACGCTCCTTAGCAATAACGAATGTACGGGTCTGATTCTATCACATCCTCTTTCGGCTTCTCGGTCGAAGAGGGTGTGATGAAATCAGACCCGTACAACTTTCTCTATTCCCAGAGTCATTATCAAAATCTACTTAAGCTATACACGTACTCTCTTAGCAGAAAGAGTTTGCTGATAAGCTATGAACGGACCACTGTGATTCTGGGGCATATGACCACATATATGTGTACCCTCATCCTCAAATTCTTCGTACTCGATGTTGCCGAACTGATGGAACTGCGCCACCAAGTCGCCTCTGGTATAAGGAATGACCACATTCAGCGGAGTAAACTGCTGCATGAGTGTCTCACTGATACACTTGAGCAGTGCATCAATACCTGTACCATCCTTCGCGGAAACCGCAACGGTTGGAAGAGCAGCCGCCATGCCTTGTAGTTGCAGAGGTATATCTGCTGGAAGCAAATCAAGCTTGTTCAAGACAACAATCATTGGGCGTCCTGCCGCCTCGATCTCTTCCAGGACCTCTTCAACCGCTGCCATCTGACGATGTACCGAGGGATGCGAGGCATCGACAACATGAATCAGCAGGTCTGCTTCCTTGACCTCTTCTAGTGTGGCACGGAAAGCCGCGACTAGTGTCGTAGGTAAGCGCTGTACAAAACCTACGGTGTCAGTCAGCAGAAATTCTTGTCCACCGACAAGACGCACACGCCTTGTTGTTGGATCAAGTGTTGCAAACAACTTGTCTTCCGCAAGTGTGTCTACATGGAAGACAGAGAGACGGTTAAGCAGAGTCGATTTGCCAGCATTTGTGTAGCCAACGAGAGCGACAACGGGTGCACCGACTCTCTTACGACGATCACGGTGTCGCTGACGCTGATTGCGAACCTGCTCCAGGTCTTCCAAAAGGTCTTCCTTTTGACGATTGAGCAGACGGCGGTCAACCTCAATCTGCTTTTCACCTTCGCCGCGCTGCTGCGTGCCACCACGCTGTCGTGATAAGTGCGACCATTGACGTGCGAGTCGTGGCAAATCGTACTCAACCTGCGCCAATTCAACCTGTAAACGGCCTTCACGTGTGCGAGCGCGTTGTCCAAAGATGATAAGAATCAGGGCTGTGCGGTCAAGCACCTGCGTATCTAGCTCTTTCTCAAGGTTACGATGTTGACGTGGCGTCAACTCAAGGTCAAAGATTACCGCATCGCAGTTATGGAAATGTACAAGTTCTGCCACCTCTTGCACCTTACCTGAACCAAGCACCGTGCCAGGATGAGGCTGAACCATCTTCTGAATAACGCGGTCCACGCATGTCACGCCTGCCGTTGATGCCAACTGTGCTAACTCGTCAATCGACTCTTCAGTGGGCCATGTGTTATCGGGCATATCAATGCCCACGAGGAGAGCGCGTGCAGGTGCTTCGGCAAGTAAACCACTCATTGGCCTCTGTTCTACTACGTTGGGGATATATTGTTCTGCCAAAAGACGCTCCTTACAGAAATTTCTGTGAATACTGCTATATGTTTACATTGCAGCTATCGAAAAAAGAAAAGGCTATCAAACCGTTTGTATCGCGGCTGAATGCTCTTACAGGAAATGGTGAAATACGCTTCTATTAAGAAGGGGGGAATGTTGCAAGAAACGTCAGAGTTCTATGAGGATGGATAGCAAGCAACAGTTTCCTTTCACCATGTACTGTAATATAGTACACACCAAACACCTAAGCCATATTGTCTTATAGTTAAAAACAAATGGGTGATGCAGAATGTATACTACGGTTGGTACAGGTTAGTTAAAAACTATCACTCGTGGACTCTCCTATGGATGTTTTGTGTGGAATGTATAGAATAATAATACACGAATTGTGGGAAAATGTCAATGAAAAAACTTAGTGTGAATGAAGAATGCGCCTGTAGCGTTGCTACAGGCGCATTCTTTGTTTCATCTCAGTGCTAGAGTAAATTACCAGCGTGAACGGCGCTCGCCGCGGTCGCTAGAGCGACCTCCGCCGTAGCTACTACCGGATGACTGGGACTGGGCCTGATAGCAATCGCGGCAGTATACGGGCTTGTCGCCACGAGGCTGGAA
>JAABUQ010006764.1_pt1 | contig 17113 bp, 21 predicted proteins | sample 5560001 | NCBI WGS metagenome assembly JAABUQ01 (sample SAMN10711888, study PRJNA513371) | rock metagenome | isolation source: Antarctica rocks | place: Antarctica: Victoria Land, Finger Mt nord | collected 2015-12-18
TACGGTAGCTGATCCCGTACTTGCAGTACCAGCGGACCGCCCAGAGGATGATATCGCCGCGAAAATGACGCCATTTGAAATCGCCCACACCCGCTCCCCGCTTACATCAGGCGCGGCAGATCAGACCCGCCCCGAGTTTTTGCAACAGAACCCGCGCGGCGGCTATGCTGGCGGGCGGCGTCGGCAAGCGCCTCACTTATCGGCGGACTGACAACGCCTAGGACTACTAAGCAAAGAACGCGCGCCTTTATGCGCTGGCGAAGGAAGATGGAACGTGACGACTGAGCGTGCGATGTTCGCCGGGCTGACGTGGTATCGCCGAGAGGATTATCCGCGCGTTCTCGACATCATGGACGATTCCAGCAATCTCCCCCGGACCTATGACGCCTGGCTGCAACAAGCCGAGCAAGCAGAGCGCAGCACCCAAGCCGGAGGGGTCGCCGTTGTGCGTGCCATACTCGACCATCACACGTTGCCCGAATGGTGCGCCGCTAATGGCCTGAGCGTCAATGCCAAGGGCCGAACCCTATGGGTTGCCGACTTCGCCCAGCGATCCGGCAAAGGGCAGAACTAACGCTTCTATCATTTAGATTCCCTTGTTCGTTTTTGCACGGGCGCGAAGCTGAGCAAGTGTCGCGTCCTTCTTAGGCTTGTGCGGCCGATGGGGAGTAGCCAGCATGCGTTTCAACGCCGCCTCGCGACGCGCCACCATTTCGGCTTCCGAGTAAGTGTCTTCCCCCCTCATGATTGCGCGCGCTCGCCATGGCCATCCGTCCCGACATCACTAACCAAGCCATGATAAACGCTACGGGGGCTGTTGTCATATGGTGGGGACGCATTGAAGGGATGCTGTTTCATGAAGTGCTGGCGAGCCGAAGCCATCCCGCGCTTCAAGGCACGGGAATATGCGAACCGCTTCAAATCGCCACCGAGCGCTTGATCGACCAATGGGCGAAAGCATCTAGGCGTGTCGCACAGGAAAGCCCCGAAATGCAAGCGGAAGTTTCCGCATTAAAGATCGAACTTAAATACTACGCAAGCACTCGCAATATACTTGTTCACGGCTTCTGGGATTATCCCAGCCCGGAGCAGAATCCCAATAAATCAAACGTGCAGATCGTTAAACCTACAAGGTCCGGCGAGACTGAGTTTACGAGATACGAGATCGATTACCAGACTCTGGCAGAGTTCCATGATCGCCTTGCCCGACTATATCACCGCATTGTATCTCTGACTTTACACGGTGTGTTTCGCCGTCTTCCGCAACGCCCCAAAGCAGAGCCAACCGAAGCAGTAGCCAATCCGGCATCTGATTCTTCGCCAAACCCTGCTCCCAATCAAACACCAGCGATCGGGCTTTTTCGAGAAAGGGAACAGCGCCGGCCTGTCCTGCTTCGTGCGCCATCGATTCTATGCTCACTCAAGTATATAATTGCCTTATTTTTCGACAAGCCCAAGAGCAGTCGTCGGATGCGCCAGAGCTATCGGGCGTATGAAATCAACGCGGCAAAGCCCTCGTCCATATGGTCCTGATTGTGGCAGTGAAAAAAGGTCGGGCCTGGATTGTCGGCAACGAAGTCGATTTCCGCTGTCGAATGTGGCTCCATCGCAAGGGAGTCCTTGATTATTCCAGACGTTGTTTTGTTGCCGATCCTGGTTAGCTCGAAACTATGTCGGTGGAGGTGGACAGGGTGACCGTCGCCATTGGCGTTATTCATGAGCAAGCGGTAGCGTTTTCCCTGCTGAATCTCGAATAGCGGATTGGTATCGGGCCACGACTTGCCGTTGATTGTCCAACGATTATAGTGGCTGCGGCCGCCCGCGATCTTCTCGAACTTCAGGGCGATGATTTCGTCGGGTTTGGGCACCGCACTGTTGCGGCCGAAGACGGTATAGTCCCACTCCGACTTCGTCGGGGTGCGCCACTGCGGCGGACCGCCGTAGCCAGCATATTCGATGACCGCGCCCAGCCCCATCTTGCGGCGATCGTCGCGAGTCTCCCCGAAAACCCAGACGCCGGGATTGTTCATCTCGACGATGACATCGACCCGTTCCGCCACGTCGAGTTCCAGGACATCGACTCTTGCGCGCGTTGGTACCGCATTGCCATCGAGCGCGATCACGGTAAATTTGTGCCCGGGCAGCGCCAGCTTGATCCCCTCGCTGGCGCTGGCGTTGAGCAACCGGAACAGCACGCGCTCGCCCTGCCGTACGCGGATAGGGTCGTCATGCCCCAGCATCCGGGAGTCCAGCGTCGCCGCGGCGAACACCACTTCGAGACCGTTGTCCTTCGGTGGGCCGGGTTCGAAATCCTGAAGGCTCACCCACCGACCGTCCCAGTGATGCGCCGCGAGCAGCACCTCTCGGTCGTAACGCCCCGGATCGCCAGCCGCCGGCTCGACAATCAGGAAGCCGTATTCGCCCGAATAGGTGCTGCGAGCGAGATTGACGCCGGCATAGGCATGACTGTGGTACCAGCGTGTTCCCGCCGGCCGGGGCGTGTAGGCATACACCAGCGATTTGCCGACCGGAATGATCGGTGAGCCTTCTTCCACCGCGCCGTCCTGGCGGGCGGCCAGAAACTGGCCGTGCCAATGGATGAGGTTCGGATAGCCCGACGCGTTGACGACCTCGATCGCCACCGGCACTCCCTCCCGCAGCCGCAGCGCTCGGCCCGGGATTTGGCCGTTGTAAGCGGTCGTCCGGACGATTTTGCCCGGTGCGATCTCATGCGCCATAGGCTCGATACGAATGCGGTGGTCGATGCGTACGGACGGTGCCTGCGCGAAGGCAGGCGGCCCGAATAGCGTCGCGAGGCCGGCAGCACCGGCCCCCGCCAACAATTGTCGCCGATTTGGATCGGCTGGGTGTTCGCCGTCGCGCGGCCGGGTCGTCATGTGGTTTCTCCGGACGATTAGCTGCGTTTTCGTATCAGCGGCAGCGTGAGGCATCCAACCTCCGGCAGGCGCAGTTGGTTATAGCCGGCCGAACGCGCACAAACTCGACATCCATCGATGCGCGTTGAGCGCGGCAAACACGTCGTTGTACCTGCCCGCCGCTTCCGCCTTGCGCAGGTGACCGGGGTCAACCAGGTTTGTCGGAACCCGGCCAGTTTGAACCTTATGCCGGTTGACGACTAGAACCGTAAGGTCGCGTTGAACTGCGCCATCGGGGAAGGCGCGTAGTTGCTGAAATCGTCTTGCTGGTTCAGCCGGTCGCGTTCCAGGACCGTCAGGAAGTTACCGTCAGGATTGGTGCCGCTGGTGGGACTATACGCGGCGGCTCCAGCATGGCCCTGGAAAAGCGCCCCTGCCTCGATGCCCACCGTCAAGCCGCGCCGCACCCTGCCCGTATAGCCAAGTGTCAGCACGGGAGCGAAATCGTCGGCGATCGAGGCGAGGTGGATCGCGCCCGCCTCGGCGGTGATCGCAGACGGATCGGGCGATGCCGGACCGCCAAGCGAGGACGAGCGCGCATCGTTGCCGTTGACGCGCGCACCGCCCGAGACGCGGAAGCCCGAGCGGAACGGGAAAAGATCGAACATCGCGCCCGCCGACGCGATCCGCAGCCCCTGCGCCCGCGTGAAACCCGCGATCGACGGATCGAAGCGCGGCTGAGCGAGCGTGCCGCTGAGCCGCGCGCCGAACAAGGCAGTGAAGCGCCGCGCATAAGGCTGGCCGATATCGAAAGCGCGCGGAGATTTGAGCGCGAACAAGGGAGCGGGCCGGAACCAGGCATTATCGATTGTCGCGGCACCGGCAGGCGCGGTGGCAAGCAGCATCAGACTGGCGATCCGGCGCATCATTGCGTTGAACTCAATGTCGCGAAATTGCCATGCTCCTCAAGTCGCGGCGGTACAAGCGGCGGGCGGGAACTATTATTATTAACCGCGCTTCGCAGTCCGCTTGCGCCCGCGTTCCCGGTCTGTTCAATGGGGCGTGGCCAAACCCCAGCAACGTTATGTCTGCCAGCAATGCGGCGTGTCCGCGCCCAAATGGGCGGGACAGTGCGCGGATTGCGGATCATGGAACTCGCTGCAGGCGGAGACGGCGAGCGTGGTTACGCCATTCTCCGCCAAGCAGTCGCTGAGCGGGGGCGGGCGGCGGATCGTAATCGCTGGGCTGGACCAAGAAGCGGCGTTGCCCGCGCGGGTCTCGACCGGGATCGCCGAGCTGGACCGGGCGCTGGGCGGCGGACTGGTCGCGGCGAGCGCGGTGCTGATCGGCGGCGATCCGGGGATTGGCAAGTCCACCCTGCTGCTGCAGGCGGCGGCGCTGATGGCGAACGCGGGGCGGGCTGTCACCTACATCACCGGCGAGGAGGCGGCGGACCAGGTGCGGCTGCGCGCGCGGCGGCTGGGGCTGGGGACCGCGCCGGTCGCGCTGGCGGCGGCGACGAGCGTACGCGATATCGTGACGACGCTGGGCGATGCGCCACCGCCCGCGTTGGTGGTCATCGATTCGATCCAGACGATGCACGCGGACACGCTGGAGGGCGCCCCCGGCACAGTGTCCCAGGTCCGCGCGAGCGCGCAGGAGCTGGTGCGCTATGCCAAGACGAGCGGGGCGGCGGTTGTGCTGGTTGGGCATGTCACCAAGGACGGGCAGCTCGCGGGGCCGCGCGTGCTCGAGCATCTGGTCGACACGGTATTGTATTTCGAGGGCGAGCGCAGCCACCAGTACCGCATCCTGCGCGCGGTGAAGAACCGCTTCGGCGGGACCGACGAGATCGGCGTGTTCGCGATGGGAGTAGACGGGCTGTCAGAGGTCGCCAATCCGAGCGCGCTGTTTCTGACCGCGCGCGATCAGGCGGTGAGCGGATCGGTGGTGTTCCCCGCGCTGGAGGGCACGCGGCCCGTGCTGGTCGAATTACAGGCGCTCGTCGTGCGGTTGACGAGCGGGGCGACGCCGCGCCGGGCGGTGGTGGGATGGGACAGCGGGCGGTTGGCGCAGTTGCTTGCCGTGCTCGACGCGCGGTGTGGGATGAGCTTCGGGCAGTGCGAGGTGTATCTGAACGTGGCCGGGGGCTTGCGCGTCAACGATCCCGCCGCCGATCTGGCGGTAGCCGCCGCGCTGGTGTCGGCGTTGACCGATGTGGCGCTGCCGATCGACTGCGTGGCGCTGGGTGAGGTGGCGCTTTCGGGCGAGGTGCGCGCGGCCGGACACAGCGCGCTCAGGCTCAAGGAGGCCGCCAAGCTGGGATTCGGCCATGCGCTGGTACCCGAACGGACCGAGGGCGTGCCGGGCGGGATCGCGGCGCGGCGCTTCGGGACGCTGGCGGGGCTGGTCGGCTATCTGGTGCCCGAGGCGTCGTAGAAGGGATCGGGTTCGGTCGCGTGTATGCGGCCGATATCGATCTCGATCGTGCCGTCGCGGTCGGTCACGATGTCCGCGAACCGTTCGCCGGTCCGCAAGTCCGCGCTCACGTACGTGTGGCCGCCGAACGCGGACTGGCCGAGCAATGTGTCGAGCCCGTTCACTGAAACCACGATGGTGATTTCGTCGCCCGCGTCGAGCGCGTGGCAGAGCGAGCCGCCGTCCTCGACGGGGTGGATGACTGTCCACGCGAGCGCCATCAGCGGGTTGGTCGCGCGCAACAGCGGCAGCTGGACATAGCGACGGAACGGGCGGCCTTCGGTGGTGGTGGTGCGTTCGAGAAAGACCATTTCGGCGCGCACTTCCACCAGCGGGCGCGAGCGGGCGCTCGCGATGCGGACCATTAGCGAGCGCTCGCCGAAGTGGCGCGCGACGACTGCGACGCCGCTGAAGAGGATCGTCTCGCGCGGCCGGGCGAAGCGCGCGAAGATCAGCCCGGTGAGCGCGGCGGTGAGGAACAGGCCGAGCAGGATTTCGATCGCGGCGACCGCGTGGCCGATCGGTTTCGCGGGGGCCATGACGCCGTAACCGACCGTGCCGAATGTATCGACCGAGAAGAAAAAGCCATCGACCAGCGAGCCCGGGCGCACGTTGGCGATAGCGCCGGGCAGCGCGGCATAAATAACTCCGAAAAACAGGTTGATGGCGACAAAGGCGATTGTGGCGAGCGCGAAAAAGCGCGGCCAGCCGATTTCCATGAGGCGGTAGTAAACGTCAGTTAGCGCGCCGGGCGTGCCGAGCTTGTACGCGGTCGATCCGCCGAGATTGACCCGCTGGCGGGTGGGAGGGAGCCTCATCTCCGGCTAACGTGGGCACCCGCGCGGCGCGGATCAACACGCACCCGTATTGGCCTGACGTGGGTTGTAGCCTTTCGATCTTCCCGAGCCGAGAGTTTCGAGCCATCGCCACCATTCCCGCCGACATTCCCGTCGCTCGTCCGCCGCGCCCGCCCGGGTTTTCCATCGGAGAGTTCCAGATCCACGCCGGTCGCGTCACGCTGCGCAAGACGGGCAATTCGGCGGTGATCGACCGGCGGTTGCTGGTGGAACTGCTGGTGTGGTGGCGGTTCCAGCTGGTCATCCGGGCGATCGGGCTATGGGCGCGGCTGACCCGGCCCCGCGCGCCCGCGATCTGGTTCGCGCCCGAGCGGCCGCATTCGCGCTACATGGTGCAGGCGGCTGCGATCCTGGGCGGAATGCGCACGGTGGAGCAGCCCGGAGACGCCGACGTGGCGTTCGCGTTCGACGACGCGACCGTGGCCGCGCCCGCCTCGCGGCGCGGGCTGCCGGGACTGAATTTCGGGTGCACGGACATCGGCAAAAGCCGGGTGGCGGCGGTGTTCGAGGCGGCGTTCGGCTATCCCTTGGCGGTCGACCCGCGTGCGTGGGTGGGGCCGGTAGTGGAGAAGTCCGAGGCGAACGGGACGCACGACGGGCGTGTGGTCGAGTGCCCGATGAGCCCGCGCGCGGGGCGGGTGTATCAGCGCATGGTGGATACCGTACGCGATGACGGGTTCGCCTATGATCTGCGCACGCACGTGATCGATCACCTACCGGTGATCGTGTGGGAAAAACGGCGCGTGGCGGAGCGGCGCTTCCTGCCGCCCAATGTGGCGGCGCGGATGCTAGAACCTGAGCTGGTGTTTTCGGGCGAGGAGCTGGCGGCGATCGGGCGGTTCACGCGGGCGATGGGGGCGGACTGGTGCGGGCTCGACATCCTGCGCGACCGCGATGGGCGGATCTACGTGGTCGATCTGAACAAGACCGACGCGGGGCCGATCATCGCGTTGTCCTTGCGCGCGCAGGTGATGGGGACGCTGCGAATGGCGCGGGCGTTGCGGGCGATGGTGACGGAGCGGGCATTGCGATGCAATGTCCCGCCCCTGGCCTCATCCGCTCAGGCTGAGCACGTTGAAACCCGGTTCCAAGCGCGGCCCGGTGCTTGGACAAGCTCAGCGTGAGCGGTGATGAACGGGCTAGTCCCCGTCCGGCCTGACCACCAGCGGCGCGCTGCCGCCTTGGGCAAGTCGGCCTGCCGCGTGCAGCAGCTCGACCGGCATCAAGGCGACGATCGTGCTGTTATGCTCCACGCCGATTTCGGCGAGCGTCTGTAGTCGGCGCAGTTCGAGTGCGCCGGGCGAGGCGCTGATCACCGCGGCCGCCTCGGACAGTTTGCGCGCGGCTTCGAACTCGCCCTCGGCCTTGATGATGCGCGCGCGCTTTTCGCGCACCGCCTCGGCCTCGCGCGCGATCGCGCGCTGCATCTGTTCGGGGATGTCCAGATCCTTGATCTCGACCGCGTCGACCGCGACACCCCAACGGCCTGCAGCTCCGCTCAGCAATTCGAGCAGGCGCTTGTTGATGCCGATGCGGTCCTTGAGCATCTGATCGAGATCGCTCTGTCCGATCGCGTCGCGCATCGCGGTCTCGGCCGCCTGGATCATCGCGGCCTGCCAGCCCTGGACGGCGGTGACGACGAGGATCGGGTCGATCGCGCGGAACCACAGCACCGCATTGACCCGTACCGCGACGCCGTCGCGCGTGATCGTCTCCTGCGTCGCGAGCTGGACGGTGACGATCCTGAGATCGACCTTGACGACGCGATCGGCGATCGGGATCAGCCAGTACCAGCCCGGCCCCTTGGTTGCGCCGAGGCGTCCCAAACGAAACAGTACTGCGCGCTCATATTCCTGATTGATGCCAAAGGTACGCGACGCCAGGATCAACAAGACGATCAGCAGCGTGATCGGCAGGGCTAGATAGGGCATCATCGGTGCGGCTTCCCTTACACAAAGTGGTGCCCGGGGGCGGATTTGAACCACCGACACGGGGATTTTCAATCCCCTGCTCTACCCCTGAGCTACCCGGGCACGGATACGACCGCGAACCGCGTGCTATAGCGAGCGTGGTAGCGGGCTGTCTAGCGCGTCTTCCTCCGACGGCGGCGCTGGGACGGCGTAAGCCTCGCCAAGCCAGTTGAGCAGGTCGCGGTCGCGGCAGCCCTGGCTGCAAAAGGGGCTATGCGCGGGAGCAGCGGGCTTGCCGCAGAGCGGGCAGTGGGGTTGAACCATGATCTACAAGGTGGGGCGCGGGGCGGCGGGTGCCAAGCGGACGGCGCGGCCGATGCGGCGCGCGAGTTCGGCGAGCAGCTCGGGGCGGGCAGCCAGCCAGTCGGCGACGGACGGGGCGGCGATCAGGCGGAGTTCGCCGGTGCCGGGCTCGCGCTCGGCTAAACGAAGCAGCGCGAGCGCGGCGGTGGCGATTGCGTCACCCTGGACATGGTCGAGGAGCGAGGGGCGCAGCTTGGGACGCACGATCTGAACTAGGCCAAAGCCGTTCATCGCGGTGCGCTCGAAAGGTGGAGGGAGGTGCGCGTCGAGCAGTTCGCCGATCGCGGTGCGCTGGGCGCGGTCGGCGAGCGTGGGAAAATCGACGACGATCGAGCCGCCGACGTCGAAGCGGCGGACCGCGCGCGCGAGCGCGATGGCGGCGACGCGCGCAAGATCGAAGGTTGCACCGGGGCCGTCGACATCGATCGCAAGGAAGGCGGGGGTACGGGTGAGCGTGAGTTGGCCGTGTGCGAAGGTGACGCGGCCGGTGCGGGCCTCCTCGACCGCTTCGGACCAGCCCGCGTCTTCGAGCGTGTCGGGACCGTGCGGGCTGGTTTGCCGGACGGGCGCGGGGAGGCAATCGAGCAACGTAGGGCCGTCGCGCGGGGCAGTACCGGCGGGTAGCGCGGCTACGCGTGTGAGACGAGGACGACCGGGTTCGGGGATCGCCTCGCGCCGAACCTCGACCATCAGGGTCGCGCCTTCGGGCACGCCGGGCGGGGCGGGATCGAGCAGGGCCTCGCCACCCGCCATCGTGACAAACGCACGCACGCCTTCGCGGTGGAGGAGCCGCGCGAGGACGCGCTCGGCGACGCGGGGGCCGGGGCGTGCGAGGAGATATTGGACGGGTTCGCCGTCTTCGAACACGATCGCGCGGTTTTCGCCGATGCCGGTTTCGTGCAGGCTGTGCGTCACGCGGCACCCCCCTCCCTGCAAGGAAGGGGTTGGGGTTGGGTGGGCGATGCGAAGCGATCCTGTCGCCATCTGCCCTCCCGGAACGAAGGCACTCACCCCCGGCTCCTCCCTTGCAGAGATGGGGGAAGGTGGGGGTTAGGCGACATCGATGCCGCTCGCGCGGAGCAGCGCGCGCGCCTCGAACAGCGGCAAGCCGACGACGCCCGAGTGCGAGCCGCTCATGAAGCGCACGAATGCCTCCGCATGGCCCTGGATCGCGTAGCCGCCCGCCTTGCCGCGCCACTCGTTGCCTCTGAGATAGGCGGCGATCTCGGGCGCGCCAAGCAGCTTGAAGGCGATGATGCTGGTCGAGAGCCGGTGGCGCGCCTTCCCCTGCGCATCGATCACGGTGACGCCGGTTAGCACGCGGTGGCGGCGACCGCTAAGCAGCGTCAGGCACGCGCGCGCCTCCGCCTGGGTCTCGGCCTTGGGCAGCAGCCGACGGCCGACCGCGACCACCGTATCCGCCGCGAGCACGACCGAGCCGGGCTGACGCGCGGCGACCGCCGCCGCCTTCTCGGCCGCCATGCGCGCCGCGAACGCGGGGGCGAGTTCGGCCTTGCGGGGTGTCTCTTCCAACTCGGCGGGATCGACCGCGTCGGGCACCACGCCTATCCGCGCCAGCAACTCCAGGCGGCGCGGCGAGGCGCTCGCCAGCACCAGCATCGCTATTTAAACCGGTAGGTGATCCGGCCCTTGGTGAGATCGTAAGGCGTGAGTTCGACCAGCACCTCGTCCCCGGTCAGTACGCGGATGCGGTTCTTGCGCATCTTGCCCGCCGTGTGGCCCAAAATTTCGTGATCATTCTCGAGCTTCACGCGAAACATCGCGTTGGGCAGCAGTTCGACCACATGGCCGCGCATCTCGAGCAGTTCTTCCTTCGCCATTCAACCTCTTGGGATTACTGTTATCGGGCGCGCACATAGGCGCTTATGCCCGGCTTGACCATGCGCTCGCGCGCCGCCACGTGGCGTCCATGGCCGATTTCGATGCGATCCGCGAGGACTACCTGCTGCTTGACGACGCGGAAGATCGGTACCGGCTGCTGATCGACCTTGGCCGCGCGCTGCCGCCCATGCCCGCCGCACTAAAGACCGAGGTGACCAAGGTGCGCGGATGCTCGGCGGATGTGTGGGTCTATCCAGTGGAGGCGGGCGAGCGGCTTTCCTTCCTGGCGGACTCGAACGCGCACATCACCAAGGGAATCGTGGCGTTGATCGTGGCGCTGGTGGATGGGCGCACCCCCGCCGATCTACGCGCATTGAATATCGAGGGCGCGCTCGCTCCGTTCGAGTTGTCGCGTCAGCTGAGTTCCAACCGGACGCAGGGGATTCCCAACATGATCGCACTGGTGCGCGAGACCGCGGGGCGGCTGGCGGCCTGAGCCCGAGCAGCGGATGCCGCCGTGGGCTAGTCGGCTCATTGGTCGTCGAGGCGGAACAGCTTTCCGCCGCCGTAATCGACGACATATAGATTGTTGGACGCGTCCTCGCCAAAGGACACGGGATTTTGGCCACCGGCATCCTTGAACACCGACGTCATATCGCGGAAATCACCGCCGCTGGTGTCGATCGACCAGAAGCCGCCGTCGATGAAGTCCGCGAAAACGTAGCGACCCTGCAATTCGGTAATCGGGCCGCGGTAGACGATGCCGCCGGTTACCGATTCGCCATTGCCTTGGGTGGGATCGTCGCCATGCGCGTAATCGTAGATCGGATCGACCACGTCCGCCGGCACGGCCGCGCCGGGGTAGGCCGGATTCTGAATGTTACCCTCGCGCACACGCCAGCCGAAGTTCTGGCCCGACGTGCCCGCCGTGATAACGTCCACCTCCTCGCGCGCGTCTTGACCGACATCGGCAATGTAGAGATCGCCGGTCGCGCTATCGAAGCTGCTGCGGAACGGGTTGCGTAAGCCATAGGCGAATATACGCGGGTTGACGCCGGGCGTGTTCACGAACGGATTGGTCGGCGGCACGGTGGGATAGCCCCTGCCGCTGACGTCGAGGCGCAAGATCTTGCCGAGCAGCACGCCACGGTTTTGCGCATTCCCAAAAGGATCATTGCCCGATCCGCCGTCGCCGGTACCCAAATAGAGGTAGCCGTCGGGACCGAACGCCATCCAGCCGCCGTTATGATTTTCGAACGGCTTCTGCCAGGTGAGCAGGATGCCGCCGGTCCTGGGATTGCCGCGCGTGACGTCATTAGCGACGGTCACGTAGCGGCGGATCTGGACCTGCAACTTCCCGCGCAGGTCCGAGCCCGTGCAGTAGACGTAAAAACGATGCGAGGTCGTGAAATCGGCCGGAAAGGCCAGGTTGAGCAAGCCTTTCTCGCCGCCGACGACGATGTTGGGAACAGTCATGAAGGTGCGCTGCGATCCATCGGCGAGCAGTTCGACGATTCGGCCGCCCTGCTCGACGACGAACTGACGACCGTCGGGTGAAAAGCTGACCGCGAGCGGCTGGGTGAAGCCGCCAGCGACCTCGTGCAGCACCGGCGCGGCGAGCGCGGGCAGTGTGGCCGAGCCCAAGATCAATGCGAGCGCGGCGCGCGCGTATTTCGCGATCATGCTTACCTCCCTTGGCACAGACCCGGGTGCAGGAATGCCAGACGATGAACGCCCCTTCAGACGAGTCTGGCGCGACGGTCTGGTCACGAACCGCCGTATGAGCGGCACCGTCCATCGCTCGCGCTCACCCGATCGCCCGCGCCAGCGCCATATCGCGCATCGACAGCCCGCCCGCGTCGTGCGTTGTCAGCAGGATGTCCACGCGGTTGTAGACGTTTGTCCATTCGGGATGATGGTCCGCCTTCTCCGCCAGCAGCGCCACGCGCGTCATAAAGGCGAACGCTTCAACGAAACTGACGAATCTCCACGAACGCACGATCGCATCGCGCGCGGGGTCGAGCGTCCAGCCAGTCAGGCCGGGCAGCAATTCTGCACGTTCGGCCTCGGTCAACCTGGCGATCATCGCTCCCCTCCCCTCGTGGTGGTGAACCGCCTATGTGCCGTAGCCGTGAGCACCGCGCAAACCCTCGCCCCCGATCTGGCCACGATCGAGCAGCTCGCGCAGGCGGCGATCGAGCGATTGCCCGACCAGTTCCGCGCGCATCTCGCGCACGTTCTGCTGCGTATCGAAGATTTTCCCTCAAATGAGGTGATGGACGCGATGGGGCTGGAGAGTGAATTCGACATTCTGGGGTTGTACCAGGGCGTGCCGCTCGGTGATAAATCGAGCATGGCGAGCGGGCCGATGCCCGACATCATCTTCCTCTATCGCCGCCCGATGCTCGATTACTGGGCCGATACGGCGGAAAGCCTCGAACACATCGTCACGCACGTGCTCATCCATGAGGTCGGCCATCATTTCGGGCTGAGCGACGCGGACATGGAACGGATCGAGGCGGCGGCGGAGTGAGCGGGGCGCTGGATGGGATCGAGTGGCGCACGTGGCCGGGGCTGACGCCCTACGCCGACGCGGTGGCGGCGATGGAGGCGCGCGTGGAGGCTGTTCGCTCGAACGGGGCGCGCGAGGCGATTTGGCTAGTCGAACATCCGCCCATCTATACGGCGGGGACTTCGGCGGACATGGCCGACCTGCTCGAGCCCGAGCGATTTGATGTGATCGCGACGGGGCGCGGCGGGCGGCACACCTACCATGGCCCGGGACAGCGCGTTGTGTACGCGATGCTCGATCTGGATCGACGCGGGCACGACGTGCGCGGGTATGTGGGCGCGCTGGAAGCCTGGATCGTCGCCGCGCTCGCGCATTTCGGTGTGCGCGCGCGAGCGATCCCTGGCGCGACGGGCGTGTGGGTGGGCGACGCCAAGATCGCCGCGATCGGCGTGCGCGTGCGTCGCTGGGTGACGTTCCATGGGCTTGCGCTCAACGTCTCGCCCGATCTGACGCACTACCAGGGCATCCGTCCCTGCGGGCTCGACGCGCCGGTGACCAGCCTGGCGACACTCGGCATCGCGGCCACGATAGGCGACGCGGATGCGGCGCTGCGTGCCAGCGCGCCGATATTGCTGAAAAACCTTGGGTCTAAGCTGAACCGCGTGCAACCGAACCGCGACGACGCCGTTTCAATCCCGCTTGAGGCGCTCGGCGATTACGGCTAAGCCCCCGTTCGGGTATGGGGACATCTCCGTGAACACAGTGTTGCCCCGACCGACCGACCCGTCCGCCGCGCAATCGGCGAGGCAATAATCATCAAGGAGTGACACCATGGCCAATGCTCTCAACACGCTCAAGACCGCGACGATGATCGCCGCCGCCGCGCTGCTCGTCACCGCCTGCGGCAAGAAGGCCGAGGACACGTCGGCAAACACCTCGGCGACCTCGACGACGGCGACGACCGCCACGCCTCCGGCGACCGGCACGACGACCGACGCGGCTGCCGGTGGTGCTGCTGCTCCCGCCGCCGATACGGGCATGGGCACTGCGACGACCGCTCCTGCGGCCGGCACGGGTACCGATACGACGGGCGCCGCTCCCGCGTCCGGTTCGATGGGCACGACCGACACCGGCAAGTCGACCACGACCGACACCACCACCACCACGACCAAGAAGTAAGCCCACGCCCATTCGGGCAAGGCCAGGGGCGGTCGCGCGAGCGGCCGCCCCTTTTTTGTTTGGGTGCATTCAAAGGAACCGCGATGACACTGGACGATATCACCACCGAACTGCGCCGCCGCGTTGGCGACAACGCCGGGCTTGGAACCACGGTCAAGTTCGATTTCGGCGCGGACGGCACGATCTTTATCGACGATGCGACAAAGCCTCCCGTGGTCGACAATGCGAACGGTGCCGCGCATTGCACGATGACGGTGTCCAAGGATGATTTCGAGGAGATTGCGGCGGGCAGGCTCGATGCGACGATGGCGTATATGTCGGGCAAGCTGCGCGTGGATGACATTGCCACCGCGATGAAGATCGCGCAGTTGCTGCGCTGATGGACTTGACCGTAGGCGCGCGGTTTGGCTCGGGCGAATACATGATGACGCGCGAGGAAGTTCTGGACTTCGCCCGTCGATACGATCCGCAGCCGTTTCACCTGGACGACGCGGCGGCGGCGGCGCACCCGTTCTTCGATCGGCTACCGGCCAGCGGCTGGCATACATGCGCGGTGGTCATGCGGCTGACGGTCGATCGTTGGGAAGCGGACGGGGTTCGACCGCTCGGCGGACTGGGGATCGACGAGATCCGCTGGCTGAGGCCGGTCTATCCCGGCGACACGATCCACTGCGAGTATGAGGTGCTTGGAGTCACCAGGGGCAAGCCCCGGCCAGAGATGGCGCTGGTCCGGGTAGCAACGCGGACGATCAACCAGGACGGCGTGGTTGCGATGAGCATGGTGTCGAACGTGATCTTTCCGGCGGGTTAGAGCAAGTTACGATCAGACTAGACCGTGATGCAAGTTGTGGTGCCAAGCTTGTCTGGAGCAGTTTTCCGAGCACGTTGTCGTCCCCGCGAATATCGGACCCACGCAGCTGGGTCTCGCTTGCGCGAAGATGACGGAAAAGGGTTCGCATGAAATTGACTCCCAAGGCCGACCCGGAAGCCAGTAAAGTGCTACCCCAATTCAACGCCACGGCGCGTCCGCCGCGAGATTGGCCGCCAGCGCGGGCTCCCAGCGATCGCCGTTGGCGATCAGCTTGGCCTTGTCGTAGATCAGCTCCTCGCGCGTCTCGGTGGCATATTCGAAGTTCGGCCCCTCCACGATCGCGTCGACCGGACAGGCCTCCGCGCACAGGCCGCAGTAGATGCACTTGGTCATATCGATATCGTAGCGGGTGGTCCGGCGCGAGCCGTCCTCGCGCGGTTCGGCCTCGATCGTGATCGCGAGCGCGGGGCACACCGCCTCGCACAGCTTGCACGCGATGCAGCGTTCCTCGCCATTGGGGTAGCGGCGCAACGCGTGCTCGCCCCGGAAGCGCGGGCTGATGTGGCCCTTCTCGAAGGGGTAGTTGATCGTGACCTTGGGCTTGAGCGCGTATTTGATCGAGAGACCGAGGCCCTTGACGAAATCGATCAGCAGCAGAGATTTCGCGGATGCGGCGAACGACGCCATCAGAACACCTTCCCGAATTGTCCCGTGGCGAGCAGCCAACCCGAGACGATGAACACCCACGCAAGTGATAGCGGCAGGAACACCTTCCAACCCAGCCGCATCAATTGGTCGTACCGGTAACGCGGCACGATCGCCTTCACGAGCGCGAACAGGATGAAGACGAGGAACATCTTGGATATGAACCAAATGCCGCCCGGGATCAGGTAGAGCGGCGCCCAATCGACCGGCGGCAGCCATCCGCCCAGGAACAACACCGACGTGATCGCGCACATCAATATGATGTTGGCGTATTCGCCGAGCTGGAACAATGCGAAGGACATCGACGAATATTCGACCTGATAGCCAGCAACGAGCTCGCTATCCGCCTCGGGCAAATCGAACGGCGGGCGGTTGGTCTCGGCCAAGGCGCTGACGAAGAACACCACGCCCATCGGGATCAGCAGCGGATTGAAGATATTGGCGTTGAGCACGCCCAGCACCGTGCCGCGCTGCGCGCACACGATCGTGGACAGGTTGAACGCGTCCGCGCTGTTGCCGACGCATCCCGAGCGCATCGCAAGGTCTCCACCGTGCGTCACACCGCTCCACGCGGACGCGTAGAGCACCACGGTCACGATCACGAAGCCGATCGACACTTCGTAGCTGACCATCTGCGCGGCAGAGCGCAGCCCGCCCAGGAACGGGTATTTGGAGTTGGACGCCCAGCCCGACATGATGATGCCGTAGACGCCGAGGCTGGAGACCGCGAACAGGTACAGGATGCCGACGTTGATGTCCGCCAGGGCGTAGCGCGCATCGAACGGGATCACCGCCCAGCTGACCATCGCGAGCGTGAACGTGATCGCGGGCGCGAGCAGGAAAATTCCTTGGTTCGCACCCGATGGCACGATCGTTTCCTTGAGAAAGAGCTTGAGCCCGTCCGCGAAGGACTGGAACAGCCCGAATGGACCGACAACGTTCGGCCCCTTGCGCAGCTGCACCGCCGCCCAGACCTTGCGATCGACCCACACGATCATCGCGACCGAGAACAGCAGCGGCAGCGTAAGCAGCAGGATCCACGCGACCGTGCCGATGAGGTAACCGGGCTGCACGCCCAGCTGCGACTGGAAAAAGGCGATCATGCGTGCGCCTTAGCAGCACCGAGCCGTCACGGGGAAGTGCGCGCAAGGATCGCGGCCCGCCTTGCTTGCGCGGTAGCAAGCAGTCTGGACGGCTCTGTTACAAAAACGGCGGAGGGCCACGTCACCCCGACGATGATCGGCGTCAGCTTGTATAGATGCCGAAATTCGGCTCGATCAGACGCACTTCACCCATGATGCCACCGCCGTACTGCCAGAGCGCGGCTTGCCCCTTGTGCAGGGCGCGCATGACCTCGAAGCCCTTGATCGTGGCGTAGGCGGTCTTGAGCGACTTGAACCCGCGAACTGGCCGGATCAGCTGCTTCAGCTTGCCGTGATCGGCCTCGATGACATTGTTGAGGTATTTGACCTGGCGGTGCTCGGTGTCCTCAGGGCATTTACCCTCGGCCTTGAGTTCGCGGATGGCGGTGGCGCAAGTCGGCGCCTTGTCGGTGTTGATTTTCAGCGGCTTCTGCCAGT
>JAABUQ010006765.1_pt1 | contig 17110 bp, 14 predicted proteins | sample 5560001 | NCBI WGS metagenome assembly JAABUQ01 (sample SAMN10711888, study PRJNA513371) | rock metagenome | isolation source: Antarctica rocks | place: Antarctica: Victoria Land, Finger Mt nord | collected 2015-12-18
TTGGCCAGGCACCGAGGCATACGATCAAGCGCCGGCTAGGTGATTCGATAACGAACTCCGCAGCTGCGTGACCCGCAACTCAATGGCGACTGAAATGCAGTTTCGGTTCCGCTGCTACCGGACCCCCAGCGCCAGGACGATGACGCTCCGCCGCCCGGCGAGTGTCGTCACAACGCGGCCGGCAGCTCGATGCGGGCTGCGCGCCCGCTGCAACGACCCACCAGGTAATCGGCTCGGTCGCGCATGAACCGAATGAAGCGGACCAGTTCTTCCGTCAAGTCCATCTACGTCTCGTCCGCCGCGCCTGGCCCGATGTGCTTGACTAGGTAGGTGGCGCTGCCTGGGCAGAGGGATGTGAACTGCGCCGTGGCGGCAATGGCCGGCGGTGCCGCGGCGCGCTCGGCGGGACGGTAGCCAAGGCCTTGGAAGAAGGCGGCCGCCGTTGTGGTCAGCAGATGAAGCCGGACGGCACCGAGCCGGGCCGCTTCGGTTTCCAGCGCCAGCATGGTCGCCCGGCCTGCACCACGGCCCCGTGCGGGCGGCGGCACCACGACGGAACGGAGCAGCAGGTCCGGCCCGTTGCCTTTCAATCCGCCGTAGCATGCCGCTTTGCCATCCGGCCCGATGCGGAAGAAGCGCCGCCCGGTCAGCAGCAGGTCGCCGGTGGGCAGCCGGGCCGCGCTCAGGGCGGCATGTAGATGCGACCAGTCGCTCGTTTCGAGACGTATTGGGTGTAGGACCGATGTGGCCGTATCCACGCCAGCTATCATGCCGCGCCCCTCTCGTACCAGCCCCGGGTGCGGCGGACGATATGCACGACGGACAGCATGACGGGCACCTCGACCAGCACGCCGACCACGGTAGCGAGCGCCGCGCCGGACTGAAAGCCGAACAGGGCGATTGCGGCAGCGACCGCCAGCTCGAAGAAGTTGCTGGCGCCGATCAGCGCTGACGGCCCGGCAACGCACCACTCAGAGCCGAGCCGGCGGTTCAGCCAATAGGCCAGGCCCGCATTAAAATAGACCTGGATCAGGATGGGCACGGCCAGCAGCAGAATGACCACGGGCTGACGCACGATCTGCTCGCCTTGCAGGCCGAACAGCAGCACAAGCGTCAGCAGCAGCGCGCAAAGCGACACCGGGCCCAGCCTTGACAGCGTGCGCTTGAGTGCCGGTTCTCCACCCGAGCGCAGCAGGGCCGCGCGCCAGAGCTGCGCCGCGATCACCGGCACCACGATGTAGAGCACGACTGAGAGGATCAGGGTGTCCCAAGGCACGGTGATGCTGGACAGCCCAAGCAGCAGCGCCACGATCGGCGCAAAGGCGACGACCATGATGACGTCGTTGAGCGCCACTTGGCTCAGGGTGAAGTTCGGCTCGCCATCAAGCAGGTTGGACCAGACAAACACCATGGCCGTGCACGGGGCGGCCGCGAGCAGGATCAGCCCTGCGATGTAGCTGTCTACCTGGTTGGCCGGCAGCCAGAGCCGGAACAGGTATCCGATGAACAACCAGCCCAGCACGGCCATGCTGAACGGCTTGACCAGCCAGTTCACGCCCACGGTGGCGAGGATGCCGCGCCAGTGCCCACCGACCTGGCGCAAGCTGCCCAGGTCGATCTTGAGCAGCATGGGCACGATCATGAGCCAGATCAGGGCGGCCACGGGCAGGTTCACCTGCGCCACCGTGGCGTTGCCGATGGCGTGGAACACTCCCGGCGCGAGCTGGCCGAGGAGAACGCCGGCGACGATGCATAGCAGCACCCACACGGTCAGGAACCGCTCGAAGACGCTCATCGCCGGGCATGACGCCGGAACCGTGATCGCAGCCGGCCCTGTAGCGCTCATGCTGCGTCCTCACCAAAAACGCGTCGCCTATTGGCGTGTGTCACCGGATCACCCCGGCCAGCTCACCGTGGCCTAGTGGGCGACGAAGGTATTCGGGCACGACAGGCTCGTCGCCCGAGTTGCGGATCATGCCGAGTGCGTTCCGCGACGTGCTGCAGGACGGGTTCGGTCAGATGATGACGGTCACGGCTGCCACTGCCTTAACCGCAGCACGAGGTGGCCGCCTCGAACACGGGCTCGGCGGCACAGCCGCATCCGCTGGCGCCAGACGCCTTAGCATCCATGTCCCTGACGCAGCACGCCTCGACATCGACCGGCGCTGGACCGCCGCAGCAGCCGGAATTGGCGCTGGCCGCTGTCTTCGCGCGTAACGGCGCCCCGGTGCTGCACACGCCGGTTTCGGGCAGTTCCAGCTCGACGCGGCTTGCCGCTGCCATGTCGCCCGTAAGTGCCGCGGCAATGGAGCGCACCTGCTCGTGCCCGGTCGCCAACAGGAAGGTCGGCGCGCGGCCGTAGCTCTTCATACCAGCGATGAAGAAGCCCGACTCCGGGTGCGCCAGCTCACGCGCCCCGTGCGGGCGCACGGTGCCGCAGGAATGCAGATTGGGGTCGATCAGCGGACCGATGCCAGCCGCGCATTCGAGCCAGGGGTCGAGCGAAAGGCGGATTTCGCGCAGCATGACAAGGTCCGGCCGGAACCCAGCCGCGACGATCATCTCATCCGCTGCGAGCCTGGCCGGTTTGCCGGCAAAGTCGCCCGCGATCTGCAGCCCTCCGTCCGCGGTGCGGCCGATCTCCGCAACATGGAACGGCGCCATCACCTCGACGGCGCCGCCCTCCACAAGGACACGGCCCCGGATGCCCAGCTCGCCACGGCCTGGCAGGGCGTCCGCCGCCTCGCCCCCGAACGCTGCTTCGACGTGCTCCTTCCGCGTGATCCAGAGGATGCGGGTGCCGGGCGCGTCGGCCGCAAGCTGCGCCAGCTCGATCAGGGCGTGGAAGGCGGAATGGCCGCTGCCGACGACGACCGTGGTCTTTCCTTCGTAGCGCGCGCGGTCTCGGTCGAGCACGTCGGGGATGCCGTAAGCGATCCGGTCGGCAACGTCCGTCTCGCCGAGCGCCGGCAGCCCGTCCGCGCCGGCCGGGTTGGGTTGCAACCAGGTGCCGGACGCATCGATCACAGCGCGGGCTTCGAAGATCCGCAGCTGCCCCTCTGCATCGGTGACGCGCAGCACGAAGGGCAGGGCGTCGCGCCCGGCAGTGCGTACCTTATCGCAGCCTTGGCGGGTGACGCCCACGACTCGGGTGCTCAGATGCAGGTGCAGCGCCAGAGCCGGCAACGCCGCGAGCGGCTTTAGGTAATCCGACACCAGCTCCGCGCCAGTTGGGACCGCATCGGGCTGCGGGTGCGCCCAACCGCTCGCGGCCAGTAGGGCGGCTGCTTGCCGATCCACGCAGAAGCGCCAGGGCGTGAACATGCGGACGTGGCCCCACTGCCGAACGCTGTGCCCGACCGTATCGCCGGCCTCGAGGAGCAGCGGCGTCTCGCCGCGCGCGAGCAAGTGGGCCGCGGCCGCGAGCCCGACTGGGCCAGCGCCGATAATGGCGACGGGTAAGCGTGGGTGGATCATGGGGCGACCTTCCGCTCCGGGGTGAATGAGAGTTCGCCCGTAAAGGCGGGCGCACAGCCGGGCAGGCAAGCGCCCTGTCCATGGCCGCAGCAGTTCTCGGTCAGAAAGCCGACCAGACCGTTCATGGCCGCGAAGTCGGCCGCGTAGATGAGTTGGCGCCCGACGCGGCGCTGGGTGACGAGGCCGGCGTGCAGGAGTTGCTGCAAGTGGAATGTCAGCGAGGACGGGGCCACACCCACCCGCTCGGCGATCGTCCCGGCGGGCAGGCCGTCCGGACCGCGCTCGACGAGCAAGCGGAACACCTGCAAGCGGGTGTCCTGTGCCAGGGCGCCCAAAGCGGCGACAGCGGCGGTAGCATCCATAGAATCACCCTCGGCAACTCAGGGTGGGTATAAGGCCCACAAGCATCAGATTCAACCATATTCCACAAAATGTCGAAATGTCTAAATGCGGTCGGTTCTGGCCTTTGTCGGATCGCGCTCCCCATACATCCCACAGTTTGTCGCGAGGCTGTCCGGACACAGCGAACTGTTACCCAGTGTTGTCGGTTTCAGAAGATGATTGCGGTGACGATTGGGCAAAATCAACGCACTGCAGAGGTCTTCTGAACACCTGGACAACCAGAAGACCCGTTCAGTGAACCAGCGCTTCACCAGAACGCCGCTGCAGTGGCAGGCTGTTTGACCAGAAGACATCTGCGGTGAGCGACGATGCAACAGAGCGTAACTGGGAACGGCGCGACCGACGAGACGCGTCCCACCGGCGGGACGGCATAGCAGGCTCGAGATCGCCATTCCAGCTACGGGCGATAGTTCACCACTGCAGAGAACATCTGGTCACCACTGAAGCTGTCTTCTGAAACCGACACCGGTCACCTTCGCCGGGCGCTCGCTGCGGGCCGGGTTCCTGACCAGCGGCGCCCGGGCCGGCGCGTCGATCTGGAAGATGCAGGAGCAGAGCCGCCACAAGAGCCTCAACGTCCTGTCGGGCTACGTGCGCTCGGCGAAGCTGTTCGAGGACAACGCCGGGAAAGACTTCGCGTGACGCCCAAGCGGCGGCGTGCCTGACGGGGCCGCTTCCATGCTTCAACGCTTGGCAGCGGGCAACCCCGTCGCATTCAGCTGACTTCCGGGCTGACGGCTTATTCAACGGTGCTCCGGCCTAAGGGCTCATCCGGAGATGAGTAATCAAACTCGATTACTTTAACACCTTGATATAGCTTGCTGATTTCTGACCGAATCAGAGCGTTTATCTCCGGACGGAGCCTAAGATCCAAACTTCGGCAGGTATGTGAAGAAAATTAGGCGCGCTGGTATGCGTCCCGCCGCGCGGATCGAATTGGTCTACCATGCTACCACCCGACTATACGATCCCACTACCATGCGGTTATTCGAGTTATCGACTTCGCGATGCGTCGGCATCGTCGTTGCCTGGATGGTTGGACGGCTCGGCGATTGCCGACAGTTGCCTCACGCAATAGGAGGCTTGCTGTGCTTCTGGAACATGAAATTGAGGCCGTCTCGGATGAGTTCCTGCACTGTCGTGTCCTGCTCGGCAGCAAGCATGTGCAGCTGCCTCGCGCACTCGAGCAAGAAGAAGTCGGCAATCTGGCGTTTGTCGCTGCGGTCCTGCCGACCGCGCACGGCAGCACGCTTCCTCGGCGTGCCGATGGCCTCCTCAGTGTCTGCAGTAGGCTTTGTCGCTACCTCTTCCATCCCGATCGGCGCGACGCTTTCGAACAGGCTGGGACGTCCTGCTGCAGGACCCTTCCGCTCAGGACTGGCAGCCCGGCTCACGCGGCGATCTTTCGACGGGTCTTGATTGCGACGGGTCGATCGCTTGCGGCGTCGTTCCCAAAGTGGCGCAACATCCAGGCGAACAGCCCCTCGATCTCCTGAGCGGCGGCACTGCCCGGCCGGTACTCGGTGACGCCCTGACCTGGGATCATGGCATCCCCGAATGCAACGCGGTGTCCAACCTCAACCGGCGCGACCACCAGGCCCAGACGCTCCAGCTCGGAACGAGCCTCGTCGGCGCGCGTGCCCAGCGCGATCGCCGCATTGAGCACGACCGCAAACGGCTTGCGCGCAAAGCGCGCGATATCGGCCGAGGCTGTGATCGCTTCGATGTCCGCAATGGCAGGCTGGCACGGAATGAGCACGAAGTCCGCGGCCCGTGCCGCATCGACCGCCATGGCATCGGCATGGGGCGCCGTGTCCAGCAGCATGAGATGAGCGCCTACGCTCCGGGCATCGGCGAGCAGCTTGGGCAAGCTGAACGCCTGGGCGGACACGACGTCTGCACCGACCGACAGCGCGTTCTCGACGCGGCACGCGCCCCACTTCGTGCTGGTCGCCTGCGGGTCGAGGTCGATAATGCCGGCGGGCATGCCTTTGCCCTCGGCGCAGGCAGCCAGATGAACCGCGACGTTGGTCTTCCCGGCGCCGCCTTTGCGGCTGATGATCGCGACCGTGCGCATTCAAATCTCCCGTTTGTTCAGTGGGTCTACCATCCGACGCCGCGTGCCTTCAAACAATAGACACGTTACGATTGCGACACTCAGGCTCGTCGCAAGATCGAGAATGTGGCTGCTCGGCCACTACTCGGAGTGTCAAAAACCTCCCAGTCCATCATGTATGACCTGCCGTAATACAGCTTGGAGCGAGGCTTTGCTTTGTGGCTACCCTCCTGCTCGCTCGATGCAGCGTGTCCCAGAAGACATTCCCACGCAGCCCGGCGCCGAGATGGCGCAGTCCGGGGCAACGTGGGACCGGCGAGCTCGATTCCATCTGTAAAATCTGTTCGGTCACCGGCTACTGCGCAGCAGGTACTTGACCAGAGCAGCGATGCCGAGTGTCAGAAGCACGAGCACCAGCAAGCCAAGCTAGCCCATGCCCCACATCATGGCGCCGCTCATCATCGTTCCATTTTGCATCCCGATCTCCTCACTCGGCCGGTAGAACCGCCCGCTGGCCCGCAGGCACAGGCGTCGCAGAACGACGAGGCAGCCGCCATCCTTTGACGATCGCATAGATCGCCGGGATGACGAGCAGGGTGAGGAGGGTGGACGACACCATTCCTCCGACCATCGGGACTGCGATGCGGCGCATGACCTCGGAGCCGGTTCCCGTGCTCCACAGGATCGGCAGCAGCCCGGCCATGATCGCGACGACGGTCATCATCTTCGGCCGCACGCGCTCCACCGCACCGTGCATGATGGCCTGCTGCAGGTCCTCGCGGGTCAACGCCACGCCTTCGAGAAGCCGCTGCTGACGGATCTCGGTCAGCGCGTGGTCGAGGTAGATCAGCATGATGACGCCCGTCTCCGCCGCCACCCCGGCCAGGGCGATGAAGCCGACCGTCACGGCCACGCTCATGTTGTAGTCCAGCCACCACACCAGCCACGCGCCCCCGATCAGCGCGAACGGGACCGAGAGCATCACGATCAACGTCTCGGTGATGCGGCCGAAGTTGAGGAACAGCAGCACCAGGATGACGACCAGGGTCGCCGGGACGACCACCTTCAGCTTGGCCTGGGCACGCTGCAGGTACTCGAACTGGCCACTCCACTCGATGTGATAGCCCGGCGGCAACTTGACTTGCTCCGCCACTTTCCGGGACGCCTCGGCGACATAGCCGCCGAGGTCACGGCCCTGGAGATCGACGTAGATGTATGAGACCGGCTGCGCGTTCTCGGTCCGGATGCTGGGAGGGCCCGACGTGACGCGGATGCTGGCCACCTGGCCAAGCGGCACCATCGCGCTGCCTGCCGTGGGAACGAGGACCTGGCTCGCGATCGCCTGCGGATCGTCGCGCAGGTTGCGCGGATAGCGGATGCTCACGCCGTAGCGCTCGCGGCCCTCGACCGTGGTCGTCACCGTCTCGCCGCCGAGAGCCACCGCGACCACCCTCTGCACGTCATCGACGGACAACCCATAGCGGGCCGCAGCCTGCCGATCGGGCTCGATCTCGACGTAGTGGCCGCCCTTCAGGCGTTCAGCGAAGGCGCTGGTCGTGCCCGGCACATCGTGCACGACGTGCTCGACCTCGGTGGCCAGGCGCTCCAGCTCGTGCAGGTCCGGGCCGAACACCTTGACCCCGACTGGGGTACGGATCCCGGTCGAGAGCATGTCGATGCGCGCCTTGATCGGCATGGTCCAGGCGTTGCTGACCCCAGGAAGCTGGAGAGCCGCGTTCATTTCCGCAATCAAGCCGTCGACGGTTATGCCCGGTCGCCATTCGCCCGGCGGCTTCAGGTTGACCACGGTCTCGCTCATCTCCACGGGCGCCGGGTCGGTCGCCGTCGTCGCGCGACCTGCCTTGCCGAAGACCGAGGCCACCTCCGGGAACGACTTGATGATACGGTCCTGGGTCTGGAGCAGCTCGGCCGCTTTTGTCACTGACAGCCCGGGCAGCGTCACCGGCATGAACAGCAGGGTGCCCTCGTTCAGGCTCGGCATGAACTCGCTGCCCAGCTGCGAGGCTGGCCACACCGTAGCGCCAAGCACGGCGATCGCGGCGATGACCATAAGCGCCGGAACACGCAGCACGAGCCGGATCAACGGGCGGTATAGCCAGATCAGCGCCCGATTGATCGGGTTCTTTGCCTCGGGGATAATGCGTCCGCGCACGAAAAGGAGCATCAGCACCGGAACGAGCGTGATGGACAGGAGCGCTCCACCAGCCATGGCGAACGTCTTCGTGTAGGCCAACGGTTTGAACAGCCGTCCCTCCTGATCTTCGAGGGCGAAGACCGGCAGGAACGCGGCGACGATCACCAGCAGGCTGAAGAACAGCGAAGGACCGACCTCCTGAGCGGACGCGATCAACGCCCCCGCGCGCGACCCGCCGGGCTTGAGCCGTTCGACGTGCTTGTGCGCGTTCTCGATCATGACGATCGCCGCGTCCACCATGGCGCCCAGCGCGATCGCGATGCCGCCCAGGCTCATGATGTTGGAGCCAATGCCAAGCGCGTGCATGCCCGCGAACGCGATCAAGACGCCGATCGGCAGGGTCAGGATGGCGACCAGTGCGCTGCGGACGTGCAGGAGGAAGATGACGCAGACGGCGGCGACGATCAGGCTCTCCTCGACCAAGGTGCGCTTGAGCGTGTGGATGGCGGCATCGATGAGCTGCGAGCGGTCGTAGACCGGTTCGATCGTCACGCCTTCCGGCAGGCCGGGCCGCAGCGCGTCGAGCTTGGCCTTGATGTTGTCGATGGTGGTCAGGGCATCCATACCGTCGCGCTTCAACGCGATGCCGCCGACCACCTCCCCGGTCCCGTTCATCTCCGCAATACCGCGACGCTCGTCCGGACCGAGTTCGATCCGGGCCACGTCCTTGAGCAGCACCGCTGTGCCGGAGCCGCCTGGGTCAGCCTTCAGCACGACATTGCCGAGGTCTTGCACGTTGCGCAGGTAACCCCGTCCGCGAACCATGTATTCGGTCTCGCTCATCTCGATGGTACGGCCGCCAACGTCGCGGTTGCTCGCCCGGACCGCGTCGGACACGCGGTCGAGGGGAATGCCGAACGCCTAAAGCTTCCTGGGATCGACCACGACCTGGTATTGTTTCTCGAAGCCGCCGACGCTCGCCACCTCGGCGACGCCCTTGGCGGTCACCTGTCACGCTGCACTTAATCGTAAGAATGCATGACAAGCGTTCTCAGGCGCTTACACTTTTGGGCCAGTTGGAGACACTGCACTTAATCGTAAGAATAGGCTTGGAACGCTGCACTTAATGTGAGAACCTAACCTGCCAACGTTGGCCAAAGACGGATTGCAGGCAGAATGATCCCTGACCAGGAGGCTGGCGAAGCTAGCGCCCAAAACGCCGAGCCGGCCTGGGAGGAGGCGTGCCGCCGCGAGGATGCGATCCGAGACCTCCTGCACCGCCATCCACAAGGCCTGACCGTCGCCATGGTCGACGGGGTGGCAGGGCAACTCGGCATAAGCCGGGCCAGCCTCTACCGCCTGATCCGGGTGTTCCGGGCGGGCGGCACCGTGACCGCTCTGATGCCGCGCACGGCAGGGCGGCCCCAAGGCTTGCGCTTGCTCGATGACAAGCGCGAGGCTCTGATCCGCCAGGCGCTGAAGAATTTCTACCTCAAGCCGACCAGGCCGCCGTTCGCCCGGCTGGTGCACGAGGTGCAGACCCGTTGTCTTGAGCAAGGCTCGTCCCCGCCGAACTGGCGCACGATCAAGCAGCGCCTGCTTGAGATCGACCTGCGGACCAGGGCCAAGCGGCGCGGCGATGCGGCCGTGCTCAAGGCCACCGAGGCTACGCCGGGCAGCTACAAGGCTGCCAGGCCGCTTGAGATCGTGCAGATCGACCATACCAAGGTCGATGTGATCGTGGTCGACGACGAGACCGGGGAGCCGCGCGGACGGCCCTGGCTCACGCTCGCCATGGACGTGTTCACCCGCATGGTGACAGGCTTCCACCTCGCCATGGACGCGCCGTCGCGGCTGTCCATCAGCCTGTGCCTGCTCCATGCCGTCTACGACAAGACCGCTTGGCTCCAGGAACGCGAGGTCGACGCGGCCTGGCCGATCGCGGGCCTGCCCGAGGCGCTGCACGCCGACAACGGCGCCGATTTCCGCAGCCGCGCCTTCGTGCGGGCGTGCCGCGACGCGGGTATCAAGACGATCTGGCGCAAGCCCGGCACGCCGCACTACGGCGGACACATCGAGCGCCTGATCGGCACCCAGATGGGTGCGGTGCGCCTGCTGCCAGGGACGACGCTGGGCGGCCCGGAGGACCGGGGCGCCTACAACTCGGGCCGCGAGGCGCGGCTGACCCTGCGCGAGCTCGAACGCTTCGTCGCCTGGGAGATCGCCGGCCGCTACCACCAGGTCGTGCACTCCGCCCTGAACAGGCCGCCGGTCGCTGTTTGGCGCGAGCACGAGGGCTCGACCCCGCTGCGCATGCCCGCGGACCGCCTGGGTTTCTGGGTGTCGTTCCTGCCCGAGGAGGAACGGTCGCTGCGCCCCGACGGCATCCATCTGCATGGGCTGCGTTACTGGTCGCCTGCGCTCGCCGCGGATGTGGGGCGCCATGAGGAGAAGCTCTTGATCAAGTATGATCCCCGCGACCTGTCCCGCATTTTTGTCCGCCGGCCTTCGGGCGCGTTCGTCGAAGCGCGCTACAGCGACCTCACGCTGCCCTCGATCACTTTGTCGGAGGCCAAGGCAGCATCGCGCGCGCTCCGCGCCAAGGGGCGGCGCGAGGTCGACACGCGCACCCTCGTGCGTGCGGCGGTGGCGCAGCGCGCCATCGTGGAGGGCGCGGCGAAGCGGGACCGCCCAGGCCATCGTACCAGGACAGCGCCTGCGAGATCCGGCGACAGCGACGGATTGGGATCGCTCCGCGGCGTCGATTCCCGCATCCCAGTCGCCTCCGTCGAAGACCAGGAATGAGGCCCAAGTGAGCGAAGCACCCATGGCCGCACACCTGACGCCGCTTGCCGCAGCACTTCTGCACGAGCCGCCCGACCGGCGCATCCGCGCCATCCTGGGCGAGCGCTGGGTGCTCTACCCCCGTGCCAAGCAGGCCCTTGGCGTCCTGAACCGGCTTGTAACGCTCCCGCGCACGACGCGCATGCCCTCGGTCGCGATCTACGGCGACAGCGGCATGGGCAAGACAATGCTCATGGAGCGGTTCTGCTCGGACCACCCGGCGCGCTTCGATCCCGAGGCCGGGGTCGAGCGCACCCCGGTGCTGGCTTTGCAGATGGCCGGCAAGCCCGGCGAGCGCCGCCTCTATGTCCAGCTCCTCGCCGCCCTCGGCCTGCCGCCCCCTGGTTCCAGGGCGAGCGTCGTCGATCTGGAGCAGTCGGCGCTGCGGCTGATGCGGGCTATCGGCCTCCAGGTGCTCGTCATCGACGAGGTGCACAACATCCTGGCCGGCTCGAAGCGGGAGCAGCGCGTCGTGCTCAACACGTTACGGTATCTCAGCAACGAACTGAGGCTCTCGCTGGTGTGCTTCGGGGTCGCGGAGGCGCGCGAAGCCATCAGCGGCGACGTGCAGCTCGCCCGCCGCTTCGACGAGTTCTCGCTCAGGCGATGGTCGGCGGATGCCGAGTTCGAGGCGCTCGTCGGGTCCATCCTGCGGAACCTGCCCCTGCGCGAGCCGAGCGCGCTGAGCGCGCGGTCGCTGCGCCGCCTGTTGCAGGTCGCGGATGGCCTCACATCACGGGCGTTCCGCGCCCTCAACGAGTTGGCGGTCGAGGCGGTCGCGTCGGGCCGGGAACAGATCACGGACGAGGCGGTCGAGCGCTGGACGCCGGTCTTCGATGTCGAGGCCGCCTTCGCGTGAGCGAACGGCAGCGGGCCATGGCCGGTGTGGCGGGCGTGGAATGGCCGAAGCCGCTGCCGGTCGTGCTGGCGCCTGCCCCCGATGAGGTGCTCTCGTCATGGGTGGCGCGGCACGCCGCCTTTTGCGGCCTGGGCCCTGCCGCCATGCGCCGGCACTGCGCGCCCGAGGCCCCCTCGCTCCGCGCTCTCGACCGGGCGCTCACGCTCGATCAAGAAGAAAGGCTGTCCCGTCTCTTCCGGCTCGGCCGCTCCACCCTGCGGCAGATGACGCACGCAGAGCCGGGTCCCGACATGATCGGGCTCTTGGTGGCGCGCGACGTCGATCACCGGTGCGAGCGCTGCGCCCGGTCGCTGGCCGAGGCGGGCTTTCCCAGGGCCGTCCCGCGCGCTTGGTTCCACACCTGGCGGATCACCTGCCCACGGTGCGGCTCGCGCGTGTCGCCGGCACGTTCGGCGATAGGCGCTGGTGGCGATGCGTCGCCGAATTTGTTCCCGCACCTCTGGGCCGAGGCGTTGCAAGGCGAGCGCCTTCTCAGCACTGCCATCCATCACCAAACGACGGCTCCGGCCTTGCCGATCCCGGCCATGCGGCTGTTGCGCCTTCTGATGATCTGGACCGGCAGCGAGCAGGTCCCAGCCAAAGGGGAATGGCAGCGCCAAGGATGGACGCTTGATGCCGTGGTCCCCGGCTTCGATGCCGCCCTTGAGCGGCATGGGATCGCGATCCCTCGCACAACGCTCATCAACGTGCCGTTGCCGGTCCGCACCGCCCTGCTCGCCGGATTGGCGCTCGCCACCCGAGACCCGGAGGCGACGATCAAGGCGATGTGGGCCACAACGTCGGGCCTGCACCGCGCCCACTTCGGCTTCGTGCTCTCGGACATGCTGCGGAGCACTGGCCCATTCTCAAGTTCAACCCGCTGACAGCATCCCTGTGGATCTCTGCGGTGAAGGCCTGAGTGTTCGTGTAGGGTGGCGACAGGTTCAACTCACGACAACCAACTGGTTGTCGTGAACGGCCCGGCAATCTGTCAAACAAGGCACTTTCTCTCACGACAACCCCGTAGCAATCAGTTGACGGATAACATGCCGTAATCGAAATTGTCGTGAGCAATCCAGGGAAAGAGCGATGGAGCTGGTCGGGTATGCCCGGGTGTCCACCCGAGAGGAGCGGCAGGTGTTTGACCGCCAGGTGGACGCGCTCAAGGCCGCCGGGTGCGAGCGGGTTTTCGAGGACCGCGGCAGCGGGGCCAGCGCGGACCGGGCCGGCTTGAAGGAGTGCTTGGGCTATCTCCGTCGCGGCGACGTGCTGATTGTGCTTGATCTTGACCGCCTGGGGCGGCTCGCGGGCGAGCTGATCCGGCTCGTGGACGAGCTGGAGGCCAAGGGCGTTGGCTTTCGGGCACTCAACGCCTCGTTCGACACCACAACGCCCATGGGCCGCGCCTTCCTGCAGATCCAGGCGGCGTTCGCCGAGATGGAGCGCAACGTCATCCGCCAGCGGGTCAAGGAGGGCATCGCTGCCGCGCGTGCGCGCGGCCGCAAGGGAGGCAGGCCGCGCCTGATGACGCCCGAGCGGCTGCGCTACGCCCAGCACCTCATGGCCGACCGGGAGCGCAGCGTCCCCTCGATCTGCCGCGAGCTGGGCGGCGTTCCCGCGAGCACGCTGTATCACTACCTGCACGCCGACGGCACGCTCAAGGCGCCGGGGATAAGGCTGCTTGGGGCGGCTCCAGCCGAGAGCTTCCAGCGGGACGGCATGGCAACGCAAGGAGCGCAAGGTGGCAGCAACCCTCCTTGACCGGCTCCTGACGACCCTGGCCGGGCATCTCCACGCCTTCTCCGTCTGCGAGATCCAGGACGGCTGGCGCCTTGCCTTTCCGCCCTTCGACGCGGTCATCATCCACTGCGTCCTAAAAGGAAGCGGCAGCCTGCGCGTGGGGAACGGCCCGTGGCGCCGCTTCGCTGCTCAGAGCATCATTGTCGTGCCGCCCGGCAGAGCTCACGCCATAGGCGAACCCGGAGCAGTCGCCCGGGAAAGTCGCGGCGAGGAGCATTGCTTGCTGCTCGGCGACGGCCTCGTCGCCTTCACGGCCGGCGACGGCAGCCGCGACACCCTGCTGGCCTGCGGCACTATTGCGACGCCCCACGGCGGCGCCCTCGGCTTGTTCGATCTCCTGCGCGACCCGTTGGTCGAGGACCTCTCGTCGAGCGGGGTTCGTCAGCAGGTCTTCGACCTCATGCTCGCGGAGGTGGCGAGCCCGAGCCTCGGGATGCAGGCGATGACGGAGGCGCTGATGCGGCAGTGCCTCATCCTGCTGCTGCGCCGGCACCTGCCGCGCGACGACGGCAGCGGCTCGCCCCTGTTCGCAGCGCTGCAACACCCCCGGCTGGCGCACGCCGTGGTCGCAGTCCTCGAGAACCCGGCGGCCCCGCACAGCGTCGAGAGCCTGGCGTCGCTCGCCGGAATGAGCCGTGCTTCCTTCGCCGAGCACTTCTCGCAAGCGTTCCAGCAGGGGCCGATCGACTTCGTCCAGAAGGCGCGCCTGGGCATCGCCGCGCGCCTCCTCGCCACGACGGACCTGCCGGTCAAGGTCATCGCGAGCAGCGTCGGCTACGCGAGCCGGAGCTATTTCTCCCGGGCCTTCCGGGCCGCTTACGGCGCCGACCCGAGCACATTCCGAAGCGGCGACAGAGAGGCCAAAGGCGAACCCGGACCAGTCCAAGCATCTTGGCCTCCAGGCGCCGGCGTTCGGCAGGCGACTGGGAAAGGCACTGCGGCGCCGCGGGACCGTGCCTCCGCCTCCGAAGAAGGTGCCTTATCGTCCAACGCCGGAAGCGTCATGGAACCAGGCGATCCCTGATCTGTATGGCGCCCACTCCTTCGGAGTTCGCCCATGGCTGAAAGCGTTGTTGCCCCGTCCGCCTCGCCCCTGCGCTACGACCCGTCCGTGGAGCATCCGAAGAAGGACGAGGCCGAGACCGAGGCGGCGCTGACCGAGACCATGCTCTCGATCAGCAAGACCACGTTCAAGGATGGCGGCCACGGTCTGCGCAGCGTCCACGCCAAGAGCCACGGCCTGCTGCGGGGCGAGCTGCATGTGCTGGGCAGCCTGCCGTCCGTCTTGGCCCAGGGGTTGGCCGCCAAGCCTGGCACCTACCCCGTGGTGATCCGGCTTTCCACGACCCCGGGCGACATTTTGGACGACAGCGTGTCCGCGCCGCGCGGCATGGCGCTCAAGGTCGTCGGCGTCGAGGGCGAGCGCCTGCAAGGCTCCGAAGGCGACGCCACCCAGGACTTCGTCATGGCGAACGCCCCGGCGTTCGGGGCGCCGAACGGCAAGAAATTCCTCGGCAGCCTCAAGCTGCTCGCCGCCACCACCGACAAGGCCGAGGGCGCGAAGAAGGTCCTCTCCGCGGCGCTGCGCGGCGCCGAGGCCGTGGTGGAGGCATTCGGGGGCAAGAGCGCCACGCTCGTGACCCTGGGCGGACAGCCCGAAACCCACATTCTCGGCGGACGCCTCGGTCGCCTGGCCCGAGGACCAAAGCCCCTACGTCGCGGTCGCCCGCATCAGCGTGCCGCCCCAGGCTGCCTGGAGCGAAGCCCGGTCGGCGACTGTGGACAACGGCCTCGCTTTCAGCGCGTGGCACGGCCTGGCGGCGCATCGTCCGATCGGGTCCATCCTGCGCGCGCGCAGGATGGCGTATCCGCGGTCCGCGCAGTTCCGGAGCGAGCGCAACGGCTGCCCGATGGAGGAGCCGCGCCCGCCGGTTGACCTGCCAGGCTAATTGCGCAGCTGGACCGGTCCGGCGTTCACCCCGCAAACCAGCTCACCCTTGAAGATCATTGGACGGCCGAGCTCCCGCCTGCAAAGCCGTCACCAACGAGAATGTAAGGAACACAGCAAGTGAAATTGAAAACCAACATCCTGGCCGGCCTGTCGATCCTGGTTGGAGGCGTGGCGTCGCTTTCCGCGCAGAGTTTTGCCCAGCAGTTGCCGCCGCCAGGGCAGCTCGAACAGTATCTGCCGCCGCTTGCGCCGCCGCCCACGCCCGAGCAGGCCGCCCAGGCCGACCAGCGCCAGGGCGCTTATGCCGACATCAACGGCGCCCGCATCTTCTACCAGGTGGCCGGCCAGGACACGCCGCTGCTGCTGATCCACGGCTTTCCATTGTCGGGCCAACTCTACCAGGGCCAGATCGCCGAGCTCAGCAAGCACTTCACGGTGATCACCCCCGATCTGCGCGGCTTCGGCAAAAGCCAGGCGCCCGACGAGAACGGTTCGATCGAAACCTATGCGCGCGACATGCTGGCCCTGCTGGACCACCTTGGGGTCCAGAACGCGATCATCGGCGGCCATTCCATGGGCGGGCAGGTGACGCTGGAGATGTACAAGGAGCAGCCTGCGCGCTTCGCCGGGATGCTGCTGATCGACACCGACCCGATGTCGGCCTCGTTCGTCGAGAAGGGGCAATGGCAGGGCTACCGGGAGCAGGGCGCGAACGCTGGCGTGTCTTCCATCGTGCCGATCATCGAGCCCCAGTTGCTGACCGGCGTCACCCGTGCCCTGGACAGCGCCAAATCGACCACGATGATGAACATTCTGGCCGAGGCGTCGGTCAACGGCGTGCTCGGAGGAGGCCAGGCGCTGGCGACGCGGCCCGACTACACGGGCCTGCTCGGCTCCATCGCGGTGCCGACCTTGGTCCTGATCGGCCTTGAGGACCCGGTCTATGCCTTCCCGATCTCGCAGGCGACGAAGGCGGCCATCCCCAACGCGCAACTTGCCGTCATTCTGGGAGCGTCGCACGCCAGCATCTTCGAACGGCCGGGGCTGGCCAACCAGGCGATCCTGGATTGGGCGGGCGTCCGCTGACAAGGTGACAAACCCGCAGCGCCCAGCAGGATCACCTGTCGGCAGAAGCGCGCCGTTCGGATCCCTGTTGCGCGTGTACTTGGCAACATGCCGTGGTCGAAGATTTCGGATGCCGATGCCGCTTTAGGCGACGTATCTGTCTGCTGAAGGTTCGCTTTCAGCCTTGATCGGGTGATCATAGACGCTCTGCTCGCACGCTCAGGAGCATGCCGCCAGACCCCAACTCATTCTCAGATTTGCTGCAAATCTGAGAATGAGCGGGTTCGGATTCTCAAGGTTAAGTGCAGTGCTCGGCGCCAACCGTATGAATCTCACGATTAACTGCAACGCGACAGCGGGCTTGCAAGCCGCGTTGGCCGGACAGCCCGAGATTGCCTTGCGCGTCATGCTGCACGCGCTCGCCACGGACGCCTTTTATGCCCGGTATGCCGACACCGTGGC
>JAABUQ010006766.1_pt1 | contig 17106 bp, 14 predicted proteins | sample 5560001 | NCBI WGS metagenome assembly JAABUQ01 (sample SAMN10711888, study PRJNA513371) | rock metagenome | isolation source: Antarctica rocks | place: Antarctica: Victoria Land, Finger Mt nord | collected 2015-12-18
GCAAGAAGGAACACGGAGGTGGCAAAGATCAACTGGCGTTTTACAGCGGAAGATGCTCGTATTAAGCTGAAGCGGTTGTACCCAATCATTGAGGCTTGCTCCCTAACTGAAAAAGAACACAATGAAGCTTGACAAAGCAGTACACCTCGTCTGCCGCTCATGCTCACACCGAAATCCACACAACTTCACTTAGTGTCGTCCGTTTGAAGTTTGATAGAGCAGTATACATAGCATGCTTGCCCTGACCCTTCGTATGAGTGGCCGACTGGTTAGTTGCTAGCTTCAATTATTGCGTTTGCTAATGCGCCGGGCTGTGTGAAGCAGGCTTCGTGGCTGCCATCGATCTCGATGTATGTATGCTGGCCGAGGCGATTGCCGAAGCGGGGATACCAGGCCCATTCGCCGGGTGGCATTGCGATATCCTGGCGGGCGTTGATGTAGCTTTTGGGGAGGTCCAGGGCGAAGAATGCCTTCTGGTCAAGTTTGTCTTCGAAGACTCCTATTGGTTCGGGCGACAAGAGGGAGTATGCGAGCTGCGCGGCATCTTCGCCTGAGTCCTGCATAAACGCTCCCCGCCAAACCTCGTAGGGCAAGACGATCGTTCTATCGGGCCTTTGACTCGCCGAGTGCTGGAAAAGTTCACGGTAGTTGAGGGGGACGGCTTCCATAAGCGATTCGCCGTCGTTGAGCACGAATGCATTCCAGAAGATGAGACGTTGCAGCCTGTTCTTGAGGAGGGGTGCCGCGCCACACAGCATATTACCGGCCCAGCCATGTCCCACCAGAATCACGTTCTCCAGGTCGCGCTCCTCGATGTAGCGGACCAAAGATGTCACACAGTCTTGATGTCGAATGCCCGCACGCTCAACATCGGGACCATGCCCCGCCAGCGTCGGCGTATAGACGCGGTGTCCTTGCTCGCTCAATCGATTGGAGACGGGAGCCCAACTCCAGCCGCCGAGCCATGATCCATGCACTAGAACGTAGGTGCTCATCGTTGCAGACTCCTTTGCTTGTCTTTCACAGGCTGCGCGTAGCGACGACCCTCGCGGTTGTCGTTGAGAGCCCGCTTGAGAGTATGCCCCAGCCACGACAACCGCGAGGGTCGTCGCTACCCGGAACGATCGATTGAAGTTGGTTAGAGCAATACGAAGTTCTTATCCTTATAATAATTCCTGGTTAGTATATCACAAGAGGCCTGCTTCAATCTGCACTCTCTTCGACGAGGGCATAACTCCGTTGTTCCGACAACTGAAAGTTGGCATAGAACAAACTAGATACGTATGCATTGAAAGGGAGGTGGGAGGGGGAGATGACGGCGTGTGTAATCTAGGATTATAAGAAAGGATCCACCGAGGTCCCCTCCCACCTGAGCATATAGTACATCATCTACAGGAAAAACGCAAGTCCTTTCCGCATGCAATTTCTTTCCCTTTACAAAATTTTAATGCGTAAAATTCCCCATACCGCCTGCTACTACACAAGATGCTCAAATAGACTCTAGCGCTAAAAACTCGTCTTTATAATTGAAGATAGATCTTTGATTGGAGGGAAGAGGGCATAGAGAAAGGGTGAAAAGAAAAAAGGAGGGAGGGTGGAGGGTATGTGGTAAGTTCAAGGTAGTGGATCGCACACTAGAGATGTCGCTCTCTCCGAAATCGAAGTTTGGCCTCCCTCCCATCCACCGCCTATAATACAGTACATACAGGAAAAACGCAAGCCCTTTTGTACCCTTATCCATTCCATTAATAAATTCTTAATGCGGCAAGTAAGCATTGAAAAGCTCGTCGCCAAAAAAAGAGAGAGGCCCACCTTGTAAGGGTGGGCTCTTCTGCGTTGGCCGCGTTGCACGGCTGCTAGTCAAAATGCGACATAACCCGTAATCCTTTCTCTGCCTCCAAGAAACCTTTCAGCACATCTATAGAAATTTAGATAAAAAACTTGTTTTACAGACGTAGACTTTTACAGACGTAGACACGTCCTTTTCGCTTTAGTAGTATCCGTATCCCCAGCAAGGAATCATATGAAGAGCTTGCCCAATACTAATGTGTGCTACACTGAGGGCAATAAATGTGATAGCCACGAAGGTTAAGAAGGCGATGATGATAAGAGCGAGCATCTGTTTGTTGCGAAGTGCGATGGCCATGTGCGTGATCCCCTTTTCTTTCTGCTGTTGCATCCCCCGACACAGGAGTGCAATACTGTGTGCTGCTTGATAAGCAAAGATAAAAATTTAGATAAAGACCCAAAGTACGGTGCTGACCTAAGATGACTGTCTGAGTTTCAGATCTCTCATTTCTCTTCCTCTTGAAAAGAGCTGAAACATGGACGCTGAGACGGACATCCTCTCAACATGTTTGCGTGCAGATAAATGAGATGTGTGCACTGAGCACAATTGTTCGGGAAGGATACATCCTCTGGCTGATCTGCGTCCTTGCAGGCCGTTTGCACCAGCTCGCGGGGGTCTCCTAACCGCTTCCGAGAGTTGCACGTTCGCTTCATCGCCACCCCCTTCGTCACTTGCATTTCCTACCCTGTGATTAAAATATAAACTATACAGGAGCAAAACATGGCCCTTTTTATCCAGAAAGTAGAAGGTCTGATCAGTAGCGGCCAGTAGACAGGGGTCGTGGCTTCGATTGTCTATCGTCCACGCGGTAGATGAGAATATCGAATTTGGTGGGGCGTATCAATTTGGGGTGGAGATCGCCAAATTTCTGGATGTTATGACAGCTTGGATTAAGAATTCACACTACTTTGTCAAACTCCATCGTGACCCTCTGCGAATTTGTCAAGTTTGATAGTGTCTCGAAAGTGTGAGGAGGAGGTCGGTTTCCGGGACAAGCATGGGAGGTAGCGAGGTGAAGGAACGCAATACAATGGGCAGATTGGGGAAACAGGTGCAGGTCGGCAGTCTGGTTCCTACGGTTTCTTGCGCTAAAGGGCTAGTTCCTCTTATGTTTATTAACACAGATAATAAGTCTGGAGTATTAAGTCGGGCTGGGTGAGGAGGTGGAGGGCGAATGTTTATGTTTCAGGATGCCAGTGACTGAACTACTGTACTCTTGCCTGAAGAGAGAAGGAAAGAATGTTAAGTAATTTGCACTTGGTTGGCTGCTTCTGTTTTGCGGCTTTATGGAGAGTACTTTTGGATCTAATAGTCTCTTTAAGGGATTTTATAGAATGTTGTGTAGATTCGCATTTTGACGAGAAAGCAAACACAGACTGCCTTCTCATACTCAGTTTCATAGCGAATTGTGCTATCGATATCACTTTGGAAAAACTAAAAATAAGAAATTTGCAAATCTACTTTGTATTTTATGACGATAAGCACCTCCATAAGCATTGGATTATCAGACATCTTCAATCGTCTATATCAATGAACAGCAACAACTTTCTCGTATCGTCCAACTTTATCTTATTTTCAATCTTTCATTATCTTGACGGTAGAGCCCCACTAACTGGTGAAAAAGTCAGGGAGACTTGAAAAAGGAAGCGTCCAGAGGCATGCTGTCGTTTATGCAAACAAACACAGAGCCGATGGACACGTCCCAGGTATTTTGCCCGAATCTGGAGTGTTGTGCAAGAGGCAAAAAAGGAGAGGGCAACATTCGTCTGCATGATCGCAAACGGCAACGCTATCGGTGTCGTGTGTGCAAGCAGACCTTTGGTGAGCGACGAGGAACGATGCTGGAAGGGCTAGGCAAGCCGAGCGAGCTCATCGTGATCGTGATCGCGTTGCTGGCGTATGGATGTCCGATCCAAGCGATCGTGCATGCCTACGGGCTCGATGAACGAACCGTCGCTGAGTGGCGAGATCGTGCGGGTCTGCATTGCCAGAAGGTTCATCAGGCCATCGTGCACCAAGGGAACCTGGATCTGGTTCACGTGCAGGCCGATGAGATTCGAGTCAAAGGGCGATCGAAGGTGATCTGGATGGGCTTGGCCATGATGGTGTCAAGCCGACTTTGGGTAGCCGGAGTGGTCAGTCCGAGCCGAGACAGTGCGCTCGCTGATCGCTTGCTCATGCAGGTCCGTGCCTGTGCGCAAGCGGCTCAAGCCGACTTTGGGTAGCCGGAGTGGTCAGTCCGAGCCGAGACAGTGCGCTCGCTGATCGCTTGCTCATGCAGGTCCGTGCCTGTGCGCAAGCGGCTCAAGCCGTCTTGGTGGCCACTGACGGATGGGCAGCCTACCCCAAGAGCATCACCCGAGCCTTTCGAGAAAAGGTCAAAGCAACGCCGGGCAGAGGAAGGACCCGTTTGCAGATCTGGAAAGAGTTATGGATCGTGACGGTGATCAAACGGACGGAGAAACACCACGTGGTGGAAGTCACCCGTGAGCTCGCCCGGGGAACACAAGCGCAGGCCATGACCTTGTTGAAGCGCTCGGCAGGCGGGTCCGTCTGGAATACAGCGTTCATTGAGCGGCTCAATGGCACGTTCCGTGAGCGGCTCGCGGTGCTCACCCGCAAATGTCGGCACGCGGCTTCGCGTGTGCAAGCACTCGAAGCTGGCATGTATCTGATCGGCTGCGCGTACAATTTCTGTTGGCCTCACCAGCACGTGAGCCAGCCCGCCGGTCAAGGAGAGCCGCGCCTGCTTCAGACGCCTGCGATGGCTGCGCATCTGACTGATCATATCTGGAGCATGCGAGAGCTTTTGCAGTATCAGATCGCTCCCGTGCCTTGGAGCGATCAAGAGCTGGCTTTTCGCCACCACCAGCTCTTGATCGCTCAAGGTCTGCTCAAACGTCCTCGCGGACGGCCTCGCAAATTTCCTAGAGTCCAGGAGGTCCTTTGAGCACCTTCACCAGTTAGTGTGGCTCTACCATCTTGAGGTACAGCTACATTAAGTGGTGGAAGCCGAATAATTTAAGCTCATTTTTCGCAGCTTTTTCTATCTCTCCACCACTTAATGTAGCCACACCAGTTATAAGAGAAAAGGAATAAAATGGAAGCCGAAAATAAGATACGACTATATGTGAAGTTTTTCTGCCAAGAATTCGCTAGACGATAGAAAATAAGATATATCGTTTCCATACTTCTATTGTGATATTGAAACAGAAGAACTGACTCCAAATACTATCAAATGCATGAACTTAGGCTCCTTTAGCAGCGGGTTCGTATTTCATCAACTCCACTTGGATAGCTTGCAAATCTAGCTCAGCTTTACATTGTTCGAATACTTGAGCTGCCTCCTGTAGATAATCAAATCCACGTTGATACTCTTTCTCACGTATATCACTACGTTGCAGTAAAACTGTGCCATAGTCTCGCAAGCCTCGGGCATATTCCAAGCGCATATTGCTTTTGCGCAATGCACGCAGTGCTTGTTCAAATTGCTGATCGGCCTGTTCAGGTTGTCCTAGTGCTGCAAAGATATTACCTAGTACTCTTTTTGAGCGCACTATAAGCCAATTTATCTCAGACTGATTTGATTCCTCTAACGCTTGCATTGCCTGATCATGTGCAAGAGTAGTTTCTCCAAGTTGTAAATGAACTTGGGCTAGTATTAAATGTGCTTCTATCTTCGCATCTACTTCTAGACCTTTAAATGTAAGAGCGTGTTGTAAAGCTCTTTTGGCCCTCTTAAGCATGCGTTCTTGTGTATTAAGAGATATTATGTTCAAATCTCCAGCATTTACATAATTAGCTTGAGCTAAGCGTAAATAGCCGAGTGCTAATAACGTACTTCCAATACAAGGAGGGACATGTGTAGTACGTCCTATTTTGAGGGCATGCTGCAAGACTTCTTTCGCTTCAGAAAGCTTGTTTTGTTCTTGCAATGCAATAGCTAAATAAGAAGACCACCAACTTTGAAAGATGGGATCTTTCATGCGTTCAGCGTATATAATAGATTTTCTGAACTCAGTCTCAGACTCTGATAAGCTACCCATGCGTAGATCAAGTAATCCAAGATTTGCACACACAAAGCCTAGTAGAGGTACTTCACCCATACGTTCGGCAACGCTGAAAGATCGTCTTAGTGCGGCTTGTGCTTGGGTATATTCAGCATTTCTCAAGTAAATATCACCCAAATTATTGCTAAAGATTGCGATTTCTCGTGTGCAATCATATTGCTCAAAAATCGTAAGTGCTTTGTCTAAGTGTGGCAAACCATCCATACTGCGCCCACTGGATGCTTTTATAAGGCTCAATAACATATGCGTGCGTCCTAGATCAACAGGGTCTCCTATCAAAGTACGTTTGGTAGATGTCAAGTAAGAGATAGATGCTATTGAGTGATTTTCTCTCTCTAAAACTGTCGTAAGTAGATCAAGTGCTTTACTCGCACTAAAGAGAGCTTCTTTGTAGTTACCCTCACGCCAGTAAATGTAACCTTTCTGAAAATTCAGCTTTGCCCAAGCAGCACCTTCTACAATATCTGTGGTTCTTAATACTTGTTCACCGTGTTCATTAAATTGTCTTGCACGAACTAAATCTCCTCGTCCAAACCAAGTATTCGCAATTTCGCTCCAAAGTATAGCTTGTAGTTGTACTTCCCGCAAAGAATCAAAAGACGAATCGTTACTATGTTTCTTTGTACGAACGCTTAGTGATTCTTCATAGAAATGAAGTGCATCTTCTTGTTTACCTTGAATTCTCGTACATTCACCCAATTTTTCTAAAATATACGCTAGGTATTGCCAATCAACTTGCTGCTGATTTAGGTACTCAAGTACTATCGCATAGTACTTCTCTGCGTCAGAAAAGGATGAGAGAGTATAGGCGTGATTACCCGACAGTTCAGCATAATGCACAATTTGTTTAGGATCAGCCCCGCCACGAACGAGATGGTTGGTAATTGTCGCCGCCCAGTCCTCCTCCTGCCCCGCGTAGAGTTTCTTGAAAACCTCCGCAGCCCGCCTGTGTTGGCTTGCCCTTCTTGCCGCCGACAAACTCTCATACAAATGACTGGCCAGCAACGGGTGCCAGAAGCTGTAGGTGACGCGGGTGCCGGTGCCTTCTTCGGTGAGCATGCCGGACTTGAGGCCCTCTTCTATGAGTTCGAGGACGGCGTCTTCGTCGTAGTTGTTGCCGCTCTCTTCCATTGCGCTTATGACTTGAAATTCGAAGGAGCTGCCGAGGACGGCGGCTTTTCTGAGCAGGTTCTGGCAGTCCTGGCTGAGGCGGCCCATACGCAGGCCCAATACGGCGCTAATGGTGTCGGGCAGAGGGTCTTGTTCCCGGTTGATGAGGTTAGGGGCGGTTTCGAGGGTGCGGGCGAGTTCTTCGGCGAAGAAGGGGTTGCCGGCGGCGCGGGTGCTGATGCGCTGGATCATGGGTTCGGAGACCTGGGTGACCTGGGTGACGAGGGAGGCGATCTGGTCGGGGCTGAGCGGTTCGAGGGCGAGCGATTCGATGGCGTTCTCGCGCCTCAGGTCGGTGAGCAGGGGGCGCAGGGGATGGTCCTGGGGCAGCTCCATGTCGCGGCAGGTGGCGACGATGACGATGGGGTAGCCGTGCGTGCGCCTGGCTAAATAAGCCAGCAGCTCGCAACTACTGCTATCGGCCCATTGCAGGTCATCGAGGGCGATGAGCAGAGGGGTGCTCTCGCTGATCAATATCAGAAGTTCTTTGACGGCCTCCCAGAGGCGTAGCTGCTCCTGTTCGGGCGAGAGCGAGGTGGGATAGCTGACCTGGGTGATCATCTCCTGGAGTTCGGGCAGCAGATTACTGAGGGATTGGAAGACGATGGGCCGCTTGTTGATCTCCTGCCGCTGCCACACGCCCTGCACCATCGCCTTGCGCAGCACTTCGATCCACAGCCGATAAGGAATCGTTCCCTCCTGGGCGTAGACGCGGCTCCACGCCACCGCCCAGCCGCGCCGCTTGGCCTCGCGCCCCATCTCCTCCGCCAGCCGCGTCTTGCCGATGCCCACATCGCCCATCAGCAGCACACACTGCGGCCGTCGATGCGGGTCCAGCGTCGCCGCCGAGGCACGCTTCTGAGCCGTCAGACGAAACTTCGCCGCCTGCTCCGTCAGCTTCACCAACTCGGTCAGATGCTCCAGCTCTGATTCGCGTCCAACCAGAGGACTCTGGTGGGCGCGGCCGATCTGCACAGTCGCGATCTCGCCCGTCCCTCCAGCCGGAGCCGCCCGCGAGGCCGTATCGCGACTGGCCGACTCGGACGTATGGATCGCCCCCTTGCCCGTCAGCTCGCGGCCCGCGCGCAGAGCATCGTAGATTGCCCGCGTCTCTGGCAGCGGAGCGATCCGATATTCCTGCTGTAGTACTGTATGCAAACGTTTGTATGCACGCAACGCCTCGCCACGGCGGCCCAGTTGTGCCAGCAGGCTCATCAAGCGCTGGACGGCGGCCTCGTTGGTGGGGTCGATTGATAGAAGTCGATCAAGAGGATCGAGTGCGCCGGTGAAGGCTTCGCGGGCGATTTGCAGGTCGGCGAGGTCGAGGAGGAGGCCAATCCAACTGCGCTGTAGGGAGTCGCGGCGGGTGCGGGTCCACTCGTTTTTGCTGTCTTCGGGCAGGAAGGGGCCGGCGTAGAGGTTTGCCGCCTCGCGCAGCAGGCTCTCTTTCTGGCCGGCGTCCGTGCTCTCGTTGGCGCGGGTAATCAGATTTTCGAAGGCGTCGGCGTCGATCCAGATCTGTGGATGGTCGGCGAGGACCAGGACTTCGCGCTCGGTGAGGAGCAGGGGGGAGGAGGCGGGCCGATTGCGGTTGGGCTCGAAGAGTTGGCGTAAGCTATGCACCGAGCGGTCCAGCCGGCTCGCGGCCATCTCGGTATCCAGATCGGGCCACAGCGAATCCATAATCTGCTCGCGTGTCAGCTTGCGTCCCCCCACGCTCACCAGGCAGCCGAGCAGAGCGCGCACCCGTTGATGCTGCCAGGGCGCGTCCGTCACCGTCTGCCATTCCAATGGATCGCGGGGATTGCGCCGCTCCAGGCGAAACTGTCCCAGCGTATAGATACGCAAGGTAGACTGCTCGCGCTCCGCCTCCTGGGCTGTTGGGGACTGTTTCGTCACCCCCATTGCCACCTGTGCCTCCGGTGGAAGGTGCTTGCCCACATACGAACGGGTCGTGCGACCATCAACAGTCTGGTAAGCATACCAATAAGGACCATGCCCCACCCCCTCGCGGCACCGCTTGCAGCGCGGCTTCCCGCAATAGCTCACCTGCTGATGATACGAAACCTTACTGTTCATCGCAACCCTCCTGAGTGTCCCGCTGCAGCACTCTTCGTACGTACGGCGGCCTGCTGGCAACGTATATCTATCTATCTTTAAATCACGCTAAATAAACTTTTTATCGTCCAATTCACTGCAAAGATCCGATTCATCGTTTCCATACTACATTATCAACCTTTATGAAGATCCTCTGCGAAGCAGAGGCGCCAATTCATTGCGCGCAGACCGGCTTCAGCCGGAGAATCGCCACTCAAGCTCCTTCATAGTGATTCCTTCGCCTTTCACACGTCCCCGATCACGCAAGAACCTTCATAGGTGGACCTGAGCATGTTCAAAGGACCTGGTTGGTACTTCTCCCCCTGAAGGGGGCCTGCGCGCAATGAATTGGCGCCTCTGCTTCGCAGAGGATCTTCATAAAGGTTGACAATGCAGGACGGACCTGATTGGCTAGCCCTCGCTGATATGCTCACCCTTTGCATTATCGCGTCCGTAGACCTCGCCCGCCTCCTCTGCTCGCCCCGAAATCCACCCAACGTCCCGCGCTTCGGGACACCATCACGCTTGACAAAGCAGTACACCTCGCCCGCCTCCTCTGCTCGCCCCGAAATCCACCCAACATTCCGTGAAAGGTTCGGAACCTGTGTGCTTCGGCTGGAGTTGGTCGTTGCCCTCCGGCTGAAGCCGGCCTGCGCGCAATGAATTGGCGCCTCTGCTTCGCAGAGAGCGTGAGATGAGCGAAAAACGCATAAGAATAACTCTACAAATTGACAACGTCCGATACAGAATCTATTCAAAGAGTAGTATATAGCATACATGACAAAACTTCATTCTCGCATTAAATTTACGTAAATATGATGGGCCTTTTGGGCATCAATTGTCGGATTGAGCGTGAACCTGGCGGGACCAGGAGAAAATCGGGCTATTCAATGAGATGTAGTCAGGTAGTAGTGCACGAACAAAGTGAAAATGCTGGGATGAAAGTCCATTGAATAGCCCCGCGTGAAACAAAACATCAAGTATTGATTCACCAGACAAAAATATAGACGAACAGCCTACCCGAATGTTAACATTCTAAACGGCTAAGTGCAATAATGTAAGCTCCCATTGTTCTCTACACATTTCCCTATAACAATTGCAGTACTCCCGTTCTCCCTCACAAAGAATGTCTGCCCGATAGCCCGCCGATTGGATCGGCCGAATCCACGCTTCAGCACTGCATACCTTTTGTGCCTGGAATAACTCTTTCCCTTTGCATATAATGATGTCCCGATAGCCCGCCGATTGGATCAGCCGAATCCACGCTTCAGCACTGCATACTTCTGGCCGGATGTCTATATCAAAAATCATCATTGCGCGCAGACCTGCTTCAGCCGGAGGGTAATGACTATCATGCCCGATCACTGAAAAGATCACTCGATTTACTCGATATACTATTAATGGACTTCTTATTAGGAATATCGCTTCTATGGATACCAGGTAAGTGAAGTTGGGTGTATTTCGGGGCGAACATGGGAGGTGGGCGGAGATATACGGACGCGATGCAGGAAGGGCAAAAAGGATACAAGGGGCTAAAAAATCAGGTCCGTACATTTACATGCACTAAAGGGCAAAGGCCAGGCTCTCTCCTCAACAGAAAACATGCCCCTAGAGCCCGATGCCGCGAGCAATGTCAGCGTACGCAGCGTCTCGGTCGCTCCATTGAGTGACGGGTTTGGCATCGGCGGGAAGCATTTGGATCTTGCTGAAGGGGGTGTCTTCCCAATCACAAGGGCGGAGGAGGATGGGGATGACGCGAGCTTCGCGCTTGCTATGGCGTTCAATGGCGCGCCGCATTTCGCGCCCGTAGCAGTAATCGGATTTGATGAAGTCGGAGCTGACGAGGAGGAGGATGATAGAGGCGGTGTTGAGGTGAGCTTCGATCTCTTGCTCCCAATCCTCACCGGGAACGATCATTACGTCATACCAGCTTGTAATTGATTTACTTCGATGCAAGCCGGCCAGATGGATATCAAGCTCGTCACGTAGTGCCTGATCTTTGCGTGCGTAGCAGTAGAAGAGTTCAAGGGCTGTCTGCGGTGGTTGTGCTTCGTCTTGCTGCAGTATCACTGCTTGCTCCCTATCTCTGTTACGGGCTGTGTTTCATGGGACATATAGGTATGAATGCTATGAACGATATCTATCATACTAAATTACGCGAGAGAATGCTAGTCCTGTGTTTAGCATGGCCTGAATATACATGTTATCTCCGCTCGTTTGAATGGGTTGTGATAGTGATCTTGGAGATAAAGAAAATCGATTGTTGGGTGGGGTAGGTTGCGAGGAAAAAGGGGGAGTGTCAGGAAATATTTATATATGCGCCTGAAACCCTGATGGGATTTTGAGTACCTTCATGCTACACTTGAAGGCGTAGAAGAATATTTGCAAGGGAATTTCGTACTTGGAAGCACGCGAGAAAACATTCTTGCAAGTGGTATCCATACTGTTCATTTTTTGAGAATAGGACAATGAGAGAATATTATAAACAGGAGAACACTTCTTTTCCCTCTCCTCTCTCTGAAAGTTGCTCGCGCGAGGAAATATGCGAGCCAGTAGAGGAACCTGACCAACAACGGTTTCAGATAAGAAAAGAATGTGCTTTACAATGCCTCGCCCGACATCGCCCCCTACTTAACGAGAACTCCCCTTAAGATAGCAATGCTTTTGGCTCTTTGTACAAGAAATCAGAGATCTGTTCCATTTTCCACTCGTCGTCTTCGGCATTGGTCAAGTGGCTTTTTGGCACAGAATGTTCATTTGATACAAACGATGCAGTCTAATGGCAATATGGAAGGCAAAGAGGTACGCTTTGGCGTTGGAGGGTCTGTATTGACGGCGGTGGTGACATCGAATAGTGCCACCGGCTCTACCAAAACATATCTGCCAGCTATCGCACTTGGACCGCTGGTGGAACACATATTCATGATCGGAAAGTAAGAGGTGTGGGCATGAGGAGTACGGAAATAGTGATTCGCTTTTTGCTCCCTTGCACTGCGGATATGGATAGAGGAGCGATTGATGCAGCAGTCGAGGTCGCCTCCTCTTGTGGAGCAATCCTTGTGCCTCTTTCGCTACGGGATACGTTGAAGGCGCAAATAGTACCTTCAGAAGCTCAACCCCCCGAACAAGATTTTTTGGAGATTGTGCGGCAGCAGGCGGCAATCATGAATGTACCTGTTGAATGGATTGCGATGTCTACCCATGATGCGGGACAGAGTATTCATATCTTTGCTGAAGAGATGGACTGTTCGGGCATCCTTCTTTTTGTGCGTGCTGGAAGAGGTGTCTTACTTAAGACAAGTGAAGTGCAATACGTAATTGAGCACGAACACATCATCCTGCCCTTTCTTGTTCATTTGCTTCCTGATGAGACAGCTCCCTCTCCATCACTGTGGATTTCTAACAAATCTCATAGCAGGAAGGTAGCAACACAGAGAAAAAAAGCCCTTCCTCGCTGGTATCCATTTGCGCTGCTTGCCTCTTACTTAATCGTAGGCGTCCTCATCTACGTGAATGGACTGCGTCTACTCGAAGAGCCTGTATTCACTCTCGCCTCTCTTCTCGTAAAACTCGTTTTTATTATTGTCGTCGCAATGTCCCTTACCGCAGTACTCGCGTTTTGCGTAGAAGTCTGGCGACAGAAGCAAGAGTAGTAGTACTCTATACATATGGTTGACATCTTCTGCTCACTATCATGCCGACGCGAGTTACATCAACGGTCTTACAGGGTGTTGCCTTTGCCGATGTGCCGTCTCTTCTGATCGTGTTTCTAGAGGAAGACTGAAATCGCAAGGTGAATCAGGGCGTATTTATACTCCATTTATCTAAAATGTTCCAAAAGTGTAGTAAGATACTCACAATGGCTTGAGTAGTTGACAAATAAGAGTGATAATGATTACTATATCGATTGAATTTGAGAAGTTGCGCCTGGTGAGTGGTTGAAACCAGAGATGGTCTCGTCCGCGCGGCATTACTTCGTGTATTTCCAATTACGAGTCCCGCGTAGCGACAATCCCTTGCGGTTGGAGCCATAAAAGTGGGTCGGGCCAGTATTGCTCTGTCATGCTTCATCGTGACCCGAAACAGGGGGTATAGAGCGCTTTGGGGCAAGGTGGGTGATGGCCTCCCCGTGAACGGGGCATGCGCACGATGAATTGGTGCCTCTGTTTTGCAGAGAGTGAGAGTGATTTCAGTACTTCGTTGAAAGGATGAATGAGATGCAGAGTGGCTCAAAGGGTTTTGATGGGCAGCATCTTCCGATGAAGAGGTCGGCCTGGAACCGTCTATGGAATGGATGGTATGGTCTTAGCACGCCCCCGAGCCCGGCCGTGGACGCTTCGCTCGATGTGCGTGAGGTGGTGAGGCGGGCGCGGGTGAATAGTATTGTTGTGCTTATGCTCTTTATTTTCAATGTTCCTTCGTTCTTTGCGGCAATCTACGGTTCAAATAAAGGTCGAATCCCTGAACTTATAATTCTCAGCCTGGTTGATATCATCGCTATCTACTTCAATCGACGCGGCGCGGTAAATGTAGTCGGGGCACTCATCTGGCTCTCGTTTTCGGCCAGCATTATGACGGATATTGTTACAACGCCCGGCGGCCTCAGCCTGACAGTTATTTCACTATTTATGCTGCTCATTCTTCCACAGACGATAGCTAGCGTGATGCTTCCTCCCGTCTTTGTCTTCGTGTCGGCTATGGTCAATGTTGTGTTCTGTATCCTGGTTGTAAATTTTCTGCCGCATCCAGCGAGTATGAATGCTCTGATGCCAATTGCGTTCGCGAACGGCATCTTTCTGCCCATCACCGTGTTGGGTATCACCGCCGTCATTAGTTTCCTGGCACAAAATAGCCTGGCGCAAGCGCTGAGAGATCGAGATCGAGCACAGGAGATTATTCGCCTGGAACGCCACCTTGCTCTACAGGCGGATGAGATGTTGAAGCGGAAAGAGCAATTGGAGCAGGGCATTGCTGTGATTATTGATACTCAGACTCAGGTGGCGAATGGCAACTTGAATGCTCAGGTACCTCTGACTTCTGAGCATGTCCTCTGGTCCGTTGCGAGCACGCTGAATAATCTAATTGCCCGCTTGCGCCGTTATCACCACGTGGAAAGAGAATTAGAGGTAACGAAACAGGGTGCGAACATGTTGATCAATACTATTCATGCGTATAAGGCTGGTCAAAGGACAAACCAGTACCGGCGTACAGGGACGGTCATCGATCCCATTGCCAGGGAAATCTTTAGTCAGGAGAATCCGCGCTCTACACATTTGCAAGATTGAGATGTCAAGTATTGGTTGTGCTTGCCTCCTGCCGCTGATGCTGTTAAACTGTTCCTTGAAGCAAAAGATATGTCCGCAAAAGGATGTTGTTTATGGATACTGGTAAGCTCTCTCCTGAGCACCCACAGGGCGGTACCGAGTGGCACAACCCCACTTTCTCATGGGCCAGGATACGGAACTGGATGGTTGCTAATACGTTGACACCTACCTGGCTGCCGCCCGTCTTGCAATCGCCGTTCGCCGGCTACCTCGCCGCCGCCGCCCTGCAAATCATCGCCTCCGCCGCCGTAGCCCTGCTCCTCACCTTCTACCCCGGATTTACCTTCGCCGACGCCCCATCCCTCCTGATCGTGCTTGTGATCGCGTTAAACTGGGGCGGAACTCTCGGCATCTTTGCAACGCTCTTTGGTTGCCTCCCGATCATCTTTTTCCTCCTGCCGCCCACCTTCTCACTACAGATTAGTGAACCGGGGGATGTGCTTGGAATTTTCTTCTATATCATCATTGGCGTCACCATTAGTCTGCTTGTCAGCCGGATGCAGCGGGCGCGCATAGAAGCTGATCGGCAGCGGCAGCGTTTCCAGGATGTGTTTATGCAGGCACCAACGCCCATTATAGTACTGCGCGGGCCGGAGCAGCGGGTGGCGATGCTAAATCCAGCGGCCCGGAATCATACGATCGGAGACGAGGCTACTGGCAAGACGCTGGTAGAAGTTCTGTCGGGCCACGATTTACAGAATGTGCTGCAGCGGCTAGACGATGTCTATAAAACGGGAAAATCCTTCTTCGTGAAGGAGAGGCGTGTACCGGGCAATGAGACGCGCAGTGAGCAGTATTTCGATTTTACTTATCAGCCGACCCGTGATTATAAGGGCGAGCTGAATGGCGTCATTCTCTTTAGCGTGGATGTGACGGACCAGGTGCAGGCGCGTAAACGTGCGGAGACGGCGGAGCAGCAGGCGAACGAGCGCGCACAGGAGATGGAGGCGATCTTCGAGGCTATTGCCGATCCTCTCTTTATCGTCGATGAGCAGAGCGGTCCCCGTCGAGTAAACCGGGCGGCGCGCGAGCTCATTGGAATCTCGAATACGATCGCGACTGGGCAATTGCGCGAGAGAGGGCCTTTCTTTGAGCTCTACGATGAGTGGGATCACGTCTTGTCTAAAGAGGTCTGGCCGCAGACGCGCATCCTCGCGGGTGAGGTGTTGCGGGGGGCGACGGCCGTTGATGTGATAATGCATACGCAGGATGGGCGCAAGCTTTATCTGAGCATCACAGGCGCTCCCGTGTTTGCCGCCGATGGAAGTATACAGAGCGCGGTGCTGGCGTCTCGTGATGTGACGGCACGGCGGCAGGCGGAGCGGGAGCGGGAACGCCTTCTCGCCAGCGAGCAAACAATACTCAACGTAATTCCCGTTGGCCTCTCTATCGTGGATGTGCATGGACGCTTACTAAGGTGGAATGCCTTCTTTGAGCAGATCTGGGGTAAGAGTGCTCTTATGGTTGAGAGCAAGGATGATTATGCAGCATACAAAGCGTGGTGGACCAGTAGTGGCAAGGAGCTCGCCCCTGAGGATTGGGGGGTATCCCGCGCCCTGGCCTCCGGCGAGGTCTCTTCGAACGAGGAAATTGATATTGAGAGCTTTGATGGTCAACGCAAGACAGTGCTACTCGCAGCCGCGCCCTTCTATGATCAATCTGGGCAGTTGCTAGGTGGTGTGACCGCTATGCTTGATGTCACGGAGCGTAAACAACTAGAGCGGCGCACACAAGCCGCCCTGGAAGCCCTGCTCTCTATGGCGCAGGTAATTGTTCAGGGGCCAACAGAGCTCAAGGCCGACGATCCGACCGCTACTCCGGACTCTCTTCCACAAAGACCAGTAGCACAGTCGATTGCGCAACGCTTAATCGAACTGGTGCGTGAGGTGCTGGTGTGCAAACAGATAGCCGTCGCAATGATTGAGCCGGGCACTGGACGAATGACGCCTCTGGCGATTGCAGGTCTTTCGCGAGAGACAGAGGAGCGTTGGCGACAGGAGATATCCTCGTCTTATGCCTCAGACTATCTGGACGAGCAGAGCATAAAGCATTTGCTTACAGACGAAGTGATGGTTCTGGATCTTGAGCAGAAGCCACCTTTTGCTCGCGACTATCATGGTTTTGGCTTTTCGTTGGCCGTCCCGCTCTTAAAAGAAAACATCATCTTTGGTGCCATGATACTGGACTACGGTTCTCAGACGCATAACTATACACAACAAGAGATTGCCCTCGCCCGCGCTGTCGCGCGCCTCATAACCCTGGTAGTCGAGCGCGAACACTTGCTTACCGAACGGGCGGAGGCGCGCGCAAACGAGATTGCCCTGCGTGAAGCAAACCGCTTAAAGGATGAGTTTATCGGTATCGCCGGTCACGAACTGCGCACACCCCTCACAACAATTAAAGCCACCGTGCAACTGGCCCAACGCCAGCTCAAGCGCGTAATGCTCCAGAATGAGCAGTTGCCGGACGACGTGACAAAAAGTATAGCAACCGTCCAGGGTTTTCTGAACCGCACTGAGCGGCAGATAGGCATGCAGAATCGGCTGGTCAACGATCTGCTGGATGTCTCGCGCGTTGAGACCGGGCGGCTAGAACT
>JAABUQ010006767.1_pt1 | contig 17106 bp, 25 predicted proteins | sample 5560001 | NCBI WGS metagenome assembly JAABUQ01 (sample SAMN10711888, study PRJNA513371) | rock metagenome | isolation source: Antarctica rocks | place: Antarctica: Victoria Land, Finger Mt nord | collected 2015-12-18
TAGTCGCTCCTCCGTTTCGGCGCCGGCGTCGCCGGTAAACAGCATGCGAAAGTTCTTGTACTCCAGCCGGAAGACCAGCGAGTTGTTGTTGATGTCGTTACGCGTCCGGGCGAAGTACGGATAGGTTGGAGCGTAGAAGCGGAACGTCACGCCGTCGTCCGTGGACCACACGTCTCCGCCACGCGGTTCGAGCATTGGGACGCCTTTTGCGCGCGCCACATCGAGCGCGTCGTGATACGCATGTCCTGCGTACGACTGTCCGCTATCGGCGAACGAATTGGAACCGAGCGTTCGTAACACGGGCGCCAGGCCGCCTGCGTGGTCGCACAAAGGATTCTACGCAAAGCATAACGCATAGTGGGCTGTGGCGCAAGGGGCTATCTGGGCATATTGTCGAGTCTCGACCTCAAAGTCGGAGCAAGAGTTGAGCCTCGAAGAGCAAGAGCGTTGGGCCAATATCTATGCGCGCGACGCCGGATGCGACTTGCAGATCTTTCGCGAGAAAGCATCAGCAAAATCGACGCTAGGCCGTCCCGTCTTCCAGAAGATGATTGCGGGACTTCAAGAACTCGTAGCGGCGAAACGCCCGCGACAGGTCGTTGTAACGTCTCTTGACCGCCTTTCACGCGATATGACGGATACGTTGCTGGTAGTACGCACGCTGCGAGAGCTGAAGATCGAGCTGTTTGTACGCGACGTCGGCCCCATGCGAGCGGAAACGTTTGCGCAACGCGCGGCCCTCGTAGGCCAGTCCATGGGCGGCGAAGCGGAAAACGAAGCGCGGTCAAACCGCATGAGGGCCTCTTGGGAGCGTCGTCGCCGCGAGGGCAAGCCGACATCGAATAAGGTCCCGTACGGCCTTGAGATGCTAAACGAGCGCGACGTGCCGGCCGCGAAAAGCGCCGAGTGGGTGAAGAATGCCTTTGAGTGGTATGCCGCCGGCATCGGCACGATTACGATCGCCGAGCGGTTCAAGAAAGGCGCTCCGCCACATATCGCTCGCGTGCAGAGACTCGATTCGGCGGGAAAACTCATCGAGCGTGTGCGGAAGCCGGTATGGGAAAGTAACCGGGTGGTCAAGATGCTGCGACAAAGCCGATACCGCACAACGCTTGTCGATCCGGGAGTTTATGATCGAGTGCAGAAGCTTCTGGACAGTAAGCCGCGCTGGCGCCAAACGCGGCAAGCAGAATATCCGCTTAGTGGGGCCGTCAAGTGTAAGGGCTGTGGCCGATCATTTCACGGTCATTCAACGTCGGACAAGCGGCGCAAGAAGCTCGCGAACGGTAACATTGCGATCTACGAGAATGTCAGGCGTTGGCGCTATTACTCATGCACCTGCTGTAACGTTCGGCTTTCAGCCGAGTGGCTCGAGACGCTTTTTCGAGAGCAGGTTGACAAACTTGTGGCCGATGAGCGACTCCTGCGGAAGTGGGTGGCCGGTGAGCGCATCGATGGTCACGTCGTCGATACGAAACGCGAAATCGCGGCTCTTGAGCGCGCGACTTCGCCGGAAGCCGCGGAAGCGGTACGTTCGCGGATATGGGACCTTGCACTTGGGGGCGGCTACGCAGCGATAGAGTTAAACGCTCAGCTTGAGCGATTCACCAAGAAGATCGACTCCGAGCGGGATCGGCTCGCCGAATTGAAGGGTGCGCTGGAAAGCCGCGATGATTCGCGCCGTAGTGCCGATCAAGCGAAAAAGCTGCTTAACGGCTTTTGGCGACGGTATGATCGCGCTGGGTACGAAGATAAGCGCTCGTTAATGGCGGCCGTCACAGGCGCATTAGGCGGTGTGACCGCTGATTGCGACGGCCTTCACTGGAAAAATCATTAACACTCGTACATTTTACCTCGGCCACGGCGCTTACGGCGAGACAAACAGGCGTCGCTGAGGGTCTAGCCCGCATACAGTTGCTATCTCTTCGAACTGGCTTTTGCTGTCATCGTCAACTAGTATTCTTGAGTCTCCGTTGACATAGTACAGTTGATCGCCGTCCGAAACGAAATCTTTCATTCCAACTTGTAAAATTACCGTATAAAAATGAAATGCGGCAAGGCCGTTTCTTTGGGCACCATAAACAAATCGCTTGAGAACGGCTCTAGTTGGCGCCTCTACGCCTTCTGATGATAAAAATTCCCTCAACTTGTCTACTAAAAGTGGTATAGCGAATTTAGGTATCAGCATCGGAAGAGTGGGATCGATTCCACGCCGCATCCGGGCGGGTATGTCGATCGTGTATCGCAACATTGCAAGCCCGAGGTCCTTTCGTTCCGGCCCCGCCGCTAAACTATAGCCATTCGTCTCAAGAAACTTTGTGATTTCTACAAATCGAGAGACCGGAATCGTTCGCATATCGATCGTTCTCTCAACCCACCGGCGATCGGACTTACCCAACGCTTCGCTCAACTCACGCTGGGTAAGTCCAGCTGACTTCAGCGTCTGCCTAAGGGAGTCGGCGAATTGCGTTGAGGCTTTTTGACTCAACCGTAGTGCGGGAGCGGGTCCCATATTGGCTACCCAAAGTCCAGCGAAAATAGTGGTACCACTCCGGGTAGATTTTCGTTCCACCGCAGAGAGCTCCTGTGTAAAATGTGTGACATGACACAGACGCGCAAACCCGCCACCCGTGACACAAAAAAGCGGTTGCAGCTTTCCAACCAACTAAACGCAACTGCACACATGAGCGCTACGCAGTTGGCGCGGCGATGGTCTGTGTCACTTCCAGCGATTTACCGCCTTATTGAACGCGCCGAAATTGCGAGCCTAAAGATCGGCGTTCGGAGCGTGCGTATACCGCTTAGTGCCATAGAAAAGTACGAGCTGGAGCATACGGTCGGGGAAGCTGCATGATCGTCCTGCATGCCGCTGCCTGATGGCTCACTCTATGCGAGGTCGACTTATCGTGGACGAACAGGCTGGAATACTGCTCCTGAACATGCTTGAGCGGTTGCAGCGCAATCAAAGTTCGACCGACGCGGCTCACAAGAGCGACCGTGAACCCGCCGAGCGCCGAAACCGCGCCGCCTAAACCTTACAGAAAAGCCGCCGGCTCCGACACCGACGGCTTTCTACTTTTGGGTCCCGACGCCAACCGAAACCGGAGACACGATTGCAAGCTCCAACGCTTAATTATCCTGAAATTCCAGCTAATTCCTTCCGGCTGCTCTTGTTCGAACGTGTAACAGATGCGCGAACGTGCGTAGCGCGCGCGGATGTCGAGGTCGGCCCGATCGTTATTCGAGGACTGCGGCTGCATCGAACGCGGTACGGGATCACCTACCTTGGGATGCCGGGCAACCGTAGCGCGACGGAGCCCGGTGGATGGCGGAATCACGTCGTGCTGGACGATGCCTTGGCCACATCGATACGGGACGCGATGGCGGTTCGATGCCAAGTCGACGACGAGGACTATACGCCTCCATTCGGCGCTCCAATGGCGAGGAGGCAGCAATCGTAGCTGTTAGTGAGAGGCCGCCGCCTCAGCCAAGCTCGCTTGGGCCTATCTTCGCGAACGTACCTGAGGAGTTACGTGCACGACCGCAATGGGTTCTCTGGCGCCACACGTGGCGCGTAGACCTAAAAAAGTACGCGAAGGTTCCCTTTCAATGCAGAGGGACTCCCGCAAGCAGCACTGACATGTCCACGTGGAGCAGTTTCGCAACAGTGGAGGACGCCTTTACGAGCGTCTTCGATTCCCCCCGAGCCTTTAGCGGGATTGGGTTCGTCTTCTCGGACGATGATCCGTATGTCGGCGTTGATATCGACAAGTGCCGTAATCCGATAACCGGCGAGGTTAGCGAACTCGCAAAAAGCGTAGGCGCCGTTCTGGCTGGCGCTTACGCCGAGATCTCGCCGAGCGAGACGGGTCTGCATCTCATCGTTCGCGGTCGGCTTCCCTTCAAGGGTAAGAAAGACGACACGATCGGCCTAGAGATGTATCAGGCCGGACGCTATTTTTGCGTCACCGGACATGCGATCGATGGTGCAGCGTGATTCCGGATCGGACGGCGGCCCTTCAAGAGCTCGCAGACCGGTACTTCGCCACGCCGTCCGCGAGAGCGAAGTTGACAGTCGCCGCCCAGCCGGCCGAAGATTCACCTAGGGCGCCCTCACGTCACGATGCGCTCGTGAAGTACGGCGTGGCGTCCCGCGAACACGGGCTTTCTGGCGCGGCTCTGCTCGCTGCCTTAAGCGTGAAGAACGGCACGTACGAAGAGCCGAAGCCCGATGATGAAGTGCGATCTATCGCGCGCTGGTGCGATCGCGAAATCGAATCGAAAGCCGGGACACCGCTACAGGCGGTCGACGCTGCCGAGTTACTATCGCGACCGTATAAAGAGCCGAGCTTTCTCGTCGACCATCTCGTCCCCGAGAACGCGCTCGTGCTGCTCAGCGGGGACACGGGAAGTGCAAAAACCGCGTTGGCACTCCACCTCTGCGTGAGCGTCGCCTGCGGGCTTCCGGTCGCCGGTCGCTTCCCAGCCCGGCCGGATGCCGTCGCATTGTATGTCAACGGCGAGATGTCCGCGGATACGCTGACACGCTACTTACACGAGGCTGCCGCCGGTCTCCGAGTCACGATCCCGCCGAAACGGCTCATTTTTGAAGGCGCCGACGGAATCGCGTCTTGGCGCTTCGGAGAAAACCCCGCAGCGCTCGCCGCACTAGTAGGCGAGTTGCGGCCGAGCCTTGTGGTCCTCGACACGCAGCGCGCGTTACTCGTCGACGACGAATCCGATACCGCAGAAGTGCGCCGCGTTTTTGGATGGCTACGCACAAACATCGTCGACGCCTTCGGCGCTAGCGTACTCGTGGCGCATCATTTGCGGAAAATCGGCCCCATTTCAAATTCATCTCGCGAACGCGTCGCCGGCTCGCGGGACATCATCGCCTCGGTAGACGTGCATCTCGCCGCAAAGGCTCGTGACGGGGGGCCGATGCACGCGATAAAGATGGATAAAACCCGCGCGCCGCACGAAGGTGTCTGCGCTGGCACTGAATGGCCCGTAGAAGCGCGATTGGAGCCTGGAGCGCCTAAACGGTCGATCTTCGTCGCCGGCGAGCCAGAAAGCGCCGCTACAGCCTCGGACGTCTCCGCAGAAGGCAAAGCTGTCGATGAGATTCGGGCGCGGCTCGAAGCCGAAGGCTCCCTCACGGCCGACGACGTCAAGGCGACCAGTGGCGCGCCCAAACGCGCGTGGGACCGGCTTCGGAAAAGCGGTGAAATCGTCCAGGCCGGAAAGTGCGGCCGGAAAGTGCGCTACGCGCTGCAAACGTCCTTACCACAGGCGGAGGGGTTATTTTGATCGCCCTAGCTTCTCGGTCAGCGCTTGACCGAGTTCGTGACCGAGTTCGCTGGAAAGGCTTGACACGCAAGGCTTTAAACTCGGTCAGCGTTCGAACGAGTTCAGAACGCACAGGCAAAGCGAAGCCCGACGGCGGTCGACGCGCTCTCGCGTCGCCCACCACCGTCGATGCCTCGGAACGAACTCGGTCAACTCGGTCAAGTATATATAGAGACCGAGTTCGTGACCGAGTTCGTTCTGGCGGCGAATCCGGAAGTGCATCCGCTCCGATCTTAGCGAGTAACAACGCTGGTGGCTTGCATTTCGCCTCGTGCGAACCGAGCCACGAGGCGAGCCAAGCGAGTACCGCGCGGACTGACATCGCAGAGCGCTATTCGGCTCTCGTGGCAAGTTGTTCGACCGCCGATTTGCGCGAAATCTGGTCCGCGGTTTTGTTCGGTCGGCGTGTGTCTCTTCACGCGGATTTGCAGCCGAACGCAGCTGAGCTTGACGCGCTGCGCGATGACGTAGGCCGCGAAAGTGCCTTGCGAAGCGAGAAGGCTCGGAGCGATGCGGCGTGAGGGCAGCACCGCAGGCCTTGTCGGCCATACCGGATTCAGTAGCTCGTCCGGTTCGCGAGTGCATCGAGTGCGGGCACCCAGTGTCCATCGATCGGAAGCGTGCGGTGTTCTGCAGCCGGCGGTGCGCGGATAGAAGTCGCCAGAGGCGTCGCAGAGCGCCGCTCGAGCTTAGCGTGATCTTTACCGGTGCGACGTTATCTATCCGCGTCGAGCGCGGACGGGTTATTAGCGAGATCTGGGGTGTGTCTTGTGACATTGAGGTAGCACAGGCGCTTTGGGAAGACTCTCGACGCCGGCCGCAGCGTCGCCGTCGCCGTCACCGGCCAATTTTTAAGCGTGACAATGTTGATGTATAATAAGTGCGTGAACCGTTTGACCGACTCCCCGATCGTTAATCTTCAAATCAGCGCTCGAAGTGGACGTGTCGACGCCATACTTGCGGGGCGCCTTATCGCCGCCGTGGTCGACGTGCTAAATGCACCAGACCGTCGGCCTCGAGCGGCAGTTAGTGTCGCGCGGGAGACCAACGCTGCTAGGCAATTTGACCCTCCCGAATCTTCCAATCGGTAAGATACATCTCGATAAAGGTATTAGGCTACATGGAAAAGACGATTCTCGAAGTAGTTCAAGAGTATTCGAAGGCAAGTCCCGTGGAGTACGGCGTGGTTCTACGACCGAAGCTCGTTCTCAAAGACCTCACCAGAGAGTCAGCAAAATCGACTCCTGTGCGTCAAGAGCGTACCGGGTCACGGTCGCTTGCCGCCGGCATCCTTGCGCATCTGCAAGAAGCTCGCAAACCGGCGCAAGCGCCGACAGCGTAAGCCGGAAAACAGTAAATGGGCGAGATTCGCGAAGACGTTTCTGACAATAATAGCGCAACGGCGCGACCGGCGAAGGGTGACACTGGTTCCGCTTCGGTTTGGCACATTCGACCGATGCCGAAGACGTCGCCGCGGTGCGAGGACAAGAAACTAGTTAACCTATTCTTTCCGTCGGATGCCGACGAGCGCGATTGGTAACGAGCGCACGTCGCCTAGGCTTCTCGCTGGCGCAGCGGGGAGAGCGCGGGGGCTTTGATGGAAACCGGCGACCTCTAAACTCCGAGGGCGTCCATCAACGGGTCAAGGTTCTCGCGCTTCACTTTACTGGCAACACTTTGGAGATAAATGGACCAAACTTTGAAGGGCTCTAAAGCCCATAAGATAGTCAATCAGCCGCAGATTGAAATAACCAAGCCGGCGTACAGGCACCCCGAACACGACAGCGTCGACCGCGGACTCGTTTTGAACGAAGAGGAACGATTGGAGCTCATCGCGAGAGGGGCTACACTCGCCGACGAAATTGATAAGCTTCGCGCCGAGCAGCGCGCGAAGAACATGCGCGGCGATTACGTAACCGCTAAGGCAACGATCGACGCAATATCGGCGCGAGAGGTTAGTCAACAAACCGCGCAGGCGGCCATAACGCAAAACAGCACGAACCGAGCCTTGCTAACGCGACAAAGGGAGTGGCTAGTGGAGCTTGAGCGTCGGCAAAATCTAATACCGGTATCGAGCGACAACTCAGCTTGAGTGACGCCTCTGCCGCCGGAACGGAAGTTTCGCCGATTCCGGAAGTTCGGCGCATCGATGAAGCAATTACCTCCGTTGAGGCCGACCTAGTGAAGCTATTCGCCGCCGTCCATGTGGACGCTCGAGTTGTGGCACGGGCCACCCTGAACGGGGAAAACCCCGTCTACGATGTGGCGGCCCCACTAGCGCGCATATCGTCTCTCCAGACACTCGTAGCCGCATTGAACGAGCTCAGGATTATCGCGGCTTATCGGGGACTCGAGCGAATCGCTGCTAAGGCGGAAGGTGACGTAGCGGATGCTACCGCCACAATCGAGCAGATCGAGGGCAGCTTGAAAGCGGTCGACTTCAGCGGTCTTGACCTCGGCGAAACCGCGCGAGCCGAGGGTACTGTAGCGATCGCCGAAGTGCGACTTAAGCAACTCGTAGAAGCGCGACGCAGTCTCGTAAACCAGGCGGTTGTAAATCGCGACGCGAGGGCGCACATGCGGCTCGTACACGAGGAGTTGTTCGCAGCGGAAGGCGTTGAATAAGTATGGACGGCACCGTGAGTGAACTGGTTGTGGATTCGTTCGGTCGTGCGAGGTGTACTGTCTGTCAGCATCCCGGTCGCGCCGCCATCGATCTGGCAATCGCGCAGCGAGTCAGTGCCCGCAAAATCGACGTGCAGTACGGCGTTGGCCGCATGAGCGTGCAACGTCATACGGCGGACTGCTTGCCGGCGAAGATCGCGATCGTCAACGCTACGCGCGTCGAGAAACTAGAGACGTCGGCACTCGTCGACCAGATGATGGCTTTGCAGAAGCGAAGCCTGGCGCTTTTGGACGAAGCCGAAAAGTCCGGCAGCATCGCCGATCGTTCGAAAGTGATCCGAGAGTGCCGCGAAAACATCGTTGCGATGGGCCGCTTAACGGGCTCGATCTCTGCGGCGGCCGGCACCATGAATATCGATGCGCGAACGCAGAACGTTATCATCCCTGGCCTGAAAGAATTAACAGTGGAAGAACTCCGGCGTCTCGCAGCGGTCATGCCAAATGGCTGATATTGACCCCATCGCCCTCGCACAGGCCGCAAATCGCGAACTTGCTTGCCGTTCCCTCGTCGACTTCGGCCGTCGAATGGTGCCGCGCTTCGAGGCACCAGCGCACATCGAGCTCATGTGCGATCTGCTCGAACGTGTCGAGCGCGGCGAGATCCGCCGGCTTATGGTTAACATGCCACCCCGGCATGCAAAGAGCACAACATCGAGTCAGCTTTTCCCGGCGTGGTACATCGGCCGCAATCCCTCCAAGAACGTCATCCTTGCCTCGTACGGCGCGGAATTGGCAGAGCGGAACAGCCGAGCCGCACGAGCGATCGTGACCGACGATAGGTGGCCGTTCGAGACGCGCATTTCGCCGGATAGCACCGCCATGAACCGTTGGAACGTCATCGAAGGCGGCGGCGTGTTCGCAATCGGCGTTGGTGGCGGTGTCACGGGCCGGGGCGCCGATGTTCTCATTCTCGACGACGTCGCGCACGATTCCGGCTCGGAGGCCGAGCGCGAAGCTGCCTACGTGTGGTATTCCGAAGTCGCCGTTCCGCGACTTGAGCCCTCCGCCGCGATTCTCGCGATCGGAACTCGCTTCCATGAAGACGACCTATTCGGTCGCATCTTAGCCGGACCAGGCGCGAAAGATTGGACGATTATCCGGCTGCCGGCATTCGCCGAAGAGAACGACCCCCTCAACCGGCGCATCGGGGGACCGCTCTGGCCGGCACGTGTTAAGAAGTCCGACCTCGATGAGCGGCGCGAGATCATGGGCGCGCGAGCGTTCGAAAGTCAATTTCAGCAGAACCCACTTCCCGCCGCCGGCAACCTCTTCAAAGCCGAGTGGCTGACGCATCGCTACGAAGCCGTTCCCGAAGACCTCAACGTGATTTTCGGACTGGATGCGGCATCGAAAACTGGCATCGCCAACGACTTCAGCGCGATCGCCGTCGTTGCTTCGAGTGCGACGCATCATTACGTCCTCGATGTCATTCGCCGAAAGGTCGACTTCCCAGGACTCCGCCGCATGGTCATTGCCGCCTATGAGCAATACCGTCCGAAGACGATCTACATCGAAGATGCTGCCAACGCGGTCGGCCTGATTCAGGAATTTCGACGCGAGACATCGCTACCGATCGTTGCGGAGCAGCCAAAAGGCGCGAAACACGCAAGAATGGAAGCGCAAACCGGCCTTTTCGAAAGTGGCAAGGTGCTACTCCCGCACGATCGCTTAGGGGCGCAGTGGATGTTAGACTTCGAGCGCGAGATGCTCGCCGTGCCTGGCGGGAAGCACGACGACCAAGTCGATGCGCTCGTCCTCGCGCTCTCACACGCCAGAAATACGTTCAGCTGGGAACCGTTTTACGGCGGCCCCTCATCGGACGAGCGCGAGGCGTACAACTTCTGGCGTAGATAACGTGCCAAGCCGTGCCAAGTGTGCCAAAGCCGTGCCAAAACTGCATTCCTGACGCTGAGCGGTAAGTTTAGCGGTCCGGCGCACCTCTTTTACTTGATTGCGATCTTGCGCAAGCATCTTTGATCAACTTGCCTGCGAGTAGAAAGCAGCGTCGGCGGACCACCGTAACGGGTGCGGCCAACTTACATAACACGTCCTGGCCCGGGGAACTGCTTTAGTCTTTGCCGATGAAGCTTGGACCACGACGGATTGGCGTAAGACCTTCTTGCGGAGGAATCGTATCTCCGTAGGTTTGGCGATACCGATCTGAGAGTCGCGCGTCTCGCGCGCGCTCCGCGTCGTTTAAGGCGCTCAGCTGCGCAGCCTCACATATGCTTAATACAAATATGATCCCACATAGAAAAAGCGCATACGCGGCAACTGGGGGGAAACTTATGCCAAGACCAGCTACCACGGAAAGGTAAAGCATCGCGGCTGAGAGCCTGGTGATACGGCGCGCGATGGACCGCTGACGCGATCGGCGGAGCACCCGAATCTCATTGCGATCAAAATGAGCTTGCCCGGTTAAATATGTCCCCGAGAACGGATCTGGTGGCGTGGCTGCAGCGTCGAGGGTATCGGCGTGGAACTGAAGAGTCAGGCCGCTCGTCGCAAATATGCCCGTAAGGATACCTAGAAAGATGGTTATGGGGGGCATTATAATTTGCGCATCTGAGCGGTGCGCTCGATGTCGACGGACACCTTCCAGCACGTACAACTTCCGGTCACCCGATACCCACGAGACCGTATCGGTTCACTGTAACGTATCCCTAGACGGTCGTTTAGCGATATGTTACAGTAACGGAGATGAAGCCGAAACAATGCCGGATGATTGCCTACTACCGGGTGTCGACCGAGAAACAAGGGCGCTCCGGTCTCGGTCTCGACGCTCAGAAGGCTGCTGTCGATGCGCACGTGCGTGCCAACGGCTGCACGTTGCTCGGTGCGTATATCGAAGTCGAGACCGGCACGAAGCGCCGCATCGACAATCGGCCGGAACTCGCGCGGGCCATGGCTCACGCGAAGCGGTCGAAGGGCACGCTAGTCATCGCAAAACTTGATCGGCTCAGCCGCAACGTCGCCTTTATCTCCGGCCTGATGGAATCCGGCGTCGACTTCATCGCCGTTGATATGCCGATGGCTAACCGCTTGACCGTCCACATTCTCGCCGCCGTGGCCGAAGACGAAGCGCGCCGGATCTCGGAGCGCACGAAAGCCGCCCTTGCTGCCGCGAAAGCGCGCGGTCAGAAGCTCGGCACGAATAATCTCACACGCGAGGGCACGTTACGCGGCTCAGCTGCTGGCGTTGCCGTCATTCGCGAGCGCAAGGCTACGGCATACGATGAAATCGTGCCGATCGTTCGTGAGCTGAGAGAGGACGGCCTGAGTCTACGCGTGATCGCCGCCCAGCTCAATGAGACTGGCGAAACGACGCGATCGGGGCGGCCTTGGAACCCCGTGCAAGTCTCTCGGCTGCTCAGCTAAGTAAATCAGGCTCTCCCTCGATGTCCGCTTTAACGGCGCCCTCTTATGCGCGTCCGAATGAACGTCGAGGTAAAGAGGAACATCCTCTTGTGGCGGCGACTGAAATTCGGTATCCTAAAACGACACTGCATGGGGAAAAACGATGACTATTGACCGCGCGCTCCTTCGGGAGGCGCTTGATTTGACCGCTGAAGACCGAGCGACACCCCGTACTGCTGTCCAAGAGGATGTGCTTATGGAAGTTTTCATCGCGGAGTTCGTGGCGGAATCCGAGTCTCTTGAGGGACACGAAAGTAAGGCGTCTGAGGTCCTCGACGCCTCGCGTGAACTTGCCACGGCCTGACCGCCAGTTAAGAACCCAAAACGCCTCCGACCAGGGGGCGTTTTCGTTTGTACCAGGAGTCGAACCGGAGAAACTCCGCCGCACCCTTCGTGGCCACGAGTTTCGAGTGACGGCGCTGTTTGCACGTCGCCGTCGAGAGATTATGGAATGGAACGGGCCGTTCATAATTTCAATTCATCGAGAAGTCTTTGGATCGCTATTTCCGCACCTTGCCGGCCACACCCGTACGAACGACTCCTTATTTGGGAGCCGCGCGGGCCCACCGTGGGAGCACGTAAACTCCCTGATCGAGCAACTCGTACTTCAAATCCAAGATCACCTGACTCAGGTACGCTCAACGCTGGATCCAGCGGAGCAACTGGATCGAATTTTCACCTTTGCAGCACGTGATCACGCAGAGATGCTTCGCATTCATCCCTTTATTGATGGAAATGGTCGCTGGGCCAGGATTACGACGGTATTGTTTCTGATCGATTGCGGTTTACGAGTAGGTACGATTTTACGCAAGCGTGACAAAGCAGTATACATCGCTGCCGCTGATCGTTGTATCGACTTCGGCGAACCCGGTGATCTGGCTAATCTATTCATACAAGGTTACGTCGACGTCTTGAAATTTCAACGATGAATGGCAAATGGACTCGAGTGATAGACGCCGTGGCGCAGGAGGCGCCGGCAGGAAACCCTAGCCGCCTAAAGCGTTTTAGTGGCCACCCTGAGGACGCCCGCGACTACGCCCGGCGCGGGGCTGCGATCAATCGCCCTTCCGGAAAAAGGCTTCGCAGGCGTGTCTTCGATCTCGATCACAGGCGCGTGCGGCCGCCGGCCTCTCATGACGACGCGGCCGTAACGTTCTCGGCAACGACAGCCGCCACGATCCCTTGCGCATGCAGCACGACGATGTCCGGATCGTCGACTCGCAGCCACTGAGAAGCCGGCGGCATACCGTGCATCACCCATGGAACACCGCAGCCGATGCAGACCCCGCGATCGATTATCGACTCATCATCGGCAGAGTTCAAGACGACGAAAACGTGGTCCGGTGGACCGAACTCGCGCAACAACGCGACGAGGTCAGGTTTGCGAGCGAGGACGCGTTCGCACATGGCCTTTCCCATCGGTGGGCGGACGACAAGCGTATCGCCGTCGAGCCGCAGCGTGTGTCCGCGACGGACGATCTCGCGAAGCACCTCGGCTGCATTTAAGACGCTCACAGACGTTGCTCCCCGGTGCCAACAGTTTCTTCGTCCGCTTCGTCCGCTTCGTCCCGTTCGTCCGCCTCGTCCGGCTTCGTCCCGTTCGTCCCAAGAGTCGGACGAGGATATTGTTTCTTCGTTTCTTCGTCCGGAGTATAGATATACTCCGGCGGACGAACCAAACGATGAAACTGCGTTCGTTCGTCCCGTACGTCCTCAGCCGTCCCGCGGACGTAAAGCTTCGGCTCGCCGCGACGTCCGCTTCCGCTGGCATAAACGATAAGGCCAGCGTCGATGAGCGAGCCGGCAGCTCGTCGACCGATGTAGAGGCGATGGCCGGACAGTTTGGCGATATCTTCCTTGGTCGTCGGCGTGTCGAGCCGGTCGAGGATGCCTTGCTCAGCCGCTCGAAGCTCGGCCATGCCGCGCGAGCCGGCGGACGTAATTCGAAACGTGTCGGAATCCATTTTGAGCACTACCTCTTCCATGTCTTCGCCGATGCGTTGCTCCGAGAACGCTGTGCGCATCCCATCCTCACCGCGACGCATGATGATGGTCGTATCGACAGCCGCGACGATCGCATTCGAGCCACTGACGGAGTTCGTCGTATCGCCGGATTTGTTATTGTGATGCAACCACAGCTGCGCGATTCCATGCTCCCGTGAAAGCGCGAGAAGTGGCTCGAGGGCGTTCGAAGTCGCGCCGTACCGCTCGATATCTTCGAGTCGGATCAGCCGCACCAGCGTGTCGATGATGACCAACGATGGCCTAATGCGCAAAGCGGCATCTTGGAGCCACGACATTGCTTCGTGCGGTGCTCGTCCGATGCGGAAGTGGATCGGCAGTTCGCGCGTGGCTCCTAGCGCCCGGAATCTGTCAAGAAGCGTCTCTTTTCGCTCTTCCATCGCGAGATAGAGCACCGGCCCTTGCAGACAGCGACGCCCGAGTATCTCGCCGCCGCGGGCAATCTCGACAGTCATATTCTGAGCAAGGACGCTCTTGCCGCACTTCGGCTTAGCGCTGAGAAGTGCGATGCCGCCGACCGGTATGAGGCCCTCGACTAGAAATTCGGTATGGTCGATCTCGGCGTCGAGCAACTGACCGATGGATTCGAGACCCTCGATCGTGAGCGGATCAGAAGCGGTTTCGTTGGAGCGCTTCAATTCTCGGCGCGAGTCCATGCGGGGAAGCCCCATGTAGAGGCGATCATCTACCATCACGCCACCTTCCGGGGAACGCGCTGTTTGTCGGCGGCGATGTCGTGCAGATCGGACGCCGCGCGTCGCTCGGCGTCCTCAAGTAGTCGATACCCGACCTCGCCATGTGCCGCGAAATTATCGATCCGACAGCATGGCGGTTTGCCGTCGTATTCCAACCACGCGTGTCGCCATGCGCGTTCGAGGAGGAACGCCCATAACGGGTCCCTTTCGTTGCCACCCGCGTGTGAGTCGGATGCCTGACGTTCAACCGGCAATAGGGAAACCCCCAAGCGTACCGAGACAGCATGCCGGATAGCATTGACGTCGCCCTCGAGGAGCCGCTCCGTGTCGTCGATGCGATGCTTGCTCCGGTACGTACGAGCCTCGACAGTTAAGGCATCGCGCATTTCGCCGGAGGTTGGCACTTCTCGCCAAGTCGTCGAGCTACGCACCTCCTCGACATCGCGCGGCGCAAGGTTCCACATTTCGAGCCCAAGCGCAGAGGCGACAGCTGACGGCGAGCACCCTGCGAAACAGTTCAACAGTGGACTGCCGTTATCGCCCTTGCCGATGCTTAGCGTTAGGCCGCGCGATCCATGAGCGGGACAGCGCGCACGGTATCCGTCTCCGAAAGCGACTGCTCCGGCTCGCGCAGCGACGTCCTGAACGCTGACCCTTAGCGGGCCAGCCTCCGCGCAGTTCGGGGAGCAAAACCATCCGGAATTAATCGCTGTGCTAAAGATCTGCGTACCGACATTGTAGTTCTTGTCGCAGGATCGGCAGCGAGAAGCGTAGCTCGATTTACACGACTTCATCGAGACCATCCCGGAGCCGATCGAGCGCTTCTTGCGCCGCCCCTGAGGCTCGTTCATCGTGTGCCGCGAGAAATCGCAGAGCGGATTCAACCGCTAGCTTGCGCCGAAGGATGGCCGCATTTTCGGGTCCTGCGACCGTCCGTTTAGGGGAAATTACGTGAAAATCCGGCGTTGGGAGCGTCGGCTTTTCTGGTCGTGTGCGATTGGTCATACGGGCGCACCTTCCGATTTGACGCGATCGACCTCGGCACGCCGGATGCAGAGCCGTCGCTCGCCTAAACGAACAGCCTTGATCTGGTCATTTCGGATGAGTTTATCTAGCAAATATTCGCTGATCCGTAGCGCTTCCCAGGCTTCGCGCTTCGTAAGAAAGTCGTGCTCCATCAGTCTCCCTCAGCAACGATGAGCCGAGTCGGCCCTCGTCTGAGGCAAGGATGCACCAGGGGGGGTGTACGTATAAAAATAACCTGAAGAAATATGTCTCACGCGCGTGCGCTAACACCAGCCGAGGAACGGAGCTTTAAGAAATTCGCGAAAGAGGGCATGCGGTTTTATGGGCTGACATATCGGGAGGCGATCGATCACGATTGCTACGCGCGCGGGATTCGAAGCACGAGGCGCTACAAGTTCGACGAAGACTTCGCGGACGTAGCAATTCACTTAGCGTGCCCGTGCGCCATACACGGCGACCTGTCGAGCGAGGCAAACGCGGTGAGCCTCATCCGCCTTCCGCTGACGCCTAGCCGGCGGGTGTCGTACCGGAGAGCACACGATGTACTTCGTTATATCGATCGCGCGAAAAAGACGATGGCTTGGCGGGCGCAACACGTTTCAGCCGACGACGTATGGGCGGTACGATACCGAGCTGTCTGGCCTCGTTTTGCGATCAAGGCCGGACTGGACTATGCCAGAGCTTCAGAATTCCGCCAGAGTAACGAGCGTTTAACAGACGCAGCCCTTACAGTGGGTGCCGCGCGCTGACCATAGCCCCACGTCTCTTGTCGTTCGCGCCGCCGTGGTTAGCCGAAAGACGCTGACCGGCGTCCCTTTGCTGGCTGCGCTGACGCTGTTCTTCGCAAATCACGCAGCTCGATGACGACCTGTTACGGCTAGGGGCGCTGGTTGACGCTACAGCAATCGTTGCGTCAATTACGAGTGCCGCATCGTTTAGGAGTAAACCCGGGCGCACAGCGAAACAGGGCCGAAAGACTCGTAGTATCGCCGGGGTGGTAGTGATACGCGATTGCATAAGACTTGCAATCGCGAGGGTTCGCCGCCGAAGTGCGAGATGTGTTATGATTTGTTAAATGTTTACATCGACACAACACCGCGGAGCTACGCGTAGCACAGTGGTGCGCACTTGTGACGAGGGGAAAATAGTATGAGTGAGTTTCGCGATTCGCATCTGACGGCCGATGGAGACGTGAAGGCCCGTTTTCGATCATATGACGATGCCGAATTCTTTATCCAGAAAAGAAATCTTCAAGGCGTTCATTCTTACTGGTGCAGTCGATGCCGCGGCATCCACATAGGTCACCCTACTGCTGATCCCGCTAAGATTTCGAGCTCGCGTACAACGAGGCTGCGCAGATCGTCAGCGGACGATGGAAAGGCATAAATGGCGATAGCGATTGCTCAGATAGGCACCGGCGGGGGCCTAACGACTACTTTGGGTGCGCCGATTAGCGCGACGATGCCGGCAGAGCCGAAGCAAGGCAACTTGTTGCTTGCGTTCTGCGGTGCAGACACGATCGCGGCCAGCACGGCGAGCGGTTTCACCAACATCAATACGTTCGGCGGAAATAACGCGAGCGCAGTAGCCGCCTACAAATACGCGGGCACAAATGAATCGACGACGCAGACAGCCGCTCAGATCGGCTATGCGCAAAGTCAGTACAATCTCGGTCTTGTGCTCGAGCTGTCGGGTGTCCCGGCAAGCGGCGGCTACAATGCGGGTGCAACGCCGACGAACGCGTCCGGCGTTTCGAACGTCTTCACCGGACCTGCGGTTACATCCACGGCGGGGGGGGCTCTTTGCAGCCTTCATTTTTGAAGACACCGGGAATGGCATTACCGGGGCAACGCCTTCGACCGGGTGGACGCTGCTCGGGCCATATAAGGAGCGCGGATCGGATGCGTCAAGC
>JAABUQ010006768.1_pt1 | contig 17104 bp, 11 predicted proteins | sample 5560001 | NCBI WGS metagenome assembly JAABUQ01 (sample SAMN10711888, study PRJNA513371) | rock metagenome | isolation source: Antarctica rocks | place: Antarctica: Victoria Land, Finger Mt nord | collected 2015-12-18
CGCGCGATCACCGCATACGTGCGCGATCACAACAAGACGGCCGAGCCGTTTATCTGGACTAAATCGGCGCGAACGATCATGCGAAAGATTAATAAGTGTCATGCCATTTATGGCGGGTCACACTAGGCTGCAAGAGCGCCGCCGTTATGCACTCGCCGACCCAGCACGTCGACCGTTATTGGCTAAAATGAGCGGCTCGTGTATACCACTATATGCTGAGGGGCGGGGGCTATGGCTTCTCGAACTAAGCGTGCATGCGTAATCAGCATGTGCCCTCCGACATTCGACTGCGTGACGCCGCCATCACGTGCCTTCGCGAACTTCGGCCCGGGCTCGAAGCTAAGGGAGTTCGCCATGCGTATTTATTTGGTTCCGTGGCGCGCGGCGACGACGTCGAGGAATCCGACATAGACATCATCTTAGACCTCGATCCTGAGCGCACATCGGGCTCTTTGCCTTCGAGGGCATTCAACAATTTCTCGAGACCGAACTTGGACGGAACGTGGATCTAGGGAGCATGCGAAGCCTGCGACTTGGTCGTCACGATGAAATCCTACGGGAACTCGTCGAGGCGTTCTGAGCGGAGTGACATCGTCTCGTATGGTGAATCAGTCACCGGTAAACTCGCCGACGTGTCGCTCGAAAGTTTCGGCACTAATTTGGATCTACTACATCTCGTGACGTATCGTCTGCAGTGCATCTCTGAGGCGACGCGAAACGCTTTGACCTTGGACCCTACGATTGCAGCGCGCTATCCTACGATTCCCTGGGCGCAAGTTCGAGGCATCGGGAATCGGCTGCGTCACGAGTACGGAGACGTCAGAGCGGATATCGTTTGGGAGGCGGTGACTGGCAGCGACGTGCGTTCCCTCATTGATGTAGCGAAAGCCGAAAAGGAGCGCTACGACGTCTAAGAGCGGAGCGCCACGCGTGATGAAAGCCCGTCGGCGCCTAAAGAGTATCCGTTCTCAATGTGCCACCGTCCTGACATTGACAGGCACGAGTTGGGACGCTGTCCCCGGGGTGCCACACCGCGTCTTACTCCGACAACTTATGCGGACGGCAAGTCCTTTGTCCGTCGTACCGGCCGCCGTTTTTTCGGAGCGTTTTCCGGCATGGCGAGCGCCGACAACATCGGCGCGCCCATTAATCGTTCGGCCGCAGCAGCAGCGAAGAACGCGAACGTCCAGCGTTCGCCGAGTGCCCGCGTCTCGACGAAGACGATCGACACGGCGGGGTAACGCACTTGCAGACGGACCATCAACTCGCCGAGCCACGCGCCGTCGACAAAGCCGCGGCGTAGCAAATGCGCGTAAGTCCCCTCGACGACGACGGCCGTCGTTCCAAGCCCCGTGAGCTCGCCCATCGCGAAGCCGAGCGTACCGTCGACGAGCGACTTGCAGAAATCATTCATCGCCTTGCGTTCGACGATCGCGATCGCTTCGTCGCCGATAAATGCTGCGTAATCGCCGGCACGTAGGGCGACTCGTTCGATTGCGACGTCGTTTGCCTTGAAGCCGTAGCCGTACCGCTCGCGCGTGTCGATCGCGATGCGGTCGACTGTCCGCGCCGGACGCTGCGGAACGCGTAAGCCCGGGCGCGAGTTAGCTGCGGATTTCGCCGTCTGCCAGAAGATCATCGGCCGGCCGCGCGCCTGCGTGAAGACGAATTGCGCTCGGCGATTCTGCACACGGTCGAGGATCAGGTCGAGAACGGGCCCACGGCGCTCGCAGCTTACGACACGTATTTGCTCGATGATCTCGAGCGCCGCGACGTCCACACCTTCGACCGCATGACAATAAACGCGGCTCGAACGCGGCCACGTCTCTCGCGCCTTCAGCCACGTACCGCCTTCGCACGGCAGATATACGAGAAATGGCAACGAGCTGTCGGCTTCCGGATTGCGAGCCACGATAAAGGCGTCGAGCACGAGTCCCCACTTCGACGGCCGCTCGGCGTAATGCCTCGGGACGAAAGCCGTCACGAGCGCGACCGGCAGTGCCCCCGATCGAGGCTAACAACGCACCCCAAGTTCGCGAAGTCACCCATCCCGCTTCACCTCGCCGAGCGCCGGAACGTTGCAGGGGCCGCCTCGAACCGGGCCGTGTTGTTGCTTCCCTCCAATTAGCTGTCGTGATGGCGTCCTAGAGTACTACTATGAGTGCGAATGATGCGAATGCGCTCGGTGCCGCGCCAAGTCGAAAGGGCCGACGGGCTTCTCTTGTGTCGTTTAAACAGTTGCCGCGTACACTTCACAGTCGACACTGTGCGGATGCGTATTTAACGCGCATAAGGCATTCTAGGGGACTATAGGGCAAAGGCAACTTAAAGCCGAGCGATTCGGCCGTAGTGTGAGGACCACATTACGATACGTAGTGCATCGTTTTAAAGAACGGAATACCCGACGGCTTCGAGCACGCGTTGCGTGGCGCAGCCGTCGGCGAATGTCGGAATCTCGGCGGCTTCGCCTGCGATCCGGCGCGCGAACGCATCGAGCAGCGCCACGAACGGCGGAATGTTCGGGTGGGCGGCGGCGAGGTGGGCGTGCGCTTGCGGCGTGAGTTCGAGTTCGGCCGTCTCGTCCTCGTCGACGACGAACGTCGTTGAGGTGAGAATATCGCTGCCGCTTGCGACCGCGGTCCGCGCTTCGCCGTGGACGGCGAGCAGCGCGCTCGGAACCGCGCGCGTGCCGTCCGCGCTGACCGTCGCGATCAATCCGTCACCGTAATCGAGCGTCGCGAAGGCACCGTCGGCGACATCGCTCGCAAAATCGATTCCGCCGGCGCGGCGCTGCGGGTTGGCGGTGCGTTCGAAGCCGGTGGCGCGCACCGGCGGCCGACCGGCGAGCCAGGTCGCTTGATCGACGAGATGTGAAAGAATCGCGCCCGTGAGTCCGCCGCCGCGCGAGCGCTCGAACCACCAAGAGTTGGCACGCTCGCTTTGCGCGCGCAGAAACGTGGCGAGCCACGATACCTCGAGCGCGCGCAGTGGGCCCAGATGCGCGTTGTCGATCAGTTCCTTGATTGCGATGCGGGACGGCACGTAGCGGAATTCGTGCGCGATCGCGCAGACGGTCCCCGCGCGCTCGGCCGCGGCGAGCATCTCTTGGGCGTCGGCGACGTTCAGTGCGAACGGTTTCTCGCAGAGCACGTGCAGGCCGCGGTGCAACGCCGCGAGCACGGCGCCGCGGTGATCGAACGGCGGTGATGCGATCGACACGACGTCGAGTTCGGTGTGCGCGAGCATCTCCTCAAGCGACGTGAAGGCGTTTGGAATGTTGCGGGTCTTCGCGACATCGGTCGCGCGCGCCGGCGATGCGATCGCGACGACCTCGAAGCTGCCTTGGGCGATGTAGGCCGGGATGTGGACGAGCGCGCCGAAACTCGCGCCGACGACGCCGACGCGCAGCCGCTTCACGCGAACACCGGATCGCGCACGGTATCGCCGAGCAGTGCGAAGGCTCGTTCGAGTTGCGCGTCCGTGATGACCGGCGGCGGCGCGATCGTGATCGATTCCCCGCGCAACCCCGATTGCAGCACCATTACACCGCGCTGCAGCGCGCGAACGACGCACGCGTTGGCAAACGCGGGATCGCGAAATTCGAGCGCCCACAACATGCCGCGTCCGCGCACGTCGCAAATGCCGTCATTGCTTGCGCGTAGCGCGCCCAGCCTTTCGGCCATCTGCGGTTCGCGTTCTCGCGCGATGCGCGGGATGTCCAGACGTTCTATCTCGGCGATGTTGGCGAGCGCCGCGGCGCAGCCCATCGGATTGCCCAGGTACGTCGAGGTATGCAGCGCTTCGCCGCTCGAAGGCGCCCAGGCGCTCGCGATCTCGCCGCTCACGATCGCAGCCGAGAGCGGGAATCCGCCCGCGAGCGCTTTTCCGACGCAGAGAATATCGGGCGCGACGTCCTCGCGCTGACAGGCGAAGAGCGTTCCGGTCCGTCCGAACCCGGTGTAGATTTCATCCAGGATCAACAGCGCGTCAAATTGCGTGCAGAGCGCGCGCAAGCCGCGCAAGAAGCCGTCGGGCGGGACGATCACCCCCGCGCGGCCTTGGATCGGTTCGACGACGACGGCACCGATGCGCCGTTCTTTGCGCAGCGTCCGTTTGACGGCGTCGAGCACGCGGTCGAGCGACTGTTTCTCGCGCGGATCGGGAAAGCGCACGAACGTGGTCGACTCGCGCAACTGTTTGCGCCACGGCGCGCGGAACTTCGGAATACCGCCGATTTCTAAAGTACCGTACGAGAGCCCATGGTAACCGCCAGCGAAGGCGAGCACGTTCGGTTCACCGGTTGCGAGCAACGCGGTTTTAAGAGCGAATTCGACGCTTTCTGCGCCGCTGCTGCACAGAAAACTCTTCGCCGCGCGCATTGGCGCGAGCTCGGTAAGCCGCGCGAGCAGTCGCGCCTTTGTTGCGCTCGGATGAACGTCGCCCATGCCGTGCGGCAGACGCGCGGCTTGCGCGGCGATCGCCGCAGCCACGGCGGGATTCGCGTGGCCGGTGGTCGCGACGCCGAACGCGGCCGTGCAATCGATGTAACGGTTGCCGTCGACGTCGGTCACGAGTGCGCCGCTCGCGCTGTCCCAAAAGACGGGAAAGTTGTCCGCGAGATACGTGACGCCGCGCGTCTCGCTCGCACGCAAGGTCGCCGCGAGTGTGCGCGACTGCGGGCCGGGAATCGGCGTTACGATCGATTCCAAATCGCCCGTCATCCTCGATAGATAGCGCGTACGAAGGGGAGAATCCGCCCGTATCCGCCGTGTTCGCCGGCGAGCGGCGGTTGCTGCAAGTTCCCGAGACGCGCGATGCGTGCCGCGCCCGATGCCGTGGCGAAAGCCAGGACGTCGGCGCGCGCATCCGACGATAGCGCGACGCCTTCGAGCGGTAGGCGATGGCGTTGAACGAAGGTAGCAGCATCCGCGGGTCCGTCGACGCTATAGAGCGCGAGCGTGCGCCGTAACAGCGGCGGCGGCTCATCGCGCGGCGGATCGAGGACGACGACATGCGGTGTGCGCGAGTCGGCGTACACGGCACCCGTCCCTTGCGTAGCGCGGAAACGTGCCGCGTGTTCGTAGGCCATGACCGCGCGATCACGCTCGGCATAGCCGGCCGGAAATTCGAGCGCGGTCGCATCGCACGCGTCGGCGACGATGCGTGCGAAGGCTGCGACGGGCGTGCGCGCGCCCGACTCGACGAAGAGTGCGTGCGACGACAGGCAGCCCTCGCCATCGTAGAGTAACGCGTCGCGCGCGGCGCCGTTCGCGGCCGCGTGGAGCGCCGCATCGTCTGCGAGCGTCTCACGCGTCACGTAGCCGATACTCGTGCGATGACCGTACGGCACGAAGCGGGCGCCAATGCGCACGCGCGCCCGAATCGCGGTGAGCGCCGCGTCGCCGCCGTACGCAACGACGACATCGGCGGTAGCGAGATGCGCCTCTGCCGCAGCAGCATCCGTCGTTCCGTCCCACACGCCGGTACTGATCCGTTTCCCGAACTCGGGCCATTCTGCGGCAATGGTCTCGGCAAAGGCGGCGACGAGCTGATCGTCGCGATCTTTGACGGCGACGTCGCATCCCGCGCAGAGCGCGAAGGCGAGCGCGGGAATCCCCACGCCGATCGTCGTGTCGCTCGAGATGATGGTCGCGCGCCCGAGTGCGCGATACTGCACGTCGGGACGTTCCCCACGTGTGATGAAGCCGTCGAGCGCTGCGACCGCGCCGAGTTCACCCGCAATCGTCGCCTGTAGCGTCGCGGCATCGAGCGCACCGAAGAGCGCGTCGAGCGCGTAGTCGATGACGGGCTCGCTGTACCCCGTGCGTTGTTCGATCGCGCGCGTGGTACGCACGCGCGCCGGAAAATCCGCATTACACCAGCGTGCCGCCGCGTCGGCGATAGCCATAATTCGGCGCGTTGAAGAAAACTGCATCGATCTTGCGTTTCGCCGGAAGGAAATGTGATTTCCGGCACAAATCCGGTCTCAACTCTTTCCTTGGGATCGGGGTCGTTTTGCGTTTACGATTCGTCGGCTTTAGTGTACTGCTGGTGGCGCTTGTCGCATGCGGAGGCGGAGGCGGCGGCGGCCCGTGCTGCAGCCCGGGGCCAACCCCCACGCCGGCACCGACGCCCACGCCGACGCCAACCCCGACGCCGCCGCCGGGGCGACCGGCAGCCAATGGCGACACGTTCTCCTATGCCGGCTCGCTCGTGCAAGGCTTCACGCGTTTTCCCGAGCCGGGGCGGCCGATACCATCACCCGTGCAAAGCGACACGCAGACTTTCACCTCGGCCGTGACGCAGCGTGTCGTGGTCGCGACCGGCGCGAGTTATGGTGGGGCGACGAACCTCACGGATTTCAAGACGGCGGAAACCGATACGCAAGTCTCGCCCGCAAAAGCACTTGGAATCGTAAGCGATGCGTTCGCGAGTTATCCGCCGGGGGCCAGCGGCATCGTCCGAGCGGTCGCGACGGTCGCGCAGACGAGCGACAACGCCAAATTCGTCACGACGTTCGGACCCGATAGCGGCCTCATCGACGTTTTGCCGGAGGTCCCGGGTCCAATCGTACCGGCGAATACGGCGTCCCTCGTAACGGCGGAGACCGATCCCGATGGTCAGACGACGACGCGAACGACGAAGGCGGACGGCTCCTACGTTGAAACGTCGGCCTATCCCGACGGCACCACAGCGACCGCCACCGAAGCCTCGGACGGCACGGGCACCTATTCGTTGCCGCTCTTCGGTGCTCCACCGAACTCCACGTTATCGGTCGGGGCGGTCGTGCCCGCGGCGGGTCAGAATCCCGCGTACATTCCGATCACGATCGTCTATGCGCCCGGGCTTTTCGGGGCAAACGCCGTCACGGTGAACCGCAAAGTTCCCGACTGGTATCCCGGCACTCCGCCGCAGCCCCCGATTCTCGCGAGTCAAACGTACGTCAATAATGGGTTGCAGCCGTTTCCGGCCTCCTGCAACGTCCCCGCGACGGTCGCGACGACGGGCAATCAACTCGTGCAGACGGGCACGAAGACCGACACGCTCTTCGGTGAGACCGAGACGATGAACACGACGACCTATGTTGCCGCTGCGGGCGTGGTATGCACGCAGCTCGCCGACAGCGTGACCAAATATTACGATTTCACCGGGCAAACGTTCCGCACGCTCGCGACGCCCGGCACGCCGTTGCAAACGACGACCATCAACGAAACGCTCGGCCTTACGGCGGAAACGCTTTTGGGCAAGGTTCGTGCGACGAATGCGGCGAGCAGCGTGGCGAGTTCCGGCCCTCGCGTTGCGGCCGGCTTCCTTCAAAACTTTACCGCTTTGGTCGAACGCCGCCGTCTCATGCGGCATGCGGCATTCCGCCAACTCTTCCATCCCGCAGGAGCTCGCTGATGCCGTACCGTCGTTCTCTCGCCATCGTCGCGTTTCTGGCCGTCACGCTCGCCGGCTGCGGAGGCGGCTCAAAAGCGGCTGGGCCGGTTTCCGTTCCCGCCGTGCCCGGTTCGGGTACGAGCACATTGTCGAGCGGATTCGCCTACAACCGCACGGCGGTCGCCGCCGGACACTTCGTCGGTCGCGCCTCGTTCACGCGGGCGACCTTCGACGTGGCGCTGCGCATGCGCGATGTCGCGGGACTAACGGCGTACGCCATTTCGGTCAACGACCCGCATTCGGGAACCTATCGTCAGTTTTTGACGCCGGCTGAAATTGCCGATCGCTATACCGCGACGGTGCAAGATCGCGACGCGGTCGTCAACTATTTTCGCTCGTTCGGCCTTAGCGTCGCCGGTTGGAAACAACGCGTTTCGGTCTCGGTATCGGGCAGCCAATCCGCGCTCGAAAGCGCGTTCAGAACGCAGTTCGGTGTGTATCGCAATGCCGGGCAGACGTTTTTAGCGCCGATCTCCGCGCCCTCGCTGCCCGCCAACGTTCCGGCGACCGGATCGACCAATATCGTCCACGGGTTGAAGGTGAACGACACGTCGCATTACGCCGCCACGAATGGCGGCGCGAGCAACGGCCGGCTCACCGGCTATTCGCCGCAACAGATCGCGGCGGCGTTCGACTTCACGGGCGCCTATCGCGCCGGCTTTACCGGCAGTGGCGTCACGGTCGGGATCATCGGCACGGGTCCGATCTCGACGCAAACCGCCACTCGCCTCGGCGACCTCGAAGCTTACAAAGCGCTGTACGGCGTGCGGGGCGCGAGCGCAGTTACCGTTGTTAGCGCGACGCCGAGCGATCCGGTCGTCAACGGCTCGTCGGGTTTCGCGTCGCCACCGCCCGTCACCGCGCCGTGCAATGGCGACCCCACGTCGCCGACGCCCACCTGCAATCCCGAAGACGGCGAGACGCAGATCGATACGGAACAGATCGGCGGGCTCGCGGTCGATTCGCCGATCGAATATTTTCTGGCGTATAACCCGAATGACGGTTGCACGCCCTCCGTGTCGCCCTGTCCTCCGGCGGGACAACCGGGAACGGGGAAGCCATACCAAGGTTTAGGCGAATACGAAGAAGAGCTGCAAACCGCGATCGATCGTAACTCGTCGGATATTCTCTCGCTGAGCTTCGGTGGCTCCGAGGTTGGGAATGCGGGCCCGCCGAGCCCGCCCTTTCCCTTCCAGCCCGGCACGGGGAACATGTCGCCGACGGGCCTCGATCCGACGCTCTTTAGCATCCTCGCCGCGGAAGGGATCGCGGTCTTCGTCTCATCCGGCGACGCAGGCGCGCAGGGTTGCGCGCGACCGGCGGTTCCCGGTGCGGAGGACCAGCAGTGCGTCAGCTATCCCGCCACGGATCCCAGCGTCGTCTCGGTCGGGGGGGTTACGACGGCGCTCGACGGCGCGGGCCGGTTCGTCGGCCCTGTCACGTCATGGGGTGCGCAAACCGGCAACGGCGGTACCGGTGGCGGCGTCTCCGCGTACTTCCCGCAACCCGCTTTCCAGCACGTTCCCGGCGTCGTCGGTTCGACCCGCAATCAACCCGATCTCTCGCTTGAAGCCGATCCCGGCACGGGTGTCGGGACGATTCAAAATGCTGACGCATCCCTGGGCGGTGGCGCCAAGTCACCGTCCGGCTTCGGTGGCACGAGCGTCGCGGCGCCCGAGATGGCGGCCATGTGGGCGCTGGTCCTGCAGGCCTGCAAGAGTACCCCTGCCTGTTCCATCGCCCGCGGGGCGAAGCCGTACCGTTTCGGCAATCCCAATCCCCTGTTCTACGGGGTCTATGGGAAGCCCGACGCCTATGCGGCGACGTTTTTGGACGTGACGTTCGGCAATAACGGACTGCCGCCGTACTGCGCCGGTTTTCCGCCGGCGAGTCTGCCGAAAGATTGCCCGACGCCGCCGCCGCCCGGAAGTCCCCCGACGCCGAAGCCGCCGGCCCTGGATCCCGGCTTTAGCGCCGGCGTCGGCTACGATGACGTGACCGGGCTCGGCGTTCCGTTCGCACGCGCGCTCATCCGCGCCGTGGTTGGCGTCTGACCGGTCCGATACTCTCACTTGTTCTCACGCAGTCGCTCGTGGCGGTGTTCGGCGCGCAATGCGGCGCGCACCGCGCGAGCGATCTCGGTGTCGCTTGTCCGACACCCGTGGTCGCTCACGCCGTCCGCAGCTGCGCCGTAACGCCGGCGCAGCTGCGGACGATCGCGGCCTATTACGATCGCACGTCGCTCCATCATCGGGCGCAATTACACTACGCCTTCCACGTGCCGACGGCGGCGAGCCGATGCTCGCGATCTTCCTCGCTAAACCGGTTTCCGGAACGCCCAATAAGTTACGAAGTGCTCAACCCGCCGGATGCGCAAGCGGAAGGCCTCGTCTACGAACGATGCGGCAATCTCGTCCATTCCGGAGCGCCGTACGGCATCTAAACGTTCGCGTTCGGTACGCATTTTGGGCTTAATCGTGCACCGCTACGGAATCGCTTAGTCCCAGCAGCTACACGACCATCAGACGGTAAATCACCACCCTGCGAGCCCGGCGAGACGTAGCGTTTTGGGTGTACGACGCGATCCTGCCGGCAATCGCAGAACGCGGAATTAGCAATGGATGCGGGGAATACCGTGTTACGTGAATACGGAGCGAGCAGCGGAGCGCCGTCATCGAGCGACGGCACGGCTTCTACGACGCGGCGATGACGAGAACGTAGCGGACATGGCGCTAACCGCAGAGCAGCGACTGGCGCTCACGCACGTCCTGTGGCTTGAGAGTTTACGCATTGCGGGAATTGATGGAAACGCAATCCGACTTCAGCGATCTGTTGCAAGCATTCAACGACGCCGGGGTTAAATATCTTGTCGTCGGCGGACACGCCGTGGCGATGCATGGTCACCCCCGCGCTACAAAAGACCTCAATGTTTTTATCGAGCCGAGTAGAGACAACGCTAGACGCGCGTACGCCGCCCTAGAAGCTTTCGGTGCTCCGCTCGACCGGCTCAGCGTTGCGGACCTTTGCGATCCAGACATCATCTTCCAGATCGGCGTACCACCGCTGCGGATCGATGTGATAACGTCAGTCAGCGGAGTAACGTTCGACGAAGCGTGGGCTTCACGGGCGCACGCAGCGTACGGCCTCGTTCCGATCTCCATCATCGGCCGCGCCGCGTTGCTGGCGAATAAAGCAGCCGCCGGACGCCTCCAAGAATTGGCGGACATCGACGCGCTGCGGGAACGAGCACGCCCTAACGGAGACGTGATCGAACCACGCCCTAGGACAATAAGTCGTCGACCACGGTCAACAGCTGCGAAGGAAACGATTCCGCAATGCTCTCTCCCATTATCGGCATCTTCGGCTTGTCGATTCCATTCGTGCGACGCCGCTACCGTTGAAAAAATCGACTCCGCGTCTTGCGCGCGGAATTTCGCCTCTCGCAGGCTGATCTTGCCGAACGTCTCGGCGTCGCTCGTCAGAGAGTCCACGCCATTGAGAATGACAAGTTCGCCCCCAGCCTCACACTCGCGTTCAAAATCGCATCGATCTTCGGTACGGACATCAACGATGTATTCGCACCGGATCGCAAAGATACGCTCCCTTCCCTCTTGGAGACTCGAGATGACATCACTTCCACGCGCGCTCCGGACGATCGCACTGTACGCTCTCGTCCTCTCGAGTTTTTCAGCAAGTCCCGTCCGAGCGGCGACTGATGCTCAAGCGCTTTCCAAACCGTCGCGCGTCTTCACCACCGGGACGCTCCGCGTCGAACAGTACGGCGCAGGCTCGCCCGCGATGATCTTCGTCCCCGGCCTCTCGTGCGGCTCGTGGGTGTGAGCGGACGCCGTCAAAACGTATGTGAGCACACACACCGTCTACCTCGTAACGCTCGCGGGCTTCGACGGACTTCCGGCACCGAGCGGCCCCGCACTCGACGGAGCCGATGCGTCGCTACTGCAATTGCTTTCCGCCGAAAAACTCGTTCGTCCGATCGTCGTCGGCCACAGTCTCGGCGGCTTTCTCGCGCTACGCTTCGGAACCGAACATCCGGCGCTCGTTCGTGGGATCGTCTCGGTCGACGGCACGCCCGTCTTCCCGACACTCGCGCAATCTACGCCGGAGCAGCGCGTCGCGGCCGCCGACGGCATCGCTGCACAGATCGCAACCGCAACGCCCGAACAGTACGCGGCGTCGCAATCGCAGACACTCGCGGCGATGATTACGAGCCCCGCGGAGGTCAAGCGCGTCGCGACCCTAGCTGCGAAGAGCGAACCGAAGGCCGTAGCAGCATACGCAAAGGATCTTTTCGCCGCCGACCTGCGCCCTGATCTTCCCAAACTCGCCGTACCGACGCTCGAAATCGCTCCCGTTCCGACGACACCCGCTCCGTACGAAGGCCCGCAGGCCGCGACAGCGTCAATGACCGATCGTCAAGCCGGTTATAAGCAGTTCTACGCAGCGTTCTTCCCTGGAGCGCCGCAACTCACGATCGTCATGGTCCCGAATTCGAAGCACTTCGTGATGGTCGATCAACCCAAAGCGCTCTTCGACGCAATCACAACCTTCGTCGCGACGTTGCCGACGTAACGCGGCACGGCCGCAACCAAACGCCTCCGCATCGAGCGGATGCCTAAATGGAGCAGAGACGATATCGGTCGTGATGGCACGCTCGCGCATGAGCGGACGCGAGCGTTACCACGGACCGTAAGCTTGGCGTCGCGTAGGACTGTTAGAATCGTGCCTCACGGAGTGTCAAGGATCGTCGCAGCGCCTAGTGATACAACGCCGCACCTTGTCCCGCCGCCAACAGTAGCCATAAAATCAACGCAAACGACGCAGAGAGCCCTGGAATTCATTTCCCTCGTTCACGATAGAGGCGCGTGGAGACGTTTAATGACCGAAACCGGCGCGCGTTTACCGCCGCTCTTCTGCAAGGCGGAGGTTCGCCCGAAATTCATCTCTTGGCCCTCCAAGTGACGAAAGGGCCGAAGCCTCACGGTCCCATCGACGATCTTGAGACGCTTCTGATCTGGCACGCACCGGAACCCAGCCCTGTTAAACAAACGAAAGATCGACGCAAGCCCAGCACATCTTATGACGCTCTATAGTCGAAATTCCATTCGAGGAATAATGAACTCGGGAAGCGGCAAGCCCAGCGACGAGGCTTTGCGGTACTAGGTTGTAGGCAGCGTAGGCACCTTCTTAGGTCTACCGCCTTTCGCACCGTTAGCCCGAGCAGCGGCAACCTTTGCCGCCGATCGCGCCTTCCCACCGCGGCTCTGCGCGTCGAACCCGAGCAAATCGCGCAAGAGCCCCGGAACTGAGATATCGACGTCAAGCTGGCGCTGCTCGAGTGTCCCGCCATCTGGTGTTAGCCGCACCGCGCGAATCTGAGAAGGAGTCGCAGCTGCAAGTTCCGCGATCATCTTAGTGGGGATTCTGACGGCGAGCCCGTTTCGCAATGCGAGATGGAAGATTCCGTGATCGTATTTTAGACTTCGACCATAGTAAGCCGTTCGCGCCTCGCCGCGCGCGCGCGCCTCCTCGATTTCATTTTCTGTGGGGATTACGACGCGGCCTTGGCTTTTTTTCAACATGAATCTCCTTCCACTTTGCATTGCATTGGTCGACGACGCTGCCGACTGCTTCGAGGGCACGGACGATGTCGGGTGTTTTCACTTTGCCGACGACGTCGCGAAGCACGACGGTCGTACCGATGAGGGCGATCACTTCGCAGCCGTCAAACTTTACGTGAACATGAGCAGGCTCGTGGTCGTTAGTGTTGACCGTAATCGTGAACTTCCCAACCCTCGCTACCAGCGGCACGAAACTAGAATAACCCAAGACTTCGGTTTTGTCAAAAGCGTTGAGCTGCGCGGCTCCAACGCAAGAGGAGGCGCTGAGCTTGGTAGCCCGAGCTCTCGAAGTCGTCGCAGATCGGCGCAGCGGGTGCCTCTACGTCCGAAGGGCTCAATAGAGGAAGATCGCCGCAGCAAGGCGGCGCGATTTCGCAAACGAACTTGTAGACGATGCCTCTTCCACGGCTCGACTTCGTTGCACACGACCGTCCGGGTCAGATTGTCTTCACTCTGGAACTCGACCCGACGCGCGTGCGGGGCGGTCGTTCCAAATGGCGCGTGCCGCTGATGCTTGGAGGTGCTATCGCCTGGATCGGAGAGATCGAGGCGTAAAATCGGGGTGAGGACCAGTGTGGACCGATGAACGAACTGGACACCTTTGGGTGAAGCGTTTGGAGGGCGTGGGGCGGCCCGAGTCTTTGTTTATGCTCGCATTCGCAGCGCTTTGCGCTCCGCTTGGCCTTAGCGTTATAGGGCGCTTCCTGCAGCATGGTGTCAGAGCTTCGGCAAAGTTATCAGCCGTTCAAGGTAGCCCGGGCGCGGCGTTGCGGCCATTCGAACTGATCGTCCTCGCAATCCCATTGTCTCTTCCAGTTTTCGCAATCATTTTCTGGATTTGGCCTCTTCTTTTTAAATTTACATTGGACCGCCGACTTGGGCAAATTCAGTTCTTGCTTGCTACGTTGCCGGTGCTGCTCGTGCCACTGTTCGACATCGCCAAAATGTCTCTGATACCAAGCCAACGCAATGATCACATTACCGTTTCGCGATCCTTGCTTCAGAAAATTCCAGAACTGTGGATCGTTGCCTACGCGTGGTCTGCATCGATTGTTATATTCCTACTGAACGTCTTTCGGTCGTCTCGAGACGCGAAATCGAGACTGTGACTGCATGCATTTTTGCATCAGTTTGCCAAGGTTGAAAATCGGTTCGACTCATCAATGCAGGCGAGGATGTCATCCGAGATCAGCATAGTAACTCTTTCACACGCAACCATAGCGCCCCAAGGCCTGGGCGAGCCCGCCATCGGTGGTAATACGTGAAGACGCAACTGAGCGCTGCCGAAGCGCGTCGCGTTGCGTTCGTCGCACAAGGCTTCAGGCGCGGCCGCCAAGGGCGCGCGTTCGGCCGGCGCGACGTAACCGCGGCGATCGAACGCATGGGGCTCGTGCAGATTGACTCGGTCAACGTGCTCGTGCGTTCGCACTATCTGCCGTTGTTCTCGCGCCTGGGCCCCTACGATCGCGCATTGCTCGAACGCGCCGCGTACGGCGGGCGAACACGTTCACTCTTCGAGTACTGGGGCCACGAAGCGTCGTTCATTCCAATAGCGATGCACCCGCTATTTCGCTGGCGCATGGAGCGTGCGCTGCGCGGAATCGGCACATGGGGCCGCATCAGCGAATTCGCGACGACGCGTAAGAAGGCGGCGAAAGCGGCGCTCGCGGAGATTCGCGAACGCGGGCCGCTGGCCGCTGGCGACTTCGACGACCATCGCCGCAACGGCACGGGCTGGTGGAGCTGGAGCGAGGTGAAGATCGCGCTCGAGTATCTCTTCTGGTCGGGCCAAGTCACGGTCGCCCGACGCGTGAACTTCGAGCGCCAATACGATCTGCCCGAACGCGTGTTCCGCGCTGCGGTCCTCGCCGCGCCGACCCCCACGGAAGCCGACGCGCAGCGCGAACTCGTGCGCATTTCGGCGCGCGCGATGGGCGTCGCTACAGCGCTCGATTTGCGCGACTACTTTCGCCTTGACGCGGTTGACGGCAATCCGCGCATCGCAGAACTCGTCGAAGACGGAACGCTCATCCCCGTCGCCGTTGAGGGCTGGAAGCAGCAAGGCTACCTGTTCGCCGGAACAACGATCCCCCGCGCGGTCAACGTGCGCGCGTTGCTCTCGCCGTTCGACTCGCTCGTATGGGAACGCTCGCGCGATCGGCGCCTCTTCGGCTTCGATTACCGCCTCGAGATCTACACGCCCGCAGCCAAGCGCATCCACGGCTATTACGTGCTGCCCTTCGCCTTTGGCGACCGGCTTGCCGCGCGCGTCGACGCCAAGTCGCAGCGCGCGTCCTCAACGCTCGACGTCATCGCGATCCACTACGAAGACGCGACGCCCTCGGTCGACGTGCGCGATGCGCTGCGTGCCGAGATCAGCCTTCTGGCGCAATGGCTCAGTCTGGAGCGCGTCGCATATCGCGCGTCAGCGGATCAAACGAACGCGCGCTAGTCGTTTGACCAGCGGCTTGAATTTGGTCCCGCTGGCGTAATTTTCGGGAAGCCTAGCATCTACACGTTCGTGCTTGTGCGTAACAACGCTTCCGCATCGAGCGAACATCCGCGCGGTGCTGCGTCCGCGTCGCGACCGAGCAGGACGATGCCACCGGCGGCACGATAGCCGCGGTCTTCGGTGTCGATCGCGATGACCGACGAGCGATTGCCAAGGTCGATATGCCGGAATAACCGACCTCGCCGTCGGGGACGATCTCGCCGCGAGCATCGATCACAAGGGTCCGCAGCCACGGCGGCGCTGACTTCACCCGAACGGCCGCATGCCGCGATTCCGGCGCGTCGTAGTATTGCGAGATGAGTTCGGTCATGCCGTATTCGGCGACGATCGCCTCCGTCGCGATACCGAGCGCGCGCGCGAGCGCGGTGTAGAGCTCGCCGCGTGCGACAACGCGCGCGCGGCCTTTGAAGCCACCGGTTTCCATGATCCGCGAGCCGGGCGGAGCCACGAACGGGCGCTCCATCTCCGCCAGATCGTCGAGGAGCGCGACGAGCGCGAAGGCCGTCCCCGCGATGCACACCGGCTGCGCCGCCGCGCTGGCCAGATCAAGCGCTTTGACAAGGCGTTAATTTTTGTATACCGGTAGCGAAGAGGCGTCAAAATCGCAGTAAGCGCCTGCTGCAAGGTCACGTGTTGCAGCGACGCCGTCACGAAGCCTCGAACATCAGACGAAACGACGATGTTGGTGTGATAACGTTTTCCGATAACGAGAAGAACCGACCGGATCGGTTCGTTCTGGATATTGAAGGCGTCACTTGGTGCTGTGCTCTTCGCATTTGCGATCGCAGCAAGCGACATGAAGAGGGCGATCGAAGGCCAAGCATCCACAATGGCATTGCGCGGAAGCACGCGTTTCACCACATCATCCTCACCGTTCCATTCGTACAAGACAAACGATTAAGTAAAACGTCAGTGCGAATGGAATCATTGAGCCATCCTTTTGGAGGCGGCTCTAGACAAGCATGACTGCTGACCTTCAAGGGTCAGCGAGATAGGCATTACAGTTGTCAGCAAATACTTATAGAACTCTCTGCTGCTTAGCCTTGACACCGTGGCAATTCAGGCGTGGCGAATAAGGCGTAGCGAATAAGAAAAGCGTAGCTTTGAGGCAATGCGCAGCCGAGATACGCCTTGCAAAGTGTACCCTAAGTCGACGGCTGTTGCCAAGCGGTGACGCGTAAATCCAAAAGCGGCGTTAATTTGTTGCCGCGAGAGCATCGAGATAATCTTTCAGGCGACAAGACATTGCTCGGATCGATAATGCTCATTCTGACGACGAAGAAAGCCGGATGCCTGGAGCCGTCGCCGCCTGGATCTTCCTTTAGTAAAGGTTTGTAACGTTTTCGCGCTACGGCAACGTTGCCGGTTCACACTTGCAAAGGCGAGTGCCCTCCGTGTCAACATGAGGTGAGGCCACGTACAGGGGCATAATTAGTGAGGGCGTGAAGGACATGACCAATGCCATCAAACTCCCCGGCCCCGGATCTCGAGGTGCGTGCAAAAGCGACGCGTA
>JAABUQ010006769.1_pt1 | contig 17104 bp, 12 predicted proteins | sample 5560001 | NCBI WGS metagenome assembly JAABUQ01 (sample SAMN10711888, study PRJNA513371) | rock metagenome | isolation source: Antarctica rocks | place: Antarctica: Victoria Land, Finger Mt nord | collected 2015-12-18
AGACGGACTTGGCGGTATCCAGGCCGATCATGGTAATGCTCATCGCGGGCGGCTCCCTTTCTGTCGGTTCTCACGACCCGCACTTTGGCACATCGATGCCGCTGGGGGCCGTCCACCCCATCTGGGCACCAGCGGCGGGCGGCTGGCTAGGGTTCGGGAATGACCCCCGCTACAACAAAACCCGCTGCTTCGACCCCTTCCCCTTCCCCGCCGCCACCCCGGCGCAAGCCGCGGAGATCGCAGCACTCGCCGAGGAACTCGACGCGCTGCGAAAGACCCGCCTCGCCGCGCATCCGCAGCTCACGCTGACCGCCCTCTACAACGTCCTTGCCGCCCTCCGCGCCGGCCAGCCGCTGTCGCCCGCGGAGCGCGAGGTGCTGCACGACGGGCAGGTCGAGGTGCTGCGCCACCTGCATGGCCGGCTGGACGCGGCCGTCGCCGCCGCATACGGCTGGCCCGCCGACCTGTCCGCCGACGCGGTGGTGGACCGCGTGGTCGCCCTGAACCGCGAGCGCGCGGCGGAGGAGGCCGCGGGCCAGGTCCGCTGGCTTCGTCCCGAATACCAGGCCCCCGCCGACCCTGCCTGGGCCGCACGCCGGGAGCAGCTTGCCCTGCCGACGGACCCCGCCGCCGCCCTGCCCGACTGGCCCAGGCCGGAGCCGGAGCAGTTCACCGCCCTGCGCGCCGCCCTCAAGCGCCATGGCCCGGCCGCGCCCGGCGACCTCGCCCGGCAGTTCCGCGGCGCGACCCGCGGCAAGGTGGCCGGCATCCTGGCGACCCTGGCCGCCTTGGGCCAGGCCCGAGAAGCTGGGCCGGGCCGCTACGCCGCATAGGCGCGGCCCGGCGGCATGGCCGCAGAAAATCGCATCAGAGAAAATTGCGCTGGGTCGTAAGCTTCAAGGATCAAAGTCCTGAACCGGACTGACAGCATCGGCGAAGCGTCGGATAAAGGGGCCAGTCACAGCAACATGCTTGACGGCAATCCGGCGCCTCAACCCCAGGTCAGGCGTCACAGGGGAACTGTGCCATGGCCGCCACGATCGACGACACGACCACCAACCCGGTCATCACCCCCAGCGGGACGCCGGCCATGCCGTTCGGCCGCGTGGTCCTGAACGAGACGGCCCTGCCGGCGCTTGAAGTGGTGAGCGTGTCGCTCAACGCCGGGCCGAACACGGGCGGCAACCTGGGCAGCCTGAGCGACCCCATGGGTTTCGGCCAGTTCAACAGCAGCACCGGCATCTTCGTCGAATCCGCCTTCTCCATCGGCTCCCCGAGCGCCGCGACCAACATCCTGCAGCGGCTGGTCTATACCCCGCCGACGCTGGCCAACGGCACCTACGCCACGGTAGATGCCGCCATCAACATCGGCAGCACGGCACTCCCCCCCGTCCCCGGCAGCACGACGCTCGCCGCCGATCCGCACAACCCGGTGGTGCTGACGACCGTCACGCCGCCCGGCATCAGCGGCATGGCCGGCGGCCAGCAGGTGGCGTCCGGCACGGTTCTCCGCCCGTTCGCCTCCGCCCGCATCACGGACAACACCCCGGGCTACGACGCGCAGACCACCGGCACGATCACGCTCACCGACGCCACGGGCGCCGCGTCCGACGCGGGCGGCGTCCTGGCCGGCCCGGGCTTGACCAAGACGGGCGTCGGCACCTACGCGCTCGCCGCCGGGTCCTACTATGCGTTGCAGAGCAGCCTGCAATCCCTCGCCTTCACCCCGGCCGCGGTGGCGGGCGGCAGCACCCAGACCACCGGGTTCGACCTCAGCGTGAGCGATGCCGCGACCAAGCTCGCGATTGACGACAAGAGCGTGACGGTGCAGGTCGCCGGCCCCTCGGCGGTGCCGGTGGCGCCGTTCATCGTCGGCACCTCGGGCCAGACGGTGGCTGCCGGCAACGGCATCAGCCCGTTCAACGGCGTCACCATCTCGGACAGCAACGCCAAGCCGCTGGTCAGCGCCACGCTGACGGTGAGCGGCGGCGGGACGCTCAGCGGCGCCGGGCTGGTTGCCGCCGGTGCCGACGTGTACACTCTGGCGGCGGCACCGCCCGCTGCTTTGACGGCGTCCTTGCAGAAGCTCGCCTTCACCGCATCGCCGCTGGCCGGGCAGGACTCGGCCACGAGCACCATCAAGCTCGAAATCGCCGACGGCGCGCAGGCCGCCAGCGACAGCCAAACGGCCGTGACCACGATGGCCAGCCTACCGGGGAGCAGCGGCAGCGCGAACTTCACCATCACCGACCAGACGACGGGCCAGCAGATCTTCATCAGCGGCGACAGCTACAGCGGACCCGTGAAGGGCCTCAGCCAGCAGTTGAACCTCGTCACCCCGAACAACCTCAACATCACCGCGACCATGCCCAACGTGTTCATCCGCACCGGCAGCGGGGACGATGCGATCGACGTGAGCAAGGTCAACGGCAACAACGTCCTGGACGGCGCCAGCGGTTCCAGCTTCCTGACCGGGGGCACCGGGGCTGACACGTTCTTCCTCGACGACCGCAGCCTGGCGTCGGACGCCTACTCGACGGTCGTGAACTTCCACGCTGGCGACAACATAACGATCTTCGGCGTCGATGCGACGAACTTCCACCTGACGACGCAGGACAACCAGGGCGCCGCCGGCGCCAAGGGCCTCGCCTACACCTTCACCAGCGCGGGCAAGCCGAACGCCACCGTGGCCATCGCCGGGTTCAGCAGCGCCGACCTGACCAATGGGCGCCTGACTACCTCCTACGGCGCCAACCCGGCCACGCCCGGCGTCGCCGGCAGCGGCGGGTCGTATTTCAACATCCACGGCAACTGACCGGACGGCCTGCGCAAAAGGCGGACTGCTGAGTGGCGGCCCGCTCGTTGCATCCGAACCCTGGCGCTCGGCATGCAGGGTCAGGTTTCCAAGGCGGACTCTTCTTCCAGGAAACCCTGCACGGCGGCGAGCACCTGCATCCGGTTCTTTTCAAGTGGGTGGTGGGCTGCAACGGAACAAAGAACAACACCGCTACGACTTGATGACGTGCCAGCCCCATTCGGCTACGACGGTAGCCAGAAAACGATACGGGGCAATTCGGCCGTAATGCGGTTCGGCCATATCTCGCGACGGCGGCGGTCCCGCTCCTGGGGCGAGCCGCCAGCAACAGATTAGGCGGAGTGCAAGCATGGCTATGTATATGAAGTTGGGCGGCGCCACGGGCGACGTGACGGAGGCCGGCCACGTTGGACAGGTCGAGCTTCTCGATCTCAGTTGGAGCATGTCGCGGACCATCCGGAGCGCGGTGGGCGTCGGGCAGAACCGTGAGTCGACATCGGCCTACGTCAGTGAATTGACGGTCACGAAGTATGTCGACTCTGCAAGTTCCAACATTGCGCAAAATGCATTCACTGGGAAAGCCCAAGATTGCAACATCGACTTCACCCGTGTCGACAAAGGCCAGGAGGCCGTTTTCCGTTCCATCAAGCTGAGCAACGCGATCCTCAGCGGGCTGGTCAACCATGGCACAGGCTCGGAGCGTCCGACCGAAACCCTGACCCTCAACTTCACCCAGATCGACGTCGCCGACACGACGGAGTCGTCCCAGGGCTCAACCAGCGGCGGCCCCGCCCACGTCATCTACGACCTCACCAAAGCCCAGACGAGCTGACAGACTCTCGATCTGCCAGTCTTTCAAGCTAACAGACTCTGCGGTCACGGCCGGACCAGCCATGGCTGGTCCGGCCGGCGGCCAGCTCCGGATACAGGCAGTCAGACGGGCGCTCAGACTGAGGTCACGAGCGCCGTCACGTTGTCTGTCGCATTCGCGGCCAACGCCGCCGCCACCAGCGCCGCGGCAGGGTCGCTGTCCTCAAGGTATGCCGCGATCTCGATCGGCAGCAACGCTTTCGTCAGGCCGTCGCTGCACAGGAGGAACCGGTCGCCGGACTCGACCTGGCCGATGACCTTGTCCACCAGCGTGTCGTCCGATCCAACCCCGATCGCCCGCGTGATGACATGGCCGTTCGGGTGCAGCCCGGCCTGCGCCTCGGTCAGCTTGCCCGCGCGCAGCATCTCGCCCACCACGCTGTGGTCCGACGTCAGCGCCAGGAGCTGGCCGTGGCGCAGCAGGTAGGCCCGCGAATCCCCTGCCCAGACGCAGGCAAGATGGTCGCCATGCAGGAGCAGGACGACGACCGTCGTCGCGGCCGCCGGGCTGCCGAGCGCCATGGCCTCGGTTTGCAGCCGTTCATGCGCCGCCTGCAGCCGGGCGCGCACGGCGTTGAGCAGGCCGGACGGCGTCAGGCCGGGCGGGATCGCTTCCAGCATGCGGACCACCTCGGCGGAGGCGAAAGCGCCGCCCGCATGCCCGCCGACGCCGTCGGCGACCGCGAACAGGCCGATCTCCGGGCGGCACAGAAAGGCGTCCTGGTTGCTCGGACGCACCATACCTTGGTGCGACGCCGCCCAGTGACCGGCCGAAACGCTCATGCTGCCAGCATCCGGATGAACGTGTCGGCGCCCGGCAGCGCGTCGCCCCGCAGCACCGCACCTTCGATTCCCTCCGTCCGCCGCCACCAGCGCACGGCCGGATTACTTGCAGCGGACGCTGCCGATACCGGGCACGGGGCGCGGTTCAGGCATTCGGCCAGCATGTCGGGCGTCATCACGCTGCGTATCGCGTCGGCACCGGCGCACTCCACTGCTGCAAGGAAGGCGTCGTCTACCGCTGCGGCCGGCACGGCGATCATCAGCGGGAAGGTGCGCCCAACCTTGTCAATGCTTGGGAGCCACACGCCCGTCACCGGTTGCGGGCCGCACACGCCCGGCGCGAAGGCGAAGCGCCAGGCACGGGCGGCGTGCCAGGCGTCGGACCAGCATCCGCCAAGCCTGGCCTCGGCGGCCGGCAGGACCGATTGCAGCCATTGGTCCCATGGGGCCGCGACCGCGCGCGGAAGGGAAACCCGCACGAAATCGCCGCGCGACGGCAGCTTGCCGAAGAAGCCGACCCGGATGCTCATCGGGCCGCTCACCGGACGGCCGGGCACCGGAAGCCCCGCAGCAGGTTGCGGGAGAACGGGTTGCGCTGGGACCCGGCTTGCAGCGCGTAGGCCGCGTGGCGGTCCCCAACGTCGAATGCGAGGCCAAAGCTCGTCGGGCTGCCCGCCGGCGAGAGGCGGCCCTGCGCCAGGAGCCGGAACAGCGCCCAAGGCCCGCTGGCCTGCAGCGCGGGCGCCGCGCCGGGGCTGCTCTCGAACTGCAGCGCCGCGGCGCCCATGCCGTCCGCGCCGGGCCAGGTGAAGGAGGTCGCCTGCCCGGCGTCCTTGCCGACCGGCGTGGCGCCAAGCTGGAGCTTCACGCCGTCGCCCATGCCGCTGCCGTTGCCTGGGGCCGGCGCCAGCGTGAAGCGGAGCTGCGGAGGGCCGCCGCCCGCCGGGAAGAACGCGTCCCGGATCGCGGCTGCGCGCTGGAAGCTCGCCACCGCGGCTGCGTCCACCGGCGCCGCGACGCCGCCCAACGCATGCGGCTGCCAGGCCGCCCCGCGCGTATCGACGAACGGCTTGACCTGGGCCTGGTAGTAGGCGTCGAGCTGACCGCCCGGGGCGAACAGCCGGGCGAAGTCGTCGATCGGTGCGTCGGCGTTCGACTGGGCGTCGAACGGGAAATGGCCGTCCACGACGCTGCGGCAGAGCGTCTGCGGCCCGTCCTCGCCGGAGAACGCCGCCGCGGCCGCGGCGCGCGTGGCGCTTCCGAGCATGGCGTTCCCGGCCGTCGCGATCTGGCGGAGCCAGCCGGCCACCGGGACGGGCTGCCGCTCCGCCTCTGCCAGCAGCAGTTGCACGGGATCGCCGCTGCCCTGCAGCGTCGCCGGGACGGGAGCGCCGCCGGGGGCCGCCGCCGCCAGCACCTGCTGCAAGGCGTTGATCAGGCGCAGGACGTTGTCGAGCGGCGCGGCGCCGCCCGACCCGACCAGGTCGGACAAGGGCCGGAAATGCGCCTCGACAGCCCGCAACGCCGCCGGGGGCGCCGGCGCGGGGGACGCGGGTGCAGCGGACGCGGGTGCGGCGTTTGCGGGCGCAGCCACCGGCTTGGCGTCCGGGGCCACATCAAGCCGGAGTTCGCGCACAACCGCCGCCAGCAGGTCGCGGATCGGCGACTGCGGCGAGGACAGCACGTAAAGGTCGCGCACCGTCGCTTCGCGGTCGCCCCCCAACGCGAGCGCGAGGTCGCCGAGCAGCGCATCCCACCGCTTCTGCACCTCGGCGGCGTAGAGCGAGACGACCGCGTCCTCCAGCGCCGTGATCTGCGGCGCCTCGGTCGGGACTTGGTCGGAGCGGCCCAGCACCCAGCTTTCCTCCGCCGCCGCGCGCGTCGCCGCGGGCAGGCCATGCATCAGGATGTCCCGATAGCCGGCGGCCGTGAAGAAGCCGGGAATGCCCTCCGTGAGCGGCCGTCCGGACGGACGGGTGAACAAGCGCACGCCCGCCGCTCCCAGGGCCGAGGCGGGCGTCCAGTCGGGGACCGCGCGGGCGCCCGGGTTGGCGCGGATACGGCTGTAAACCCGCTCGGCCAACGACACCCGGCTAAACATCGCCCGCGCGGCTTCGACCAGGGCGCCATCCAGCGTCAACGGCGGCAGCGGCTCCGCCAGCAAGGCGTTCAGGTGGGCGAGCAGGTGCTCGCGCAAGGCCGCGTTGAGCGTCCCCGGCAGCCGCGCCTCCCAGTCCGCCGCCATCCAGGACCGGACCAGGTCCGGCGCAAGCGGCCCGGCGCCGCCGAGCATCAGGTAGACCCTCGTTGCCGCATACAGGAAGTCGGGGTTGTCGAAGCGGCTGCGCATCTGCTGCTCCAGCCGCCAGACCAGACGCGGCAGGAAGATCCGCTCCAGCGCGCGGCGGTAGGCCAGCCGGCCGCTTTGCGCGAGCTTGGCCCGCTGCGACAGCCCGAAGACCCGCGCTTCCCAGGCGTCGCCGCCACGCGGCAGGCCCGCCGCCGCGTCCAGCAGCGGCGAGACATGCGCGAGGTCGTCATCGGCCACGGGGTCGAGCGACAGGCCCGACAACTGTTGCCGATAGGCCGCGAGGCTTTCGCCCGCCTGCTCCACCGCGACGGCATTGGCGGCATAGGCACGCCAAAGCAGCACCCCGCCGGCCACCGTCGCGAGGCCGGCCGCCGAGAAGCCGGCCGTGCGCAGCACGCGCCGCCGGCGCATGCGCGCGGGCGGTTGCGACACCAGCAGCGCCTCGCCCAGGATGACCTCGCGCACCAGCCGGGTCACGAAATAACTGCGCCCGCTCACCGGGCGCAGGCTGGGCACGCGCATCTGATCGACCCCGAACGACCGGGCCAGCATCCCGGTCAGGCGGTCGATGGGCGTCCCCTGCTGGGTTGCGGATGTCATGTAAACGCCCCGCAGGAAAGGCGCCGGGTCGAGCTTGCCGCCCTTGAAGGCGAGGTGGAGAAACTCGGCCAGCGGCTGCTCGAGGCTCGCGACCTGCAGCGGGAAGCCGTCGATGACCGCCCGGCGCTCGCTGGCGCGCTCGGCCTGCAGCCGCTCGACGCGGCGCTCCTCAAGACGCCCGAGCAGCAGGCGGAACTCGGAACCGAACGCGTCCACGGTGCCGCCCTGCGGGAAGGTCATGCCCCAGACCTGCGCGCGGCCTGCCGGGTCCAAGTCGTCGAAATAGGCGTCGAAGCCGCGCATCTGGTCCGCCTTGCTCAGCACGACATAGACCGGCACGCGCAGCCGCAGCCGCTCGGTGATCTCGTTGATGCGGAGGCGGACCGACCGGGCGTGGGCGGCCCGCTCCTCCGGCTCGGCGGCCGCCAGGTCGATCAGGGACATCACGACGATCACGCCGTTGATCGGCTGCCGCGGCCGGGTCCGGCGCAGCAGGTCGAGGAAGCCCAGCCAGCCGGCCCGGTCCAGCGCCGCGTCCGAATCCTGCGTCGTGTAGCGCCCGGCGGTGTCGATCAGCACCGCCTCGTCGGCGAACCACCAGTCGCAGAGCCGGGTGCCGCCGACGCCGCGGAGCGACGGCTGCTCGCCGTCCTGCGCCTCGTCGTCCTGCGCCAGCGGCAGATGCAGCCCGGAGTTCAGCAGGGCGGTGGTCTTGCCCGAACCCGGCGGCCCGATCATCACGAACCACGGCTGCTCGTAGATGCGCCGCCCACGCCCCTTGCGCTGCAGGTGCGCGAGGGCCTGCTTCATCCGCTCGCGCAGCTTCGCCACCTCCTCCCGGGCCTCGGTCTCCGCCTCGCGGGGGTCTTGACCCCCCTCGCCCGACACCGCGGCCGCCAGCGCCTTGCGGCGGCGCCGGTTGCGCCAGGCGATGCCGCCGTTGACCAGGAGGCAGACCGCCAGGACCGCGGCGATGGCGACGATGCGCAGCGGCGGCGATTGGAGGGCCGGCACCAGCGGGAACAAGTACCAGATGAGGGTGCTCGCGATGGCCCAGCCGGCCAGGCTGCGGCCCCACCGGCCGGCGAGCATCATCAGCACGTTCGGGAGTTGGTTCATGAGGGCTGGCCCTCCTGGCCGGCGACGATCTCGATGCGGCGGTTGTGCTGGCGCCCATCCGGGGTCGCGTTGGTGTCGATGGGATCGGCGTCCGCCCGCCCCTCGGCGCTGATGCGGCCCGGATCAGCCGTGGTGCCGAGCGCCGCGGCGGCGGCCCGTGCCCGGGCGAGCGACAACTGGTAGTTCGACGGGAACGCAACCGTGTGGATCGGCTGGTTGTCGGTGTAGCCGACGACTTTGATCGGCCCTGGCCTGGTTTGCAGCGCGGCGGCGACGCGCGCCAGGATCGGCAGGAACTTGGGGTCAAGCACGGCGCTGCCCGACGGGAACATCCCGGCGCTCTGGATGCGCACGACCGGCACCGACTGGGTGCCGACCACGCTCACCAGACCGGCCTGGACCTCCGGCTGCAGGAACGTCGTCGCCTTGTCGCGCGCATTCTCGGGCTGGGGCGCCGGAGGCAGCGGCGCCGGCGGGGCCTCGCGGGTGATGGCCGGCATCTCCGGCGGCGGCAAGGCGAGGCCCGCCGCGAACGTCCGGTCCGACGCCGCATTCAATCCGAGCGACACCAGCACGTAGCCCAGGCAAAGCAGTCCCAGCGCGCCAAGGGCCGTGAGCCACACCGGCAGCTCGGGCCGGAGCGGGCGGTAGGGCGCCGACAGGCCCTGCCAATGCACCGACAGCGCCGGCTCGGCTGCGCCCCGCTGGCGCAGGATGACCAGGTAGGTTTCCTCCCGCACGCGGTCCAGCTCGGCGACGCCGCGCGGCGACACGCGGTAGCGCCCCTGCATGCCGAGCGACATGCAGAGATACATCAGCTCGATCACCGGCAGGAATTTGCCGGGCGTTTGGCACAGCCGGGTGAGCAGGTCGAAGAAGCGGTCGCCGCTGCGGACCTCCTGGTGGAAGGTCGAGACCAGCGATGCGTCCGCCCACGACCCGCGGCTGCCCCAGGGCGTGTTCTGCACCACGTCGTCGAGGCTGGCGCAAAGGGCGTAATGGCTGGTGCGGACCTGCTCCAGGGGCAGCTTGGCGTTGCGCAGGCTCTGCTCGTAGCGCCTGACCTCCAACAGCGTCCGCTCGCGCAGGCTCGACGCGTCCGGCACCGTGGACAGGTTGCGCAGTCCCGCCAGCAGCGACAGGAGCGGGGCGGCGGCGGCGAGGACGGGCGACCCACCGACCGGCGGCAGGCTGCTGAAATCCTGGCCCGGCGGCAGGTCGGCAGCCGGCTGCGCCAGGGCGGCTGCGCGCAAGACGGAGCGCGGGACGATGACCGTCCGGTCGTCGTCGTCCGGCTCGGCGAAGGGGTTGTCGCTCACGTCGGCCTCCTCATGCGCGTATCGCCCAGAGTTCCAAGTCGAGGTTCGGGAAGTCGCCGGACACGTGGATGGCGAAGCCGCCCGAGTTCTGCATCTGCTGCCAATGCGGCGAGGTGCGGTCGAGCTCGAAGTACTGCGCGGCGGGGATGAACGGCATCTGGCGCGGCGCCACCGGCAAGGCGCGCAGCTCGATGCCGGGGATCGCCACGTTCACCAGCTCGCGGATGTGCTCCACGGCGCCGATCTTCGCGGTGCTCGGGAACAGGCGGCGCAGGGTTTCGCCGGGCACGTCCGCCTTGGCCACCAGCACGATGCTGGTGCCGGTCAGCAGCGTGCGGTCCTGAATCGCGCCGACGCGCACCCCATGGCGGCGCTCCTGCAAGGGGATCTGGATCGCCGTCTGCTCAAGCACCGCCGACAGCGAGCGGCGGATGTCGGCCATGACGGGACCCATGGTCCGCTGCAGGTCGTTGTGGCGGTACGCGTCGAACCGGCTGGGGCGGCGCCGGGGATCGGTGAAGGTGGCAAGCTCGCCCGCGACCTGCAGCAGGTGGCAGTAGAACGCCTCGGGATGGATGTTGCCGGCGCTGGCCAGGTGGGCGAACAGCGTCTGCCAGCCGTTGACGGCTTGCAGCAGCAGGAAGTCCGCGACCTCGGTGTTGCTCTTGGTGCCGATGGCGGTCAGCCGGGCGGCGATGGCTTCGCCGCGCTGGTTGAGCAGGCCGGACAGCTCGACCAGCATGGCCGCGAGCGGCGCCGCGGCGCCGCAGCTCAGCACGGGGGGGATCCAGCCATGGTCGAGCACCACGCGCTGGTCCGAGGCGACCTCGACCACCCGCGCGACCGGCAGGCAGGCATAGCCCTCGCGGTCGTCGGTTTCCAGCAGGAAGCGAAGCCGCAGCTTGCCGACCTGGAGCTGCGCCGTTTCCGTCGCCCCCGAATGCATGTCGAAGGCTTCGAAGTCCTCAGGCTCGTAGCGCCCGTCGCGCCCGCCGCCCGACACCTCCATCGCGCCCGGCTGCTGGAGCGGCAGGCCGAGATACACGAGCACGTTGCGCGCCGTTTCGGGGAGCAGCAGCGGCGGGGGCAGCGGACCCCCGTCCGGCGTCGAGAACGGGGTGCCGTCGTCGAACAGGCCCGACGCCGAGGTCAGCGCGAACCGCCCGGTCCCGAGCAGGTCGCGCGACACGGCCAGGTCGGTGAACCCGTAGGGAAAGGGGCGTAGCCCGGCGATGCTGCTGCGGATCTGCTGCGCGGCCCAGCGGTCCTGCTGCTGGAAGTGCTGCGCGCGCAGGAACATGCCCTCCTGCCAGACGATGCGGCTATGCCAGGTCACGTCGGCCTCCTTGCAGTGGTTGGCGGCCGGGCATGGGAAGCGGCGTCACGGCCGGTCCTCCGTGTCCTGCGTGGACAGCGAGGCCAGGGCGGCCTCGTAGGCGCGGGCGAACGACTTGCCGAACACGCTGTCGAAGTCGTCGGCGAGGGCCTGCATCGTCTGCTGGTACCGCGCCGCGTAGGCGTCCCAGGCGCGGGCCTTGCGTCTGCCAAATAGGCCGCCGAACAGGCCGTCCCATGCGCCCGGGCGCAGCTCTTGCGCCACCCGCTTCGGCTCAAGCTCGGCCAGCACGTCGCGGACTGCGCGCTGCATTGCGGCCGTGACGGCCAGCTCGTGCAGGCGCATGTCGCGCATCGCTTCGGAGATCGCCTGCTCCGGACCCATGCCGCCCCGGCGCCCGATCCCGAGCAGCGCCGCCAGCGCGTCGCCGTCGTCGGCGGAGAACTTCAGCGGGTTGTTCCCGGCGGGGCGGATCATCGTTTGCTCGATCCGGAACTCGCCCTTGACCATCGCCCGCGCGATCATGATCCGGCGCAGACCGACCGCCACGGCGCGGAACGCGGCGCCGAGCGTCCGCAGCGCCCCGTTCGCGTCGGCGGGCGCCGGGCCTGAGACCCCGGCACCCGCCGCGAAGGCCGCGAAGCCGGCCTGGCCCGCCTCCGCGTCCTGCGCCGCAGGCGGCGGCATCTGCACCCCCGCCGCATCAGGATTCGTGTCCGGCACGGGGGCCGCTCGCAGTTCGGGCGCGGCCGGCGGCTGCGGAGCCGGGGGCGTCGGCTCGGCTTCCAGGTCCCAGTCTTCGGGCAGCAGTTCCAGGCTCGGACGCGGCGCCCGGAAATGCGCTTGCAGGTCCGAGGTGTGGTCCGGCGCGGCATAGGGGTTCTCGGCCACCTGGTCGTCGGCGCCCAGCGCGCCGAAGTCGGGCGGCAGGCCGACGGAGGGGCTGGCGGTTTCCAACGGACCGTCAGCCTGGGGCGCGAACGGGTCGCCGGTGAGCCGGTCCTCGCTCACGCCGCCAAGCTGGACGCCACCAAGCTGGACGCCGCGCCGGGGCGCCGCGCCGCCGGCGTCGTCCGGCAGCGCGTCGCCGATCCGGATGTCGAATTCATACGGGCCGAACGCGAGCCGGTCATGGTGGCGCAGCGGGTGCGGTAGGTCCGTGTCGAGCGCTGTGCCATTGAGCAGCGTCCCGTTGCTGCTGCCGTCCGTGACCAGCCAGCCGTCGCCGCGGGCGGTGATCTGGCAGTGCCGCTTCGACAGCACCCGGTCCGGGTCCGGCAGGACCCAGTCGCTTTCGATTCCCCGCCCGATGCTGAACGGGCCGCGCGTGACCTCGCGATGCTCGGGCGCCACCCCGTCCGGGCAGCGCAGGGTGGTCAGGAAAAGAGGCATGGCCGTCTCCCGCTCATTGCGCCGCCTCGGGCGCCACCTCGTCAGGGATGCGGCCCGCGCCGCCGTTGCCGATGTCCACGCCGCTCTCGATGAAGCGCCGCAGCCGCTCTGTGGCCCGTTCCGGGCCGCCGTGGGCGGCGGCGCGCGCCACCGCCGTCGCCGCGCCCCGGCCGCCGCACAGGTCCGGCAGCAGCCGCTCGCGCTGGCTCCATGCCGCGCCCAGGGCCGACCACGCGCCGGGCGCGGCGTAGCCTGGGGCGCTGGCCGCCAAGGCCGCCTCGTGCCGCATGGCCGGCTCCGGACGGCGCACCCAGGCCTCCGCCGCCTCGACGGCGCACCGCTCGGCGTCCGGGAGGGAGGGCGCCGCGTGCCGCACGCACATGCAGCTCCACCAGACGGCTTCCCGCTCGGGCAGGGCGTAGGCCAGCATGCGGACGGCCTCGGGCAGCAGCTCGGACTGCCGCAGGCGCCACAGCAGGCGCTCAGGCTCGCCGCCGCACTCCTCGACCAGCCCCTGGCGTTCCGGCGGCAACTGGAGCCAGCGGTGCAGCAGGGCCGGCTCGAAGCGGCGCAGCTTGCGGCAAGCGGTTGGGGGTTCCTGCATGGGCTTAGACCGGGGGGATGGGAGGGGGCGCTTCGAAAAGCGGGGTCGCGATCGTCGCCGTGGCCGCGGCCTCGATCAGCAGGGCCACGGTTGAGATGTTGACCACCGGCGACCTGATCATGACGTCTACGGCCGCCGAGATTTGCAGCGACGGCGTCGTGATGCTGATGCTGGCGGGAGTGATGGTGATCGAACTCGCCCCGACCCGCAGCGTGATCTCGGTCGCAGCCGTCACGGACACGGCGCCGCGCAGCGCCGAAACGCTGATCTGGCCAGACTGGCTCGTCAGGCTGTCGTTCCGCTCCGTCACGACGGTCCGGTTGCGGCCGATCGTCGCGTCCTGATCGTGCTCGACCTCGACCTTGTGGTCCTTCTGCGCGTGCAGCAGGACCACCTCCGCCCCTTTCTTGTCGTCGAACGACAGCTCGTTGTAGTCCTGGGTTCCGCCGTGCAGCGTGGACCGGCTGCGGAAGCCCTGCTTCGTCTGCTCCGCGGGCACGGGAAAAACCGGCGGCATCTCCTGATGGTAGAAGCAGCCGACGACCACGGGGTTGTCGGGGTCGCCGTTCATGAAGGAGATGCCGACCTCCGTGCCCACGCGCGGCAAATGCTGCCAGCCCCACTTGTCCCCCGACCATGCGTGCAGAACGCGGATGAACACCGACTTGGCGGCGGTGGTGTCCTTCCGATGGTCGAACAAGGGCTGCACCTTGACGCGCGCGAGCGGGTCGGCGTGGATCTCCTCGCCGGGTTCGCCGAGCACGATGCCGGAGAAGATGCCCGCCATGGTGGGGCGCGGCAGCGAAAGGGGTTCGCGCCAGGTTGTGGACTGGAGGAAGCAGGTGAAGGCGCAGTCGAACTCCGGCGGGTTTGTCCCGCCGATCCACGTCTCGTCGGTCGCGCTATGCCGGGTGCTGTGGAGAACGTGGGCCACACCCTTGGCGCCGGTGCACGGGTCGGTGGCGAGCGTGAAGCGGAAGCCGGGGCACAGGTTCGGGTCGTATCCATGCCCGCCGCGCAGCGACGCCGCCGCTTCCGCCGCTTCGATCTGGAAGCGGGCGCGGTCGGCGGCGACCTTGTTGTCGACCGTCATCGCCGGCCAGCGGTAAACCTGTCGGTCCGCAGCCCCGGCGGTGCGCAGGCGGGTCGCCTGCTCGCCGGAGACGGGCCGCTTCGGCTTTTCGGGATCATAGTCCTGGGTCTGCACGTAGCCGTGGGCGGTCGCCAGCGACTCCTGCCAGGCGTCGAAGATGTCCACGTTGTCGCCGAGTTGGATGACTCGGTGCAGCGGCTTCTGCATCGGCTTGAACGCCTGGTTGCGGTCAGTCACGACCAGCGTGTGCTTGGACGCGCTGTGCTCGAAAAAGTAGAAATAGCCGGTTTCCTGCATGATGCGCTGGGCAAAGGCGAGGTCGGTCTCGTTGTATTGGGTCGTGTAGGGACGAACCGGGCTTGACCCGAAGGTCCTGAACTCGACCGGCTCGACCCGGTGCTCGGAGAACAGCTCGCGCAGGATCTGCACGGTTGTCTTCTGCTGGAAGATGCGGCAATCAACCGTCTGGCTGAGAAACCAGAGCTTCGGCACGACCTCGAGGCGGTACTGCCAGCGCGACCGCTGCTCAAGCCCGACCGCGTCCATCCGGCGGACGATCCCGTGGAACACCCGGTCGGCCCCATCCTTGCGCCGCACCGTCACCGCGACCGGCTTGTAGAGCAGTTCGTTCGGATCCACGGCACGCCGGGTCGAAACGGCGACCAGCTCAACCTCGAACGGCGCGCTCAACCGCTCGGTGGCCGCGAGCGCGGTGGCGTGCAGGACCCCCTGCTGGTCTGGCAGCCTGTCGTCGCCCAGCGGGGACGTCAGCAGCAGCAGCGGCGATAGCGCGTTCTTGGACATTACCGGACCGCTTTCAAAGAACGAGCATCCGCCCCGCACTGCCCCGGCGCACGACGCGAACTCATGGGAGCGCCCTGCCGCCTGGCAGCGCCACTGCCTTTCCATCGTCGAGCGGCCGGCAGTTGTAGGTTTGTATGTTCTCGACGTCCGTCAGGACGCTCATGTCGGCGCCGACGCGCCACGCATACTGCGGACCCGAGTAAAGCTGGCTGGACGCGCCTGCCAGCGGGCTGAGGACGAATCGCCGCCGCGCGTCGAAATTGAGGTCGAGGTCCGTGCCGTTGCGGTCGGGTGCGACGGCGATCGTGAGGTGGCGCGTTCCGGAACCGTCTGCGGGCGTGCAGTCGTACGAGCCTGTCTGCACGCCCTTCGGCCGGGCCGTGAGCTTCGCAAGGCCGGCGCAGCCGTCCAGCGCGACGAGCAAAACGGCGAAGGTGAGGAGATTGCGCATCCGAACAGGCTCCAGGTCGGACCGGCATCGACCATGGGTGGCCACCGATCTCGCTCTCAACCTCGTTCGGCCGGGCTACGAAAGCGTGTCGCTCCGTGATGACTTCGCTACGGCTGTAACCGGGGCGCTGGAATTGACCTGCTATGGTTGCTGCTGGCGAAGTCGGGAGGACTTGGCAGTAGGGTGATGTTTTGCCGGTTGGGGCTTAGCGCCTCGATCTCTGAGGCCGTCCCTATCACTCCGGCCCACTTCGTCTGCAGCAGGCATCGTCAACTTCTGGGATTGACCCGCTTCGGTTCTGCCGCACGTTTCGTGGATCATGCCGCCATCAGGACGCGCCGTTGCAGCAGGTCGAAGCCGGCGCGGCCGCAGCTTTGCCGCTTCAGGGCTTGAGCTGGTTGGCCTGTCCCTCGGCCTGGCCGCTGCTCCAGGGCTGGGGGAGTGCGGCGCGCGCCGCCGCGCCGTGACGCGGCGCGCCAGCCCGACAACAGCCGCGGCCTGCTCGTCCTGCTCGACACGGGCGGCCGTGGCCGCGTCTGTGGCGCCCAGGGACACGGCGCCCAGGGACGCGGCGGGCTGGGGCGTGGCGGGCTGGGGCGGGGGTGACGCCCTCCACAGCATGGCGGCACCGGCAAACGCCGGAGCCGGGCCTGGAGGCCGTGCAGCCCGCGCTCGACCGCTTGGCGCATGTTGGCCAGCAGGGGCCGGCGGCCTGCGCGGCCTTGGGTGCGCCCGGCGCGACGCCGCGGGCGCGCTCCGTCGAGCGGCCACGGGCGGCCGCCTCGATGCCTAGCCGGCCTCGGAGCCGTTCTGCCGACGTCCCGGCCGTCCGGTCCGCCAGCAGGTCCGGCACGCGGCGGCGCTCCCCGTCCACCACGACCGTGCCATAGGTGCGTCGCTTGCGCACGGCCCAGCCGTCCACCCCTGCCACGCGCGGCGTCTCCGGGCCGGGCAGCGGCAGCCTGCGGACCAGGCGCAGCGCCGTGTCTGCGCTGGCCGGCATGGCCAGGTGCTGCAGCAGCCTGGACCCCGCCGTGCCGCCCAGTGCCGTGCCGCGGCCAGCCTGCAGGCGCGCCCTCGCCACCGCCTTCGCGGTTTCGCCCTGCGGGACGGCTCGCCTTCGGCGATGGTGCGGGGCGCCGCCAACTCGGGCAGCGGCTGGGCGAAAGCGCGCCGGGCACAAGCGGCGTTGCGGCGGGGGAACCGGCGCACGCGCAAACCGACACTGCTCCTGCGCCCAAGCCAAGGTCGGCGGGCTTGCGCCGGCAACGGCTGTGCACGGCCCGGCTTGCCCGCCCGCCATCCGGGCCACAGCCGCCGGGTCTCGTGTCATGTGCGGCGACGTGGAGTGAGTTCTGGGCTTCAGGCGTGGTCTGTTCGACGCGGCAGCCCGGCATGGGAAAGCAGCCCGGCATGGCTCATGCGACGGGGAGCCACGTCAGCCTTGCCAACCGCCGATCCATCCCCGTCGTAATCCATGAGGCTCTTGTTGGATTCCGGGGTGTTGGGCCCGGGGTGTTGGGCCCGGGTGTTGCCGCTGGCGGGCGTCTGGCGTGACGTCCGAAGCGCGCGAGGAGCCTTTGCCATCGTGCCTGCATCCGGCCTGG
>JAABUQ010006770.1_pt1 | contig 17100 bp, 15 predicted proteins | sample 5560001 | NCBI WGS metagenome assembly JAABUQ01 (sample SAMN10711888, study PRJNA513371) | rock metagenome | isolation source: Antarctica rocks | place: Antarctica: Victoria Land, Finger Mt nord | collected 2015-12-18
GTGCTGGGCCAGCGCTGGGTGGACGGCCAGTCGAACGAGATCACCGCGGTGCCCGAGCTGCTGGACCAGCTTGCGCTGCAGAACAGCATCGTGACGCTGGACGCCATGGGATGCCAGACCGCGATTGTCGAGAAGATCCTGGCACGCGGGGGCGACTACCTTTTGACGCTCAAGGGCAACCACCCCCTGGCGCATGCGGCCGTGGTTGAGCACTTCGACCAGCGATGCTTCCGCCATGGCGCAACCAGCCGTGCCGATTGCGATGCGTTCGACGGCACGCACGGCCGCCTGGTCCGGCGTCGAGTGTTCGCCAGCACCGATGCGGCGGCCCTCGAAGCCCTGAGCGGCTGGCCGGGCTTGCGCACCGTGCTGGCAGTTGAGAGCATCCGCAGCGTTAACAGCGCGCCCACCAAGGTCGAAAGCGAGATCCGCTACTTCCTGTCGAGCTGTCCCGACAGTCCGGCCGTCTTGGGCCAGGCTGTCCGCTCGCATTGGGCGATTGAGAACACCCTGCATTGGGTGCTGGATGTGACATTTCGCGAGGACGACAGCCGCGTGCGCGACCGCACCGCGGCGCGCAACCTGGCGCTGCTGCGCAAGATCGCGCTCAACATCGTCGGCCGCGACAAAACAACCAAAGCCAGCGTGCGGGCCCGGCGCAAAAAGGCCGCCTGGAACGACGCCTACATGCTCAAGCTCCTGGCTGGATAGCCGACGAACTCTGTGCAAAACCGACGCGGAATTTCATGCGTAGCCCCTGGTGTCTGTCCGGGATCATCTTATTGATCTAAATTGATGTTCCTTCTATTAGAGCATTCCAGGTTGGTGCCTGATCACCTGATGCGTGCTGCATTTCGGTCCTTTGGCTTGTGCAAACCCGCGTGCCGTAGGGGAATGTTTTCAACAACATGATCCCGGACAGCGGCCGTCCGCCGCTGGCACGCTGGGCTATCTGGACGCCATCGTGCTGCGGGACGGCGAAAGCCTGTTCGACCAGCTCGAACCGGCGTCCCAGGATGCGCTGCGGGCGGACGCCGCAACGAACGGGGACGGCTACCTGCTGTCCAACCCCACGATGGCCTTCCTGGGCGTGGATCCGGAACACGCGCCCTGGATGCAGCGCCGGCTGACGCCGCACCCGATGGGGACCGCCACGCAACCGCTGCACGCGGCGACGCCGGACCCAGCCATCCCTCGCGTGTTCATCGACTGCGACAGCCCCTCCATCCCGCCACTTGCGACCACGAAGGCGCGCCTGCGCACCGCAGCGGGCTGGACGGTGCACACACTGCACACAGGGCACGACCCGTTCGTCACCGCGCCAGGCGCCCTGGCAGAGTTGCTGCAGCGCATCGGGACGGCGCCGCGCTCCATGGCTGATACGTCCCATCAACACGGCTGACACGAGAAGGAAGGTGAGCCGTCGACACCGATCCAGACCCCGATCATTGGCAAGGAGGACTTCGCCGGCGTGACCACGCCCGAGCAGGCCATGGTGCGGGAGAACCAAATTTGTAGACGCCGCTACATTGTCCTTCAAACTACGCGAAGTCCTTGCCGGCGTGGTCCTCGAACAGCCGGGCCGAGCGGACGTAGCCGGAGAGGACGTTCAGGCTCTTGTGCCGGCTCTGCTCCTGCATCTTCCAGATCGAAGCCCCGGCCCGGGCGGCGCTGGTCAGGAACCCCGCCCGCAGCGAGTGCCCGGCGAACGTCGCGGGGTCCAGTCCAGCCCGCTTCGCGCGCGCTTTCACCACCTCGGCCACGGAGCGGTCGGACATGCGCTGGTCCAGCGCCCGCGTGCCGCACTGCGACAGCCGCCGGAACAGCGGGCCGTCGGCGATGGCGGCGCGCGCCAGCCAGGCGTCGAGGTGCTGCACCGGCTTGAGCCGACGCCCGGCGGGGACGGCGATGGTGGCGCCGGCGCCCTCCTGGTCGGTCTTAGAGCGGCGAATGGTGACGCGCAGGCCCTCGGGCGCGCGGAGGAGGTCGGCCACGTCGAGGGCGGTGATCTCGGACCGCCGGAGGCAGGAGACCATCCCGAAGGACAGCAGCGCCCGGTCACGGACGTCGCGCAAGCTGTCGCCCTTGATCTCGTGCAGCATGCTCCAGATTAGGTCGCCGTCGGCGGCGGCTTTGCGGGCCGGCGGCTTGCCCCAGCTGCGGCGCGCGCCGGCGAGGATGTCGAGGACGACGGTGCCACCCCGGACCTTGTGTGGCGGCACTTCGCCGGCCTGCCGGTGGGCGTAGCCGATGGCGGCCATGCGGAGGGCGAGGGTTTGTGGGGCGGTGCCGGCCGCAGCGAGGCCTGACAGGTGGACGGCAACCACCGCGGGTTCGGCCGGGAGCGGGGACTGGCCGGTCTCCTGGCACCAGCGGCCAAACGCGGTCCAGTGCTGCAGGTATTTTGCGCGCGTGGACGCCGCCCGCGAGGCGTCGGCGTAGCTGCGGGCGGCCTCGACCTGTTCGGGCGTGAATGTCGTAACGCCCTTTGGCCCGTCCGGGACGGCGAGCGCCTTACCCGTCACAGGCTGGCCGTGGTCATCGTGCTCCGGAGCCGCCGCCATCGTTTGTTCCCCAATCCATCCAGGTCCTCCGGAAATCGTATTTCTAAACCACGCCCGCGCTGGCGTAGGCTGACGTCGTAGGCCGGCCAGTTCGTCACCTGACATCGCGCCCGCGGGATGTGACGGCGGCGGTTCTGGTTCAGCTCGAACGGCGAAGGGGGAGATCCAGAGGTCAGTAGAGGAGCGCTCCCCCTATGGCATCCAGCCTCTCAGCACCAACCAGCTGATCCATGCACCACGCTGGCACCGCCCCTACGCTGTCGCGGACACCACACACTGCTTTATGGTCCCCGAACACAACGAGATGGTTAGCTTGACGATAGCCAAACCCATGGCCGTGCGGATCGATCGTGTATCTGATAGCGTGCAATCGCGTCGGCGTGTTTCAGGGTCAGGCCAATTTCATCCAGCCCTTCTAGTAATGCCTCACGGCGCATGGGCTCAATGTGGAAATTCATCTGCTCGCCTTGTGGAAACACAATCACCTGTTGTCTCAGGTCTACTGTCACCTTGCCGATACCGCCGCATTGCTCCGCTAGCCTCTGGACGGCGTCGGGCGGCAACCGCACGGGCAGCATGCCGTTTTGGAAGCAGTTATTGAAGAAAATATCGCCGAAGGTCTCCGCGATCACGCAGCGAAGCCCCATGCCCATCATCGCCCACACAGCCCCTTCGCGAGAGGAGCCACAGCCGAAATTGGCACCGGAGATCAAGATCGGCGCTCCGCGGTACGCCTCCTGATTCAAGACGAAGTCTGGGTTCTCGGTCCCGTCAGGACGGAAGCGCCAGGCCTCGAAGGCGACGGCTCCCATGCTCTCGCGGCTCGTGCCTGCCAAGTGTTCGACACGGATGATAATGTCGGTGTCGATGTTGTCGCGTAGCAGCGGGGCTGCCACGCCTGTCAGGGTCGTGAAGCTCTGCATGGCCTAATCTCTTAGATGCGCCGCACGTCAGTGATGGCCCCGTTGACCGCAGCCGCTACGGCCATGGCTGGGCTAGCCAGATGGGTTCGGGCACCAGGTCCCTGACGCCCCACAAAATTGCGGTTTGATGTCGATACAGACCGTTGTCCCGGCGGTACCCGTTCCCCGTTCGCCGCCACACACATGCTGCAGCCAGGCTCCCGCCAGGCGAATCCTGCATCCTGGAATATGCGGTCGAGTCCCTCGGCCTCTGCATCCCGCTTCACACGTTCGGAGCCCGGCACCACCCACGCCGTCACGCCATCGGCCACGTGACGTCCGCGCGCAATGGCCGCGGCGTCGCGCAGGTCGGACAGACGGCCGTTGGTGCAGGAGCCGATGAATACCCAATCGACCTTGGTGCCCGCCAGCATCTGGCCCGGCACCAAGTCCATGTACTCCAGCGCTGCACGCCAAGCGTCCCGTTGCCCCGGATCGGCGGCGGAATTGGGGTTCGGGATCGGCTGATCAATGGCGATCGCGTGCTCGGGGCTGGTGCCCCAGGTGACGGTGGGCGATATGGCGCCCGCATCCACCGTGATGTCCAAGTCGAAGCGGGCGCTGTCATCGGTCGGCAGGGTGCGCCAGTGCTGAACCGCCTGGTCGAACAGCGCACCGGCCGGGGCATACCGGCGACCGGCGACGTACTGGAACGTCGCATCGTCCGGCGCCACCATGCCGATTTTGGCGCCAAGCTCGATAGACAGGTTGCAAACCGTCATCCGCCCCTCGATCCCTAACGCGCGAATGGCGGTGCCTGCGTATTCCACCGCGTAGCCGGTGCCGCCCGCCGCACCCAATCGCCCAATCAGGTACAGCACCAGATCCTTCGGCGTGACACCGGCGCCAATGGTGCCTTCGAAACACACACGCATGCGCTTCGGTCGCCGCTGTCGCAGCGTCTGCGTCGCCAAGGCATGCGTCAGCTCCGACGAACCGACACCGAAGGCGAGGGCACCCAGACCGCCATTGGTGCAGGTGTGGCTGTCACCGCAGATCAGCGTCACGCCAGGCAGAACGATGCCCAGCTCCGGTCCCATGACATGCACGATGCCTTGGCCATCTTGACCCAGGTCGAAGAAGCGGATGCCCGTCGCGGCTGCCTGGCCACGCAAGCTGGCCCGAAGCCGCTCGCCGGCAGGGAAGCCGTTCCGTTCACGGTCCGGGGCGCTGGACACGGCATGATCGGGGGTGGCGAACGCCAGCTCAGGGTTCAGAATCGGCAGATTGCGCGCCAACACGTCGCCCAGGGCGCGACCGCCAGACAGATCATGCAGCAGATGGCGGTCGACGTGCAGCAGCGACCAGCTTTCACCGAGGTCGGCTACCACATGGCTATCCCAAACCTTGTCGAATAGCGTTCCTGCAGACATTCGCTTGCTTCCCCCTCGTCGCAGACTTGATCGCAAAATCGGATTGACGCAATCTAATTGTTCCATAAGGTAGACAGCTTGACGGGCATGTATAGGACAGCTCTTTGAGCATCGCGGCTGAACCTTCCAAGGCGCGCAGAATATACCTGATGTTGCGGGAGCGGATCGTATCCGGGGTTCTTACGGCGGGCTCGAGGCTGCCCAGCGAGCCCAGTTTAGCCGCCGAGCAACGCGTCTCGCGCGTAACGGTACGGCGCGCACTGGACCGATTGGCAGATGAGGGTCTGATCCAGCGCCGAGTAGGCGCGGGCACGTTCGTGATGGGAGGCATGGTCACTCCGGTGATCGCCGCCGATCTGACCGATGTGTTTACCCACCTGAAATCCATGGGACGCAACACGGGCATACGGCTATTATCCTTCGGCTACTGCGTTCCGGCCGAGGAGATTACCCATGCTTTGGGATTGGCCGAAGGGGAGCGCACGCAGCGTTCGGTGCGGGTCCGGTTGATCGAGCATGAGCCATTCTCCTTCCTGACTACCCATGTGCCGGAGCGGATAGGGTTGACATACGCCGAGGCGGAGCTTGCCAGCATCCCGCTGCTGGGACTTCTAGAACGCTCGGGCGTCATCATCGACCGGGCCAGCCAGGCAATATCGGCCACGTTGGCTGGGCCTGACGTTGCAGACGCCTTGAAGTTGGACGTGGGGGCGCCGCTGCTGTCGCTGACCCGTGTAGTGCACGATGCCAGAGGCGCGGGCGTCGAGCATCTTCAAGCGCTGTATCGGCCCGATCGGTTCGCCCTCCACCTGGACCTTAGCCGCAGGGGGCCCAGTGATAGACGTCACTGGGCACTCGGCCCCTCTCTGCCACGCCGTTCCCCTGCAAAAAGGACAAGACCTGCATGAACACCATGACACGCCGCGGTATGCTGGCGGCCTCCGCCGTTCTTACCGCTCCCGCTATCCTGCGGGCACAACCGGCGTCGGTGAAGCTTGGCATCCTGCAACCAGTTACAGGCGCGCTCGCACAGGACGGCGATCTCGGCCGGCTGGGTGCGCAGATCGCCATCGACGAGATCAACGCGAGTGGAGGCATTGCCGGCATGGGCGGAGCCAAGCTGGAGATGGTGTTCGGCGACGCCCGCTCCACGCCTGATGGCGGCACGCAAGAGGTGGAGCGCATGCAGGCGGACGGCGTGTGCGCCGTCGTCGGCGGTTTCGCAAGCCCGATCTGCTTGGCAGCAAGCCAGGCTGCGTCACGCTACGACCTGCCCTACATCGTCGACGTCGGCGTGTCCGACAACATCATGACCCGGGGACTGACCAACACGTTCCGCTTCGCGGCGGGTTTCGGCAAGGTGACGTCCGTCGCGCTCGACAACCTGGTGGCGCTGAACGATGCGGCTGGCAAGCCCGCGAAGACGGTCGTTCTGGTGCACGAGGACGGTTTGTTCGGCAGCGGCCTTGCCAAGCTGATGCAGACGGAGCTGCCCAAGCGCGGATTCGAAATCCTGGACACCATCGCCCATCCGACGCCAGCCCGTGACATGAGCAACATCGCGTTGCGCATCCGGTCGTTGGCGCCGGACCTGATCCTGCCCTCGGACTACTACGGCGAGTTCGTGCTGCTGGCGCGTACGTTGCAGCAGCAGCGCGTCAAGCCGAAAGGCATATACGGCGTGCTGAACGGTGCCGCCTCCAACTACCGCTTTGTCAAGGAATTCCCAGCGGTGGCCGAGGGCCTGCTGGACTGCAATCACTGGGCGGATCCGCGCAACCCGAGAACGGTGACACTGAGGCAGAAGGTGGAGGTGCAGAGCAAGATTTTTGCCTACAACGTGATGCTGAACTACTCCTGCGTGCTGCTGGTGGCCGATGCGCTCAGCCGGGCCGGAACGGCCGACCGGGCCAAACTGACGGCAGCCATCGCCGATTCCAGCTTTGCGGGGCATATCATGCCCTACGGCCCGACACACTTCGTCAACGGGCAGAACCAGGGTGCGACCCCGGTGAATACGCAGGTCCAGGGCAACGCAATCAAGGTGATCTTCCCCACGAGCTTCGCTGAGGCCAAGCCGAACTTTCCAATAACCTGATCGACCGGCATGTATCCTCCATCCATCATCGCAGAGGCCGTCGCCAACGGTTTGCTCACCGGGGGCATCTACTCCCTGGTGGCGCTCGGCCTCACGCTGATCTACGGCGTGCTGCACATCATTAACTTCGCGCATGGCGCGCTGCTCACCTGCGCCATGTTCGCGGTGTGGGGTCTTGGTGCGGCATTCGGGCTGAGCCCCTACGTCAGTATCCTACCCTTGGTGCCAGTCTTCTTCGTGTTGGGATATGCGCTGCAGCGCTTCGTGATCGGGCCAGCCAGTCGCGGGCGGGACAGCAATGTGCTGCTGGTCACGCTGGGGCTGGCAATCGCCATCCAGAACGGCCTGCTGGCGGTGTTTCACGCCGACACGCGATCCCTGGACAGTGGCGACGCGTTCGATGTCGTGGCAGTCGGCCCGATGCTGCTGTCGCAGCCGAAGTTGATCGGATTTGCCGTGTCGGTGGCCGTCGCGGTCCTGCTTTGGTGGCTGCTGGAACATACCGATACCGGCCGCGCCATCCGGGCAGTGGCGCGGGATGATCTGGGCGCGCGCCTGGTAGGCATCGACGTTCGTCACGTGTTCGGGGTTACCTTCGGCATAGGCTGCGCCTGCTTGGCAGTCGCGGCTGGACTGCTCATGCCGAGCTATACCGTCAATCCGCGAGCCGGTGAGGCCTTTGTACTGATTGCCTTCACAATCGTGGTCCTGGGGGGTATGGGCTCCGTGCTGGGTGCGGTTGTAGGCGGCTTACTGATCGGGGTCGTGGAGAGCCTCAGCGGGTTGTTCTTGGGGGATAGCCTGGGGCAGATCGGCATCTTTGGCATCTTCATCCTGGTGCTGCTGATGCGGCCAGCCGGATTGTTTGGGGCGCGCGCGTGAGCCGCTGGAGCATTCTCATCACCCTCGCCGTGCTGGCATGCGTGCCATTGCTGACGTCGGCGAACACGGTGCTGAACTTCCTGGTGGGGGCGTTGATCATCGCCCTCGCGGGGCAGGGCTGGAACATCCTGGGCGGGCTCGGCGGGCAGCCTTCCTTCGGCCATGCCGCCTTCTACGGCACTGGCGCCTACGTCACGGCCCTGTTGCAGCATCGCTATGGCATCAATGCCTGGGTCGGGGCCGGGGCGGGTATCCTGAGTGGAGCAGCGGTCGGCGTGGCAATCGGTGCGCTGGTGTTTCGTGCCGGACTGCGCGGATCGTATTTCGCACTCGTGACGCTGGCGTTCGCAGAGGTGCTGCGCATCCTGGCCAACGCCGCGGAGTTCACCGGCGGCGCGGCCGGGCTGCTGGTCCGGCTCGACCAGCGGGCTGCAAACTTCCAGTTCACCAACCGAACCGTTTTCTTCTACGTCGTGCTGGTCTGCGTGGCGGTGGTGCTGCTGCTGACCTGGTGGATCAGCCGGTCCCGCTTCGGTGCGCAGCTGGCAGCGGTGCGGGAGAACGAGGAGGCGGCGCGAGCGCTGGGCATCGACACGTTTACGGTCAAGCTGCGTGCGATGGCTCTTTCTGCGAGCGTTGCGGCGGCAGCGGGCGTTCTCTACCTGCAATACTACCTCTACATCGACTCCGGCCTGGTCTACGGCACCGGTATCTCGGTCGCGGCGCTGCTGGCCCCCGTGGTAGGCGGCGTTGGCACTGTGCTCGGCCCGGTGTTGGGAGCGATTGCGCTGGAGGCGCTGGGAGAGGGAACCCGCTTGATCGCCGGACCAATCGCGGGGATCGATCAGGTGCTATTTGGCCTTTTGCTGGTCGCGGCCATAGCCTTCCTGCCGGGTGGCCTGGCCGGATCACGCAAAGTGGCGCGCTGATGCTGTCAGTCGAGGGTGTCAGCAAGCGGTTCGGCGGGCTGATGGCGGTGGCCGATGCATCGCTTTCGGTTCAGCGCGGCAGCATCACAGGCCTGATCGGGCCGAATGGCGCCGGCAAGACCACCTTGTTCACCATCATCGCTGGCTTCACGCCGCCGACCGCCGGTCGAGTGCTGTTCGACGGCACGGATGTCACGGCCGAACCGGCGCATCGCCGTGCCCGGCGCGGCATCGTCCGCACCTTCCAGATCGTGCAGCCGTTCGCTGGGCTGACGGTACGGCAGAACATCGCGGTGGGCTCCCATCTGCGCCACGCCGGCCGGAGCAAAGCGCTGGACCGTGCCACCGCAGTCGCCACCCGCGTCGGCCTTGCGCCGGAGCTGGACAAGCAAGCGTCCGCCCTGACCGTCGCAGGCCGCAAGCGGCTGGAGCTGGCCCGCGCCCTAGCCACCGAACCCAGCCTGCTACTGCTGGACGAAGTGCTGGCCGGGCTGAACCCATCGGAGATCGAGGGCATGCTGCCGGTGCTGCGTGACATCGCCGCCACCGGCACTACGATCCTGATGATCGAGCACGTGATGCAGGCCGTGATGCAGCTGTGCAGCAAGGTGCACGTGCTGTCGCAGGGACAGATGATCGCTGCTGGGCCGCCGCGCGAGGTCTGCGCCGACCCGACCGTCATCGAAGCCTATCTCGGCACCGGTGCGGCTGCCCTTATGGCTTCGCATGGTTGAGCAATCCCTGCTGGCGGTCACCGGACTACGGGCAGGCTATGGCCCGGTGGAGGTGCTGCGCGGCATCGACTTGGTCGTGCAGCCTGGTGAGATCGTGGCCGTGCTGGGCTCGAACGGTGTCGGTAAGACGACGCTGAACAAGGCCCTGTCGGGGGTGGTGCCAGTAAGGGGCGGGGAGATCCGCTTCGGCGACGACCGCATCGACCGTGCCTTGTCTTCCCGCATCGTAGCGGCCGGGCTGGTCCACGTGCCGGAAGGCCGCCGTGTGTTTGGCGACATGTCCGTCCGAGACAACCTGATCCTAGGCAGCTACCGCCGTGGCCGCCCGCATCGGTCCCGGAACCTGGAACGGGTGCTCGAAACCTTCCCCCGCCTGCGGGAGCGTGCGGGGCAGGCGGCAGGTACGCTGTCGGGCGGGGAGCAGCAGATGCTGGCAATCGGCCGCGGCATGATGGCCGAACCGCGATTGCTGATCCTGGACGAACCGTCGCTCGGCCTGTCGCCGCTGCTGGTGGAGGAAATGTTCGCCCTGATCGCCCGGCTCCGCGCCGACGGGCTGGCGATCATGCTGGTCGAGCAGAACGTGGTGCAGTCGCTTGATCTGGCGGACCGCGCCTACGTGCTGGAGAACGGCGTCTGCGTCCTGTCCGGACCCGCCGCGGTGCTGCGCGCCAATCCAGACCTGAAACGTACCTATCTCGGATTATGATCATGAACCATACCTTGCGCGACGAGCTAGAGGCCGGCTTGGTAGTCGCGCCCGGCGTGTATGACGCGCTCACTGCCTCCATCGCCGCGGCGGCGGGCTTCCGTGCCCTGTACGTGTCCGGCGCCGCGATCGCCTACACCCAGCTCGGGCGGCCGGATATCGGCCTGGTGTCGATGAACGAGGTGGCCGCCACCATCGCCTTGCTGCGTGACCGGGTGCCCACACCACTGATCGTGGACGCCGACAACGGCTACGGCAACGCACTGAACGTGCAGCGCACGGTGCGGGTGTTCGAGCGTGCCGGGGCGACGGCGATCCAGCTGGAAGACCAGACCATGCCGAAGCGCTGCGGCCACCTACGTGACAAGACGTTGATCCCAGCTGGCGAGATGGTCGGCAAGGTGCGTGCGGCGCTGGACGCCCGCGCCAGCGAGCAGACGCTGATCATCGCGCGAACGGATGCCGTGGCCGTGGAGGGCGTGGACGCCGCCATCGAACGCGCCCGCCGATATGCCGAGGCCGGTGCCGACATACTGTTCGTTGAAGCACCGCAAAGCCGCGATCAGCTGGCGGCAGTGACGGCAGGGCTGCGGGGATTGTGTCCGCTGATGGCCAACATCGTCGACGGCGGCGACACCCCGCCGCTGTCCAGGGCGGAACTGGAGGACCTGGGATTCCGCCTGGTCATTTTTCCTGGCGGCATCGTACGCGCCCTGGCCCGCACCGCGCAGGCCTACTACGCGTCTTTGGCGGAGCACGGCAGCAACCTGCCGTTCGCGGACCGCATGTTCGATTTCACGGCGCTGAATGCCCTGATCGGCACGCCGGAGATGCTGGCGCTAGGCCGCACCTACGAGGACGGCGTGGCGCAAGAGCGCGTCGCGTGATCGATCCCGTCACCCTGGCCATCCTGGACGGCCGCCTGACGCAGATCGCCGACGAGATGGACGCGACGCTGTACCGCGCCGCCTTCAACCCCATCATCGCCGAGGCGAAGGACGCCTGCCACGGCCTGTATCACGCCGAGACAGGCGACACCCTGGTGCAGGGTGCCTCTGGCCTGCCGATCTTCGTGGGGGCCATGGCGTTCGCAGTGAAGGCGGTGATCGACAAGGTGGCGCGCGACGGCGGGCTGCAGTCCGGCGATACGTTCCTGTTCAATGACCCCTATGTCGGCGGCACCCACTTGAATGACTTCCGGCTGGTGCGCCCGGTGTTCCGTGGCGATACGCTGTTCTGCTGGATGGCTTCGGCCGGGCATTGGCTGGACATCGGCGGCAACGTTCCCGGCGGCTACAACCCGCGCGCGACCGAGAGCTTCCAGGAGGGCATGCGCATCCCGCCCGTGAAGCTGGCGACCGCCGGGCGGATCAGCCAAGACATCCTAGATATACTCGCTGCCAACTCCCGCGTTCCGACCTCCAACTGGGGCGACCTCAACGGGCAGCTGGGTGCGCTGGACCTGGGGGAGAGGCGGCTACACGGATTGCTGGACGAATATGGCGACACGGTGGTGCAGGCGGCGTTCGACGCATTCTCCCGCCGGGCCGAAGCAATGATGCGCGACGCGATTCGGGCGTTGCCGGACGGGCGCTACTCGTTCCAGGACGTGCTGGACAATGATGGCATCACGGATACGATGTTGACCGTGGCGCTGGACCTGACGATCGCCGGGGATACTATGGTGATGGATTTCTCCCGGTCCTCACCACCCACTCAGGGTCCGGTCAACATCTCCTACGCCACCACCATCGCCGCCTGCTATGTGGCGTTGAAGCATGTCTTCACCGCCGTCCCAGCCAATGCCGGGTGCCTGCGGCCGATCCGCTTCGTGGTGCCGGACACTACCCTGCTCGCCGCCGGGCCGCCCCGGCCGATGGCGGGCTACACGGAAACCATTCTACGGCTGATCGGCGTCGTGCTCGGGGTGCTGGCAAAGGTTGACCCGGCGCGGGCCACCGCGGCTCCGTTCGGCACCATCAACGCGCTGTCGCTAGCCGGGCATCGCGTTGACGGCTCGCGCTGGGTGATGTTCAGCTTCTTCGGCGGCGGGATGGGCGGCAACCCGGAGACGGACGGCCTTAGCCACGCCAACAACCCCATCTCCACCGCCACCATCCCACCGGTCGAGATCTTGGAGGCCGCCTATCCCGTGATGTTCACGCAGTGGGCGCTGCGCCCGGATTCTGCGGGAGCCGGCACACATCGCGGCGGCCTGGGCGCGATTTACGAGATCGAGGTGCTAACCGACGCACAGGTGTCGCTGTTGGGCGAGCGGGGCACGATCGGCCCGTTCGGCGTGGTGGGCGGCGGCAGCGGCGCGTTGAACCGCTTCACCTGGCAGTCCGACGAGGGCGATCGTAGCCCGGAGTTGGTTTCAAAAGTTACGGATGTCGCAGTACGCGCTGGGCGGCGGGTGCGGCTGGAGACACCGGGCGGGGGAGGGTGGGGTCCAGCAGCCGCCCGCGATCCAGCGGCCAGGGAGCGAGACCGACGCTTCGGTTACGTGACGGACGGTGCGGCATGAGCCGGGTCGTGGGCGTCGATGTCGGTGGCACCTTCACCGACATGTTCCTGTTCGACGAAGCGGCCGGCGCTTTTCGAACCACCAAGGTGCCGTCCAACCGTGGGGACGAAGCAGTGGGCTTCATGCGCGGCCTGCAGTCGTTCGGCCCAGTTTCCGCGCTCGGCTCCATCGTGCATGGCACCACGGTCGGCACCAATGCCCTGCTGGAGCGCAAGGGCGCCCGCGTCGGGTTGATCACCACCCGGGGCTTCCGCGACGTGCTGGAGATGCGCCGCCGTGACCGACGGCAGACCTGGGGTCTGTGGGGCGACTTCGTGCCCGTGGTCGATCGCGACATGCGGCTGGAGGTGGACGAGCGCACCCTGGCCGATGGCAGCATCCGGCAGGCCGTGGGCGAGGCGGCAGTGCAGGCCGCCGCCCGCATCCTGCTGGCACAGGGCGCCGAGGCCCTGGCGATCGTGTTCGTGAACTCCTACGCCAACCCGGCCAATGAACTGGCAGCGGTCAAAGCTGCCGGGGCGGTCTGGCCCAACGGCAATCTCGCCTGCTCCGCCCAGATCCTGCCAGAGATCCGGGAATTCGAGCGCACCTCCACCACCGCGCTCAACGCCTACCTTCAGCCGGTGGTCGGCAGCTACCTGCGCAAGCTGGACCAGGCGCTGGCCCAGGACGGCTTCACCGGCCAGTTCCATATCGTGCAATCCAACGGCGGCGTCATGTCCACCGCCACCGCTCGCCGCCTGCCGGTGCGCACCGCCCTGTCCGGGCCCGCCGCCGGGGTCATCGCCGCCGCCGCCATCGCTGAGGCGGCTGGTTTCCCCGACGTCATTACCGGTGACCTCGGCGGCACCTCCTTCGATGTGTCGCTGGTGGTGGGCGGCGGCGTGTCGCTGGCGGCACAGGCGACGATCGAGTTCGGCCTGGTGATCCGCACCCCGATGATCGAGATCACCACTATTGGCGCAGGGGGCGGCTCAATCGCCTCGGTCGACGCCGGTAGATTGCTGCAAGTCGGGCCGGAAAGCGCGGGATCACGACCCGGCCCGGTGTGCTATGGCCAGGGCGGCACGCGCCCAACGCTCACTGACGCCAACGTGGTGCTTGGGCGGATCAATGCGGAGTGTCCCATCGGTGGCGCCCTGACCCGGCTGGACGTGGCCGCCGCTCGCACCGCCATCCTCGATCATGTCGGGACCAAGCTCGACCTGGGCGCCGAGGATGCGGCGGAGGCCATCGTGCGGGTCGCCAATGCCCGCATGGCCGGGGCAATCCGTCTGGTGTCGATCGAGCGTGGCCATGATCCGCAACGCTTTGCGGCGGTACCGTTTGGGGGCGGCGGCGCGCTGCATGTGTGCGCGCTCATCCGCGACATCGGCATGAAGGCAGCGCTGGTACCGCGCTTCCCCGGCGTGACTTCCGCCTTGGGATGTATCATCGCCGATATCCGGCATGACCAGGTGCAGACGGTGAACCTATCCCTGGAGGGCGTGGATGCTGCAGCACTCGACCAGCGCCTGGTGGCGGAAGCCGCTGCGGCCCGCGCCGTGGTGGAGGCGGCGGGGTTGACGGTGGAGCGGATCGACACGGTGTTCGAGGCGGACATGCATTATGCAGGTCAAACGCACACGGTGGCGGTGCCGCTGCCCCTGCCCCTGACGGTCAGCGATGGCCGGACTGGCGTAACTGAGGCGTCGATCCGGCTGGCGTTCGAGGATGCTTACCGCACCCAGTTCGGCCGCGTGCTTCCTGGGGTGGGAGTGCGCCTCGTCAACCTCCGCACCGCCGCCATCGGCCGGCGCCCGCATTTCGACCTGTCCGCTCTCGCGCCGGGGGCGGATACCTCGATGGCGGCTGCCGATCGGGGCATCCGGCAGGTCTGGTTCGGCGGATGGCAGACGGCGACGGTGCACGACCGCCTGTCCCTGCCCGTGGGTGCTGAGATCCCTGGGCCGGCCATCCTGGAACAACCCGATGCCACCACGGTGATCGACCCGGGCCTGCTCGCCCGCGTGGATCGCCTGGGCAACGTGATCGTGAGCCGTGCATGAGCCTGCAGAACACCGCCCTGCTGATATGCGACTTGCAGAATGATTTCGTGCATCCCGAAGGTGCCTATGGCCGCGCCGGCCTGGGCACGCCCGAGATCGCCGTCCTGCCGGCTCGGCTGAAGCCGTTGGCCGACCGGTTGCGGGCGGGTGGCGGTTGGGTGGCACAAACGCAATTCACCCTGGTGCCGGGCCGCGGGGGCGAGCCGCTGATCTCGCCGCATCTGCTATCGCTGCGGCCCTTCCTGCGGAAAGGCGATTTCTGCCCTGGCGCCTGGGGACACCAGATGGTGGATATGCTGCAACCCGCCGACCTCTCGGTGGAGAAGGTGGCCTACTCCGCCTTTTACATGAGCCGGCTGGAGTGGGTGCTACGACGCTGCGGCATCAACCGCCTGCTGGCCTGCGGCATCGTCACCAATGGCGGTGTGGCGTCCACCGTGCGGGAGGCGCATGTGCGCGACTTCGACGTCACGTTGCTGGAGGATGGCTGTGCCGCCTTCACCCAGGCGGTGCATGTCACAGCGATCGACGCCCTGCGGCCGGTGTGCCGGGTGGCCAGCATCGCCAAGGTACTGAAAGAACTGGCATGAGCGTACAGTCAGCTGAGGGTGTCCGCTTCGATGCCCACGTGCCGGTGGTGATCATCGGTGCCGGCGCGGCAGGGCTGGTGGCTGCATTGAAAGCACGTGAATGCACCGAGGGGGTCTTGGTGCTGGAGCGTGATGCCCTGCCGCGCGGCTCCACCGCACTCTCCGCTGGGCTGGTGCCGGCGGCGGGGACGCGGTGGCAGCGGGCGGCCGGTATCGATGACAGCCCAGCCGGTTTCGCCGCAGACATCATGGCCAAGGCGCATGACGAGCCCGACCCGGCCCTTGTCATCGCATTGACTGAACGGTGCGGTCCGGTGCTGGAGTGGCTGGCGGACGTCCACGGCCTGTCCTTCTCCGTCATTGAGGACTTCACCTATCCCGGCCACGGTGCCCGGCGGATGCACGGCCTGCCGACCCGGTCAGGCGCCGAGCTGATGGATCGGCTGCTGCAGGCAGCCACTGAGGCCGGGGTGGATGTCCTATGCGACGCCCATGTCACCACCCTTTACACCGCCGAGGGTCGCCGGGTTCACGGTCTGGCCTACGCCCGACCGGACGGGAGCGTGGAGCGGATAAGCTGCGACGCGCTGGTCCTTGCCTGTAACGGATATGGTGGCAATCGTGACCTCGTCGCGCGTTACGTGCCGGACCTGTCGGGGGCCTTGTATTTTGGGCATCCCGGAAATCAGGGCGATGCCCTACTGTGGGGGGATGCGCTGGGCGCCCAGTCGCGCCACCTGTCAGGCCATCAGGGTCATGGATCCGTCGCGCACCCGGCGGGTATCCTGATTACCTGGGCCACGATCACCGAGGGTGGGGTGCAGGTCAACGCGGAGGGTGCTCGCTTTTCTAACGAGATGCAGGGCTATTCGGAACAAGCCGCTTTCGTGCTGCGTCAGCCGGGAGGCTTCGCCTGGACCGTGTTCGACAGCAGGATCGCTACCATCGCTCGTCAGTTCGACGATTTTAAGCAAGCCGAAAGCAACGGCGCCATTCTGTCCGCGGCCGATCCAGCTAACTTGGCAGCGATGATGCATGTGCCGACGCTGGCGTTGCGGGCGACGCTGGATGAGGTGGCAGCATTGAAGGCGGTCGGTGGTATGGACCGGTTCGGCCGGGACTTCACGGCCAACCCGCCCTTGCAGGCGCCGCTCTGCACCGTCCGGGTCACCGGCGCCCTGTTCCACACTCAGGGAGGGCTGGAAGTCAGTACCAAGGCTGCCGTGCTGACCGCCTCCAGAAGCCCGTTCCCGAACCTATTCGCCGCAGGCGGCGCTGCCTGTGGCGTATCTGGCCGGAGGGCGGCGGGCTACCTGTCCGGCAATGGCTTGCTCGCGGCAGTGGCTCTCGGCGCCATCGCGGGAGAAGCAGCGGCAGCAGTGGCTTTGGAATACGCTTAGGAGCCTGTTGCACAATCGGTTTCGGGAACGTCGTGATGACGTATTTTGGTGCGCTTTGGTGTTGACGGCTCTGGCGAAGCACGATTCGATCGTTGCTCTCCCACGACACGGACCAAGCGATGGCGCACCATTTTCGTGAACCGGAACGACGTCAGGTCTTCCTGCTTCCGGCTGACATGATGGACTGGCTGCCTGAGGGCGACATCGTCCACCTGATCATCGACGCGGTGGCGATGATGGACCTGGGCGAGTTCGAGGCCGACTACAAGCTGGGCCGCGCGGGG
>JAABUQ010006771.1_pt1 | contig 17098 bp, 14 predicted proteins | sample 5560001 | NCBI WGS metagenome assembly JAABUQ01 (sample SAMN10711888, study PRJNA513371) | rock metagenome | isolation source: Antarctica rocks | place: Antarctica: Victoria Land, Finger Mt nord | collected 2015-12-18
AACGCTGCACGTTCGCACCAACGCTTGGGAACTGCGGGGAACGGATCCGATGCATTTGCGGGCGCAACAAGGTGGCGATGGGATAGACGTCGTTGCCGTGCCGCTGAAGCAGCCGGCGATCCACGGTAGGAACGGCATATCGCGAAAGGCCGCCTGCGGGTCGTGCGCATCGCACTATTACTCGATTACCAGATTGCGCACATCCGGCACGCTTACGGTTGGCGGTGAGAGGCTGCACGTCGCCGGCACTTCTTGGATGGACCACGAATTCGGCTCCGACGAGTTGCAACGCGATCAGGCGGGATGGGACTGGTTTTCACTCCAGCTGAATGACGGCCGTGACGTGATGTTCTACCGGCTCCGCCAAAAAGACGGCACCGTGACTGCTCAGTCAAGCGGAAGTCTTATCGACAAGCGTGGGCGGGTTCGTTATCTGCCGCTGAACACGGTGCGTGTGGACGTCAGCGGCACGTGGACGAGCCCGCATACGGGCGGCACCTACCCGAGCGGTTGGACGATGAACATACCAAGCGCGGCCATCGATGTCGAGTTGCTTCCGCTGCTCCCGGATCAAGAATTAGCCAACGAACAAGGTGGCATTTCGTACTGGGAAGGCGCCGTTGAAGTCCGGGATCGGAGAACAGGTGCTCACATCGGCAACGCCTACGTCGAACTGACCGGATACGCGGGTGCGGTGAGTCTGTAGGCGACGAATTCGTGACCGCGAAGGGAAAGTTGAACGCCATGTAAGCGGCGCTAAACTGTCAGTTAAAGGTATAATGAAGTAGATGGACACTCCGGTGGGCGACCTTGAAGCGGGGTTTGGCGAACGCAACAGGCCTCACTCAGTGTATTTTCGCGCCCTCAAGCGCTTGCGTCAGCGCCAAAGCAAGCAGAATGTTGTGTGACGGCGCTGCAAGATTTCATCGGCCTGCGAGAGCATGGCTGGATTATTTTTATCGCGGGGCATGGCAATGATGCGCAATGTTGCCGATCCGGGCCTGCTCAGCCGATCCCACTCCAGAACGCGCTCCGCTAACCGGTTTGCCAGTCTCTCGTCCGGGCCGAAACGGTACACCTTCAGCTTGTTGCCCAAGTGCAATAAGGCGACGGTATCGCCGCTGCACAGTCCTACGGAGAACCGATAGTCGGATGAGCGCGTGATGGTAGGGAGAGTCAGGAAATTTTCCCCGTGCGTTTCGAGTTTGCAGCAGCCCGGTTCTTTGAAACTCAGCCAGATGCTAACCGACCCTAAGAGTTCCCGAGCGGAGATGGCGATCGGAACGGTCGTTTCTATGGGACGCTGATCGAGCAACCGTCGCGCCAGCGTTGAGCCGTCAATGTGGACGGCATTATGGGCGGCCAAAAACACGGGCGGTTCTCGACTCAAGGTGAGAATTTGGTCGCTGCTTTCATCGCTTCCGCGCAACGAGATGAAGCCGCAGTCGATCATCGTCTCACTGACCAGGGCTCCATCTTTGCGAGCGAAGGCCACAGACTTTTGAACGCCCTTTAAAGAGAGTGGCATCACCAAGCGGCCGTCCGGATCTAGTTGCTCCCACCACGCGGCTGCGACGTCGGTTGAGGAAACGGTCAACAAGATGCGGTCGAACGGGGCCCCTTCCGGATCACCCAGTGCCCCGTCCCGAGCCAGCGCCTTGACTGCGGGAAATCCAGCGGTCGCCAAGTGTTCCTGCGCGGAGCGGATCAGGTCGGCTTCGATGTCCAGCGTAGTCACCGCTCCGTGAGACCCGGCGAGGGCGGCGAGCAACGCTGCCGTGTAGCCGCTCCCCGTCCCGATTTCAAGAACTCGGCAGCCCGGGGACACGGCGAGCTGCTCCAGCATCTCCGCGATGATCGCGGGCTGAGAGCAAGAACTCAGCAGGTTGCCGTTGTCTTCCTTGATGCGAACGACCCGGTCGGCGTACGCCTCTTCCAGGGTGGCTTGGGGAACGAAAATGTGGCGGGGTACGCAGAGGAATGCTTCCTCGACAGCGCCGCTTTGGATGGAGCCTTCGCGCTTGAGATGCTGGACCAGCGCATGCCGCAGTTCCCGAACATCGGCCATGGGCTGTACTGTTCGTCAACTTCTGGGTAACGTACATTCGTGACGCACGATTTTGATTTTTGTGTCTTGGGCGCCGGCAGTGCCGGTTTCAATGCTGCCGTCTTTGCCCGCGAGCTTGGCAAAAATGTCGCCATTGCCGAGGGCAGCGGGGACCTGGCCGGCTTGTGCATCTTGCGCGGCTGCATGCCTGCAAAAACGATTTTGCGCTCCGCGGAGGTCGCTCACCTCGTGCAAGAGGCTCCACAGTTCGGCGTGGACACCGAAAAGGTGCACATCGATGCCGGCGCCATCGTGCGCCGCAAACGTCACATCGTGCGTGAGTTCGCCGACGAACGCGTTGAAGGTATCGAATCGTTTCCGCTCTTTCGGGGAGCGCCGAAATTTACCGGCCGCAACGAACTGACCGTCGGAGATGACGTCATTCGCGCGCAATATTTCCTGATATCAACCGGTTCGAAGATCGACCCCCCGGCGATTCCCGGGCTGCATGAAGCGGGATACATCACGAGCGACCACGTCTTGGAAGCGACGCGCCTTCCCAAGAGTATTATCGTGATCGGCGGTGGACCGGTCGGCTGCGAATTTTCGCAGTACTTCGCGCGTTTGGGTGTTGAGGTTACGCTTCTTCAGGACGGCACCGAGCTTCTTGTCAAAGAAGATGTGGACGTCGGGGCGGCGGTACGCGCCGGTCTGGAAGCGGATGGCGTGCGGGTAGTTACCGGCGTGGTGTTCGAGCACTGCACGCACACTGACGGCGCCAAAGTGGTCCACGTCCGGCGCGGTGACCACAAAGAAAGTTATCGAGCGCAAGCGGTGTTCTTGGCGATGACCCGCCGTCCCAATATCGAAGGTTTTGATTTGCAGTGCGCCGGCGTTGTGGCGGATAAAAGCGGCATTCGTGTCGACGAATATCTCCGGACGTCCAACCCTGCCATCTACGCCGCCGGCGATGTCATCGGCAGACGCCTTTTGGTGCATCTGGCCGAATACGGTGGCAGGCTTGCGGTAAAGAATGCTTTTTCGGAGCATCCGGTAGCGTTGAATTTTGACTTGCACGAAGCGCGCGGCGTCTACACGGAGCCTGAGGTGGCGATTGCTGGATTAAGCGAGAAAGAATGCCGTCAGCGTGGCGTCGTTCATCATGTGGCAACGTATCCGTTCAAAGATCACGGCTGGGCCATCACCGCAGACTTGCCGGAAGGGTTCGTGAAGCTTCTGGCCGCCAACGATGGCAAAATCCTGGGCGTGACGATCGTTGGTGGCGAGGCCGCCGAGCTCGTGCACGAAGCGCTGACCCTGCTGTTCTTTAACGCAAAGGTTTTCGACATCGCCAACATACCGCATCTGCACCCGACGATGGCCGAGATTATCACCTATCCGGCGCAAGAACTAACGAAAAAACTCTCGCTGGAAGAAGCGCTGACGACGCACGTTTAGCTACGCTTATCACACACGGTGAACGGACTCGCTATCGCGAAAAGGTGACGCATGGATAAGATTAGCCTCTACTTTGCGATTGCGCCGTTTTTGATTTTTGCGGCCATAATTGTCATTACGTATGCGGCGACACGGCACAAGGCGCCCAAAGCGGTTCCGGTCGGACAAAGTTTCTCGTGCGTGAAGTGCGCCCGGCGCGGAAACAGAGAACACATGCTGCCTGTCCGGGAGGAGGGGGTCATCGCGTGGTACTGTCCCCGTTGCTCGGCAACTTTAGCGAAGATGTAGCCGGCAGCTGCTAAATTTGTTCGACGGCGGTGATTTCTGGGCACTCAGCCATGACGACGTGTTCGATGGCCAACTTCAGGGTCGTGTTCGACATCGCGCAACCGCCGCAAGCTCCCAGCATCTGGACAAATGCAACGCCCTTGTCGATCTTCACCAGCCACACCTCGCCGCCGTCTTGATGTATGCCGGGGCGAACTTTGTCGATGGCGGCGTTTACCCGCTCCGCTAGTGCGCGGTCAGAAGGCGTTTGCGCAGAAATCATTGGGCGTGCTTTTGGAGGACCTCATGAAGGCGGCCGGAGATTGCGAGTGCGTCGTGCCAATCACGCTGCCACATGTTGCGCCCAAAAATTAATCCGACGCAACCGGCTTCCATTGCTATCTGTGCTTTATGCAGCATATCATCGTCCGATATTCTGCTGCCGCCCGAAACGAGCACGAGGCAGCGTCCAGCCGACTTCACGACTTTTGCTATGCCGGCCTCTTCGGACAGCTGCAATGTGTCGTAAGGTTTCGGCATCTTGCCGGCCGTAGCGGAATCCCATTTCGGCACGTTGAGCTTGATAATGTCCGCGCCCATCTCGCACGCGACTCGCGCTGCATAATCAACGGCGTACAACGAGTCGACGCCGCCTTTTGCCTTTATTGCGCTACCGCGAGGGTATGCCCAAACGACGAGCGGCATCCCGAACCGTTCGCAGTCCCGACGCACTTCCTTGCACTGCGCGATGTCAACGTCTTGCGCCGGGCTGCCAACGTAGAGCGTGTAGCCGACAGCGTCCGCTCCCAGTCGAACGGCATCCTCAACGGAGGAAGTCATCGAGCTGAAGGCCTCGTCGTCGGGCGGCGCGTTCGTTTTTCCGTTGATTTTCAGCAGGAGCGGCACTTTGCCGGCGTACTGTTTGTGATACTTTTCCGCTAAGCCGATATGAAAGGCGATTCCCGAGAAGTTCCCTTCCACGGCAAGTCTGAGCACCCAATCGGTGTCCAGCGCATCGGGATTGTCGAAGAAGTCGATGGGTCCATGCTCCAAACCCTGGTCGATGGGCAGTAGCATGAGCGTACCGTTGCCGGGCCCGTGCTCGTACATCATTCGGTGCAAGCGTACCCGTTTGCCGTTGGATAAGTTCATATCCTCAAAAGTCGGGCGACGGACACTCGTTAATAACATGCTACCTCCAATGCGGCATAAACCGCGTTCTGGGCTCGCAACAGACGCCCCTACAAAACGTCCGCCACGCCTGCCGCTCGAAAGGAAGCGCAAAACGTCTGGTCAACAGGCCTGCGAATGAATGAATTCCGTGTAGGCGTTGTGGGGATCGGCGCAATGGGAGAACCGATGGCGCTGGCCCTACGGCGTGCGGGCTTTGAAGTAAACGCATGCGCCCATCGCAACATGGCGCCGCTGGAACGGCTCGCTGCTGCGGGAGTGCACAAGGCTTCGGATCCCTCGGACGTCGCTGCAAAAAGCGACGTGGTCATCACGATGCTTCCCGATGCGCCGCAAGTCGAAGAGGCGATCTTTTCCGAGCGCGGATTACTCGCAGGCGTCGAAAAACTAACGTACTTTATCGATATGTCGACGATATCGCCGCTTGCCTCAAGGCGGTTCGGAGAGCGGCTGAGAACGTGCGGCCACCGCTTTATTGACGCACCGGTGAGCGGCGGACCAGTTCGGGCCAAAGAAGGTACGCTAACGCTTATGGTGGGCGCGGACCCTTCCGACTTCACGCACGTTGCACTCGTCCTGCGCGCAATGGGGGTTCCTTACCACGTTGGTGGAGTGAGCATGGGCGAAACCGTCAAGCTAGTGAACCAACTCTTGATCGCGAATATCATGCTGGCCAACGCTGAAGCGTTGACCTTTGCGAAGAAATCGGGGGCAGACGTGGGGGTCGTCAGGGAGGTCATTGCTTCTGCTACCGGATCGAACTACATCCTTGAAAAGTGGCTTCCAAAAACATGGTTTGCCGGTTCCTTCGAGGGAGGATTTGCCCTGGATTTGTTGCGCAAAGACCTCGCCGCTGCGCTGGATGCCGCCAGGATGCTCGTGTTACCCTTACCTGCTTCAAGCCTCTCCTATCAGATCTACACGGCGGCGTCCGCGGATGGAAATGGAAGACGAGATTACAGCGTTATCGCCAAGTTGTACGAGCGGTTTGCAGCGCAATAAAGTAGCTCGCGGGACGTTCTCCGCTCCCGCGGGTGAGACGGTAAAAAAAATCTTGGTCGTAGACGACGAGTCGGCGATCCTGCAAACGTTGCGATACAACCTCGAACGCAGCGGCTACCTGGTATGTACGGCTGGCGACGGTCGCAGCGCGATTGGGATGGTCGCGCGGGAACAGCCCGACTTAATCGTGCTGGACATCATGCTGCCGGTGCTTGATGGAATCGAAGCATGCCGTGAAATTCGCAAGATCAGTGCTTCGCCTATTATCATGCTGACCGCCAAAGATCAAGAGATCGACAAGGTCCTGGCATTGGAGCTGGGAGCCGATGATTACGTTACCAAGCCGTTCGCGTTACATGAGTTTCTTGCTCGCGTCAAAGCCCGCTTGCGGCGCAGAACGGCCGACTCTCAAAGTGCGCACGACGAAGCCATCTCGGCCGGTGATATCGTGCTCGACCCTTCCCGTCAGTCACTAAAGGTTGGCGGTAAAGAAGTAACGCTCGCGCCCAAAGAGTTTCGCCTATTACAAACGCTGATGGAAAACCGCGGACGGGTGGTGACGCGCCAAGCGCTCTTAGACAAAGTTTGGGGCTACGATTTTGAGGGTGAGCAACAGACGATTAGCGTCCACATTCGTTGGTTGCGTGAGAAGATCGAGGAAGATCCTACCAAGCCCCGCCACATCATGACGGTGCGCAGTCGCGGCTATATGTTTAAGGAATAGTCATTCTGCCCGAAGTGCTGGTCCTGCTCGCAGCCGGTGCAGGCGCCGCCGGGGGCTACCTTGTTGCCCCAAGAACCGGTGAGCGTTCGAACAACCTGCGCGATCGCGCGGAGCATGTTCCGGTCGAGCGACAGGGTTCCGATGGGCGTTTCGATCGCCTGATTCGTGCCCTGCCGCTGGGAGTCATCGTTTTGAATTCGCGGGGGCGCATTACATTTACCAACCGCGCCGCGGAAAAGATCTTCGGCTTCAACTCGACGCGCATGTGGGGTCGAACGATCATTGAAGCAGTGCCCTCGGTAGAGCTGGAACGGCGTGTCAGCGAGGCCCGTAAAGGTGAGGAATCGATGGCTCCCTTAGTGTTGCCGGGCCGCCACAGCAAACGGACATATGCGGTTTCGGCCTATCAGTTGCCCGACGATGGCGGAGCATTAGTATTAGCGAGCGATCAAACTGAAATCGTCGCGCTGGAACGGACTCGGTCGGAATTCATTTCCAACGTTTCCCATGAATTGCGCACGCCGCTTTCTTCTATTAAGTTGATGCTTGAAACGATCATTGCAGCCAACGACCGCGAGTCTCGCGAGCTGTTTTTGCCAAAGATAAGCAGCGAAGTGGACCGCATGGTACAACTCGTCAATGATTTGCTGGCACACGCCCGTGCCGGCGCGGGGCAACTGCATGTACGTTATGATGAGGTTGATCTGACTGCGCTCGCCTGGTCGGTGCTGGCGACGTTCGAGCAGCGCGCGAAGGCGCTGCAACTAACGCTCACCATGGACGCAAAAGAAGAGGTGATCGTAGAAGCTGATGCGGATCGCCTCTCGCAAGTTCTTGTGAACTTGATTGACAACGCACTGCGGCATACCCCGGCACAAGGACAAGTGGGCGTGCGCGTGGACCGCGAGGCCGAGTTTGCTCGGATGGTGGTGCGTGATACCGGGATAGGAATTCCCTACAACGACTTACCGCACGTCTTCGAGCGTTTTTACGTCGTAGATCGTTCTCGCGCCCGTGAAACTGGAGGCAGCGGATTGGGTTTGGCTATCGCCAAACAGATAATCGAGGCTCACCGCGGCACCATCAAAGTGGAATCTCTGCTTGGAAGCGGGGCAACGTTTACCTGCCACATTCCCATTCGGCGCAGCAACCAATTTGTTAACGCTACTTAATGCGGCGATGAGCCGTTTGGACCAACGGCAGGAATTCGGCTCGCACGGACTCGATTCGCCTAAGTGAAGCTTACGGTCGAACATCTCAATGTATTTTATGGAACCTTTCAGGCCATCAAGAATACTTCCATGGAAATGCCGGCAAACCGAGTTAGCGCCTTAATCGGTCCGTCTGGTTGCGGCAAATCAACCTTTATCCGGGCGTTGAACCGAATGCACGATCTCGTGCCGAATGTCAGAGTGACCGGCGACGTCCTGCTGGATGGAAACGATATCTACGATGAATCAGTTGACCCCGTAACCATCCGCCATCGCATCGGCATGGTCTTTCAACGCGCCAATCCTTTTCCAAAGTCCATTTACGAGAACGTGGTGTACGGACCGAAACTTCATGGCGAGTCCAATCGAAAAAAGCTCGCGGAGATTTGCGAACGAAGCTTGCGAAGTGCCGCGCTTTGGGAGGAAGTGAAAGATCGCCTCAACGGTTCCGCGCTCGATCTTTCTGGAGGGCAGCAACAACGTTTGTGCATCGCCCGAGTTCTTGCCGTGGGGCCGGAAGTTATTCTTATGGACGAGCCGGCCTCGGCGCTCGACCCGATCGCTACCTCCAAGATTGAAGATTTAATTGGAGAGCTCAAAAAACGCTACACCGTCGTCATTGTTACGCATTCCATGCAACAAGCGGCGCGCGTTTCCGACTACACCGCATTCTTCTTGCTCGGTGAGCTCATCGAAACCGCCGATACGTCAACCATTTTTACCAAACCGAAGGACAAGCGGACGGAAGACTACATAACCGGCCGTTACGGCTAATACTACGTTTCGCTAGTCTTGAAAGTCAACGATGGTGTTGGCGTCGCGATCTGGGGCGGGCGTAGGGGAGCGCCGAAGGGAACTCGACCGTCATGATTGCTAGCAAACGGGGGCCTGTCGCTCGAGATTTTCGGGACTGGCGGATCATGCGAGCGCTTTGCAAGACCAGGCCCGAGCCGGGGTTGGTCCTTTCGGAAGTGGCTGTACCGCCATGCGGGCCTTCGGAGGTGATTGTCCGGGTCGAGATGGCTGGTGTTTGCGGTACCGACCAGCACGTGTACCTCTGGGATCAGTGGGCGCAAAGCCGCATCCGTCCACCGCGCATCATCGGTCACGAATTTATGGGTACCGTCGCGCACGTCGGAGAAGCGGTGCGCTCGATTGCGGTGGGCGAACGTGTTTCGGCTGAAGGTCACATCGCGTGCGGCGTCTGTCTGCTGTGCCGAACCGGTGAGGCGCACATCTGCAAAAACGTCCGGATCATCGGCGTCGATCGGGACGGCGCTTTCGCAGATTTCATTTCAATTCCCCAGAGTAATGTTTGGAAGTTAGATCCTGCCGTTCCAGATGAGTTCGCGGCTATATTCGATCCGCTTGGCAACGCGGTGCACACGGTCATGGCCGCCGGCGTGAGCGTCAAGAGCGTCGCGATAACCGGAGTCGGCTCCATCGGGTTAATGGCAATTCTCGTCGCACGCGCGGCCGGGGCTGCCTCCATTATCGCCATTGACGTGAATCAGAAGAAGCTGGAGCTTGCGCAGCGCCTTGGTGCTGACGCCACCTTTCTCGCGAGCAATGCAAACCTTATCGACCAAGTATTGCGGCGCACGAACGGTGATGGCGTTGACGTGTTGCTCGAGATGTCGGGAAGCGGCGCGGCCATCGATCAAGGTTTGGCCATGGTGCGCAATGGTGGACGGGCGGCGCTTCTGGGTATCCCAAGCGATCCGATTAGCATCGATCTAGCCGAGCGCGTCATCTTCAAAGGATTGACGGTGCTCGGCATCAACGGGCGAAAGATGTTCGAGACGTGGTACCAAACGCAAGCGCTCGTCAAGAGCGGCCGCATTGATCTGCGGCCGATCATAAGCCACGTTTTGCCGCTTGCAGAGTTTGAGGCTGCCTTTGCACTTATGGCATCCGGCCAGGCGGCAAAAATTGTCTTAGATTTGAAAGGATCACAATGAACGCGCAATTCGAAGAACAGTTGCAGTCGGAGATACAAGACCTCAAGAAGGCCGGTACCTACAAACGATTGCGCCACCTTACCACGCCAATGTCGGCCGAGGTCGAGATGGAAGAAGCGGGTCACGTCCTCGTACTTTCCAGCAACAACTACTTGGGGTTGTCCGACCGGCCCGAAGTGGTGCAAGCCGGGATCGACGGTTTACATAAGTATGGAGCAGGAACTGCCTCGGTTCGCTTCATCTGCGGCACGTTCGATATCCATCGGCGGCTGGAAGCGCGGATCGCACAATTCTTGCAAACCGAAGCGTCCTTGACGTACGTTTCTTGTTGGAATGCAAATACCGGACTCTTCCCGACGATCGCCCTCGATGGTTCCACAATCATTTCGGATGAGCTCAATCACGCGTCCATCATCGACGGCTGCCGGCTGGCCACCAAATCGAAGCGCGAGCGCTACAAACACGCCGACATGTCGGATCTGGAAGCAAAATTACAGGCGGCGAGCGGGGGAGGTCCCGTTTTTATCGTCACTGACGGCGTTTTTTCAATGGAAGGGAGCCTGGCGAACTTGCCCCAGATCGTCGCGCTGGCGCAAAAGTATAACGCGGTGACCGTGGTTGACGATAGTCACGGTACGGGCGTTACCGGCGAAAGCGGCCGAGGAACGATCGAACACTTCGGTCTCGAGGGACAAGTCGATATCATTACGGGCACGCTCGGCAAAGCACTGGGCGGGGCGGCCGGAGGGTTCGTTGCGGGATCTGAAGTTCTCATCGATACGCTGATCCAAAGATCGCGTCCGCAGTTGTTTTCTAATGCGTTGCCGCCCACCGTCGCTTGCAGCGCGCTCGCGGCCATCGATTACGTTGATACGCACCCGCAACTCGTGGATACGCTGCGCACAAATACCGAATATTTCCGCGATGGTCTCAAGGGCATGGGATACGCACCGCTCGATGGCAGCAGCGCCATCATTCCAATCATTGTGGGAGACACCGCCTTTGCCATTTCGGTGAGCGATCAACTTTTGAAGAAAGGCGTGTTCGTAACGGGTTTCGGCTTCCCCGTGGTACCTGAGGGAACGGCGAGAATTCGGGTGCAAATGAGCGCGGCGCTAACGAAGGAAGAGATGGACCGTGCCCTCCAGGCTTTTGAAGATGTCGGCCGAGAGACGGGCGTTCTTGCGGCCACGGTGACTGTCTAGAGCGCACGGGAAGGCTGCGTTGATGTAAGTCCGCATTCGCAAAGATTGCGTAACGTTTGAGCGCAGGCGCAAAGCGTGTGCTAGAGTTACCCTCCAATGCGGACGGTTCTTTTTATCGTATGCGCCGCAATTGCGGCAGGATGCGGTGGCGGCTCAAGCAGTTCAAGCCTTCCGCTGGGCGGCACACCGCCGGCATTGCCGGCAGGAGTGATGCCGGTTCAATTTACCGTTGCGCGGCCCGCCCCCAGCACGCGCTCCATCAGTGTGGCGGTCAATCGTCTCTCGGCGGTGGTTGCCAATTGCAGCGATTCATGTTCTGCGACGGTTTCCGCTCCCATCGGCAGCGACACGTTCGCCGTCAAGCTTTACGATTCGCCGAACACAAGCGGCAACGTCCTATCGGCAGGCAGCACGTCGGCGGTTATTTATTCGGGCACTGCGAACGTCGTATCCGTAGCCTTTACCGGTGCGGTGAAAAAGATTTCACTGAGCGCGGGCCAGCCGGGAATCGCCGTCGGAACTCCCTCGACCATCCCGCTGACCGTCGCCGCGAGCGACGCCGGCGGAAACATGCTCATCGGTTCTTACGACAACCCGATCACGTTATCGAATTCAGACCGCACCGGCGATACTGCGCTGAACACGCACCTTGTCAGTGCTGCGGGAAATGCCGTTTCCTTAACGTACAATGGCGCGCAGGCGTTCGACGGTACCACCGTCAGTGCCGCAGCAGCCGGAGCGCTTGGCGACACCCTTGGACTCGGCAACCCATGCGCTAGCATACCCGGAGTCAAGGGCTACTATCCGTGCGATTTGAAGTCGGCTTATAACGTTTTGCCATTAGCTGGCGGCACCGGTCAGACGGTGGCAATCGTTGCGGCATTTGACGACCCCAGTGCGCAGGCCGACCTCGCAATCTATCGTCGCACATTTGGACTACCGGAGTGCAGCGCCGCAAACGGTTGCTTTCGCAAAGTGAATCAAACCGGTGGCGCTGCGTATCCCTCCGCCGATGCGTCGTGGGCGGGAGAGATTTCGCTAGATCTCGATATGGTCTCCGCCATGTGCGCAAGCTGTCACATCTTGCTCGTCGAAGCTGATTCCAATCTGCTAAGCAATTTGGGTAGTGCGGTCAATACTGCGGCGGCGCTTGGAGCAAACGCAATCAGCAACAGTTATGGCGGACCGGAAGATGCAAGCGATGCCGCAAACGATACGCGATATTATAATCATCCGGGCATCGCGATCACCGCCAGTTCCGGCGATCATGGTTACAAAGCGGGCGTTAATTACCCGGCCGCATCGCAATACGTCACCGCCGTCGGCGGAACGCGATTGCTGCCGGCGCAGAACGTGCGGGGGTGGACAGAAACCGCCTGGAGCGGTGCTGGAAGCGGCTGCAGTCTGTACCATCTCAAACCCTCATGGCAGAAAGATAAGGTTTGTTTGACGCGTTCGGTGGCGGACGTGTCAGCGATCGCGGATCCGAATACCGGCGTCGCAGTTTATGATTCGTACAATGCGACCGGTTGGATCGTTTACGGTGGAACGAGCGTCGCAACGCCGATCATTGCGGCGTTGTTCGCCCTTGGAGCAGACTCATCAGCGCAGACGTACGGTTCGTATCCGTACGCGCACGCCGCCTCACTGTACGACATTACATCCGGAAACAATGGCTCATGCTCCGTGGCCTACTATTGCACCGCGCAGCCCGGTTACGACGGTCCGACCGGTTTGGGAACTCCGAATGGAAGCGGGGCGTTTGGACTGGCACTGGCACCGGCGGCGATGCTGAGGACCGCGTCATCATCGCTCGTCAAGGGCGTAACGCGCCGGCAGCCGTTGCCCGATGGGCCGTCCCAGCGTCTTTGCAGTCTGCCTGCGCCGCACTATGCAGCTTGTGACGCAATTCGCCGAACCGACATCGGGAGTATGAGCGCGGCGCTGTCCAGGTAGTGCTAATTCTTTCCGGAAGACCGCAGCCATGGGATGTACGCTCGCCCGCATTGCATTGAGTACTTTGGCGCTCGCAGTAGGCGTGTCGCAAAATTGCGCCATGGCTTCACAAGCGAGTGTCGCCAACCTCGTGCGCTCCAAAATTAAGTACGTCTTTGTCCTGTATCAAGAAAACCGGTCGTACGATTCATATTTTGGGACCTTTCCGGGTGGCGAAGGTTTATATTCGCACATACCGCAGCAGATTGCCGGTTTTGAGCAGCCCCTAATGAATCTCGACGGAAGCATGGGAACGATGCGCCCCTTCCGGCTCGGTCCGGCGCAGTATGCCGCCGATCTCGACGATTTGGATCATGCCCATGGTGCGATGCTGCGCAAGATGCACATCGTGGATGGCGTTCCGATGATGGATCAGTTTGCGATGACCGAGGTTCGTAAACACTCCGCAACGGCCTTGCCGTCGCTACAAGCCAAGCAGTTCGGTGAACTTGCCATGGCCCATGAAGATTGCGACACAATTCCCTTTTTGTGGCGATATGCCAAACGCTTTACGCTGTTCGATCACTTTTTTGAGTCGATTACCGGCCCATCAACACCCGGCAACCTGTCGATCATTGGGGCGCAAACGGGAATCACGCAATGGTTGTTGCATCCCGAACAAGCTCCACCGGGACTTGGCGACACGGGCGGCGGAGTGCCTGTCCTAAATGATGCCGATCCTTTCTGGGGATCGCCCTCGGACAAAACGCCACATGCGCTGCCGGCCAACCCGCACGATTTCCCAGGCTACGAAATTCAACGAAATCTCACCTACGCGACGCTGCCGTTGACGCTGCAAGGGCGATCGTTGCCATCGGTTGTACGCGATGATACGGATCCGGCGCTCGATTTGACGGATGTCCAGCAAGACGTCTTGCACTTGGGCCGGCGTGGCATCGCACAGCCGGTCCCGTGGGGCTGGTTTGAAGAGGGCTTCGATCGCGAACCGACCGACAACGGCTTCGATCCGCTCGACGCACAGGGACGCCACGCGTCCTATGTGACCCACCACAACAGTCCTGCGTATTTCGGCTACATTGCGAACAACGCGCGGATGCGCACGCATCTGCACGGGTTGTCGGATTTCGTGAGCGTCTTACGACAGCACTCCCTGCCAGAAGGCGGCGGCGTGTACTATGTCAAGGGCGGCTATCGAAACATCTTTGGGCTCGCCCCGGCAAATCCAGATCCCGCCGCACAAAAAACATTTTTAGGTGACGACGATCATCCGGGATATTCCGATTCACAAATCAGCGAAGCGCTGGTGGCTACAATGGTGAACCTTATCGCACACAGCCGTTACTGGAAGCAAAGCGCTATCGTGATCACTTGGGACGATTCTGAAGGCGACTACGATCACGTCCCGCCGCCGCTGCGTTTCGCAATTCCAGACAAGGCATGGGTAAGCGATGGACCCCGAGTTCCGTTAATCGTGGTTTCGCCGTACTCCAAGAGCGATGCGATCGTTCACGACTTCGGCGATCAAGGTTCGGTGGTAAAACTCGTCGAGGCAATCTTTGGCTTGGAGCCGCTGGCCAGTCTGCCCAACGAGAGCCGCGCACGCGCCCTGGGCTTGCGGCGCTTTGGAATTAATTCCCTAGGGCCGACGGATGCTCCGGGAAATGGCGCTACGGACCTGCTTTCGGCCTTCGACGTGCGCCGGCTTTCCGGTGCCGCACCACCGCTGGGGTCGGAGTATGCCGAAATACCCGAGGCCCTGGTAAAGACGCTACCCCAGCAGTCGGGCTACGGCTGCAAAGATCTCGGCATCGTTCCAACCGACGTGGCCCTGGGGTTGGCCGGCGCAATGCCTGCCGATTTCAATCCGCGTCCGAAAACCAACCCAACGCATTAGTGGCCTTCTAAGGTAGGGGTTTTTCAGCGAGCGCTCCCGGACTTGAGGAGAGCCAGGGAACGATGGAATTGAGGGAATCCGCAGCATCGGCCCGCAGGTGCTTCATTACGGTGTCTGCTGCAAGCGTTCTGAAAATCTTGCGCGCGCGGCTAAGTTCCGCAAGGCCCCTCAATGCATGATGGAGCCGTAGGTCCGCGATCCCGCCGTAGGCAAGGTACGTGCCCAAGTTATACTGCACGCGATCCGGTTCATCGAGCATCGTGCCGGAAAGTTTTTCATGTACCGCAGCCATGCACGCCTTGCGCAGAGTGCTCAGTTTTTGAAGCGACGGCTGCCCAGATGCGCCCAACGTCCCGCGCCCCGTCTTCACGCAGCTTCGGCCGAGTGAAGACATCGCGCCAGAAGCGACTTCACTGTTCGGCGTGTTGAGCGCGTGCGTCATGGTTGGTCGCGCCAGAAACCCAAAGGCGGCCACCGTCAACACCGCGATAGGAACGCAAAGAAGTGCTAAAGCCAGCGTTTGCCCCGCTAGCCAACGTGGAGCGGGCGGAGCGTGCGCCACGGCAATTTCGGGATCGCGCAGGAGTTCACTGACCGCCGGATCCGGATCGTAGGCCTGCGCTTGCATGAGCGCAGCTTTGGCGCGTGTGAAGTCTGCTTCTTGCAAGGAGGCCATCGCTTGGTGTCGCAGCATGCGCGCGTTGGAATGACGAGGTTTTTCACCGCCCCGCACCGCGGCAAACAAAGCCTTAGCGGTGTAAGGCAGGCCCCACGGTATTCCCCACGGTCCCAGCAGAAGTGAATAGAAAGCGCTCCGCAGGGAAGCGGCGCTACGGCACCTGCTGCACAACGTGGCCTTGGCGCTCGAAAGGCGAGAGTAGACCAGAAAAGAGCACACGTGGTAAAAGACGGCAACACGCAGATGCAGGTCGCTCCGCTCGCACCGCTCGCACCGCAGCGTTTGCCACTTGGGGACCGTCGCTGCTGCCTTGCTGGCTGAGCCTGGCTTGAGGCTGATTTCCAGATCGTAAGCGCGGCGGCGAGCGGGATCGGAAAGCGTGTGCCACGCCTCGTTTAAGGCACTCATCAATCGCGGCGCGCTCGGGGCTCGGTTGACGTCAGGATGATACGAGCGGACCGATGCGCGATAGGCAGCGCGAATCTGTTCGCGGCTTGCGGTCGCGGAAACGCCCAACATGTCGTAGAACGTGAAACTGCGTTGCATCGACGCCTTTTCAATCATGGTGAGGGCTTCGACGCCTGAAGGTTGCGCGTTTGCGTTGACTGCATTCGATCTGGGAGGAACGCCGATGGCCACATTCGTCAAACCGACAGTCGCTGCAAGTGCCACCACGTTGCCGGCTCGTTGGTACACGTCGCAGGAGGTCTTTGCGCGGGAACGTGACGCGATCTTTGGGCGCGAATGGATTTGCGCGGGAAGAGTTGAGAAGCTGCCCAAAGCCGGAGACTTCTTCACGACGGTGATTGCCGACGAAAGCTTGATTGTTGTCCGCGGGGTCGATGGGCGCATTCGCGCGTTTTACAACGTCTGCCGTCACCGTGGAACCCGCATGTGCCTGCAGGCATCCGGGCATTTCAATGGTTCGATTCAGTGTCCGTATCATGCCTGGACCTACGGACTTGACGGGAGTCTGGTCGCCGCCCGTAACATGGCGGCAGTGGAAGAATTCGATCGCAGCGATTATCCGCTGCATCAAGCCGCCGTGGCGGTTTTTGAGGGTTTCGTGTTCGTGAACCTTGGGCGGGAACCCGTCCTTTTCGAACATCAGTACGCTTCGCTTGTAGGCCGCTTTTCAAAATGGAATATTGGTCAGTTACGCGAGGCACGCACCATCGCCTACGACCTCGCCTGCAATTGGAAACTGGTCTTTCAAAACTATTCGGAGTGTTATCACTGTCCCCTCGTGCATCCACAATTGGATAAACTTTCCCCCTCCGATAGCGGAAGAAACGACCTTCACGAGGGACCGTTTTTGGGCGGATTTTCAGAACTGCGAGCTCACGGAACCAGCCTGACAACCACAGGAGGTTCCAAGCGTCCACCGCTTGGTGAGGTCGACGGCCCCGACCTCGACCGCGTCTATTACTATTCCATCTTTCCTACCATGCTGCTCAGTCTTCATGCGGACTACGTGATGGTCCATTACGTGACCCCGCGCAG
>JAABUQ010006772.1_pt1 | contig 17096 bp, 16 predicted proteins | sample 5560001 | NCBI WGS metagenome assembly JAABUQ01 (sample SAMN10711888, study PRJNA513371) | rock metagenome | isolation source: Antarctica rocks | place: Antarctica: Victoria Land, Finger Mt nord | collected 2015-12-18
TCTGCCGGGATTCGACAGCCTTCCAGACCATTTATAGTCCGCCCCCTGCCATGCGCTTTTAAGCGCAGGCACAACTATAGTTAGGAGTATATGCCGCGCACAGACTTCTTTGGCCCGCGCCTTATCGACGACGTGGCCCGTCGCGTCTTTCCGCGATTCGCGGACATAGTCGTTGAGCCCGTTGAAGAGGGGGTGTCGACCTATGTCTACAGGATACGGCGCGCCGGCGAAATCTATTATTTGCGCGTGTTGCCCGAGGAGGGGGCCAGCTTCGTCCCCGAGGCGCAGGCGCATACGCTCCTGCGCTCGCGCGGCGCCAGGGTTCCCGATGTCGTGTACGTCGATGCCTGCGACGTGGCGCTGGGGCGTTCGGTCATGGTCACGACCGAGATCGTGGGGCGACACGTCGGCCACTGCCGCGACAGGGCGGAGGCGCGCCGGGCGCTTGCCGCGGCGGCCCGGGACCTGGTCATCGTCAACAGCATACCAGTCGAGGGCTTCGGGTGGATCGAGCGGTACGGCGCGCCGGTCGGTCATCTCATGGCGGAGCACCCGACCTATCGAGAGTTCGCGCTCGACCATCTGGAGGACAACCTCGCGTTGTTAGGCATGCACGCGCTTAATCCACGCGAAACGGCGGCGATTGGCGAGGCCATTGAGCGCCACGATTCGCTGCTCGATGTCGCGGACGCTCGACTCGCCCATGGCGACTTCGACGCGACGCACATCTTCCAGCAAGACGGGCGCTACACCGGCATCATCGACTTCGGCGAGATCAGGGGCGCCGACCTCTTCTATGACTTGGGTCACTTCGCGCTGCACGACGGCGAGACCCTGCCCTTCCGCGCGCTACCGTATCTGCTGGAAGGCTATCGAGATGTCACACTCCTGCCGCCCGACTATGAGCAGAGGTTACATCTCGCCAGCCTGCTCATCGGGGTCAAAGCGCTCGCCCGCCAACTCGGGAAGCCGCCCCACGCCCGCGGCCGGACGTACCTGGCATGGTTATCGGCGTTCATACAGACCTCTGTAAAGACGTTACAAAATGATTGAGGGCGCGCTTTGCGCACGACTGGTGTACCATTTTCATAGGTTATGCTGCATGGCAACATCTGGACTCTTAATATGAAGACCACTCCTTTTCGTCCCGCCGTCCTGCTTGTCGGCGTGCTGCTCGTGGGCGTCGGCGCGGGCACGGCCGTCGGGCGCGCCACCGCCGACACGCCCATCGTGGTGCCCGATGATCTGCAGCGCCCCGACCTCGTGCAACCTTTCAACGACTTCTTCCGCGCCTACGATGTGGTGACGACGAACTCGTACTACGCCCCACTACCCGACCGCAAGCGCCTCATCTACGCCGCCATCAACGGCATGCTCACGGGCGGGACCGGCGACGCGCACACCATCTATATCAGCCCGGATGATAACGCGGCCCTGCGGCAATCCCAGAGCGGCTCGTTCGAGGGCATCGGCGCCTACGTCGATATGACCGCGCACGGCATCAGCATTATCCCTCTCCCCGGCTCCCCCGCCGCCGCGGCCGGCCTGCGCGCGGGCGACGTGATCGTGCGCATCGACGGGCGCGATGTTACGACCCTGACCGAGGACCAGATCGTGGCGCTGTTGCGCGGCGCCGCCGGCACGCGCGTGACGCTCGGTATCCAGCGCTCCGGCGTTCACGGCGTCTTCAGCGTCACCCTGACGCGCCGGCGCATCACAACGCCCGACGTGTCGTCGCGTATGATCGGCGACGTGGCCTACCTGCGCCTGGCCCAATTCGGCGCGACCACCGGCCGCGATACGAGCACCGTCCTGCACACTCTGCTGCTCCACCACCCGCGCGGCCTCGTGCTCGACCTGCGCGACAACCCCGGCGGCCTCGTCGATCAGGCCGTCGACGTCAACAGTCAGTTCCTGCCCGGCGGCAGCGTCGTGCTGTACGAACGGGACCAGAAGGGCAACCTCGACGCGCCGCTGCGCTCGCTCGGCGGCGGGCAGGCGCTCACGGTCCCCATGGTCGCGCTTGTGAACGACGGCACGGCCAGCGCCGGCGAGATCACGGCCGGCGCGCTGCAGGACAACGGGCGCGCCAAGATTGTCGGAATCACGACCTACGGCAAGGGCTCGGTGCAGCAGGAGTATGACCTGCCCGACAACTCGTCGTTGCGCGTCACGATCCGGCTCTGGCTCACCCCGCACAAGCGCCTGATTCAGAACCGCGGTATCACGCCCGATGTCGTGGTCGACTCCCCCGTCGACGACGGCTCGGCCGCCGACACGCAACTCGCCCGCGCCCTACGACTGTTGCGCGCAGGGCAGCAGTGATTAAGCCTGGGCCTAAAAGACCATGGCAGGGACCCGGACCCTAAAGGGTCAACGCTATAGACACGTCCGTGAACCACATGGTGAGCAACCTGATGCAGACCTTTTTAGGTCCGTTTCCTGCCATGGTTCTTTAGGGCCAGGCCGCGCGTTGTACGCGGGTGTGATGGACGCGGGCACAGAAGTTGCCGTCATTTGCAGTCTATCCGCATGGGCGCGCCATGTAGTATACTGCGGGCCATCGTGCATGTGACGTATGCAAGCATCTAGCGTGAGTTCCCCGGTCGGGGCCGAGAGAGAGTGACTCAATGAGCGAACAGAGCGAGCAAAAATCCAGTCTCCTTCCACGCATCCTTATCGGCGTCGCGCTCGGCGCCGCCGCCATCATCATCTATAACCGGCGCGGGATCTTCAGCGGTGTGTCGGGACCGCAGCCGGGCGCGCAACTCCCCACGTCGACGGGTGACCGCATCGTCAACGCCGACGGCACGCCGGTCCCGCGGTCGGAGACAATAGCGTTCGAGCCCGGCGGTACGGGCGGCGGCTCAAGCGCCGGGACGGGATCAACTATCGGCACGAGCGTGGCGCAGGCGTCCTCGACGGCGGTGCGGAAGGCCCAGGGGCTGTTCGGCAACCTCCTGGCCCCCATCCAGCGCTACATCGACTCGGCGCGGGCGCAACTCGACGTGGCCATCGCGGAGGGACAGGCGCAGGCCGCCAGGACGCGCACGGAGCTCGAGGCGCGCTTCGAGGAGGCCAAGAAGGATCCCTCACGGGGGCGCTCGGCGTTTATGTAGCCGTCAGCTATCAGCTGTCAGCTGTCAGCTTTGGGGGGCGGGAGCCGGCGCGCATGCCGGCTCCCGCCCCCTGTTTTGTCGCGCGTATCGTAACATTCAAGCAGACGAACCCTCTGGCACGACTGCCAGCGCTGATCCAAGGGTCCGGCGTCCACCGTCCGTGCCTATGGCGTGGCTGGCTAACGTGTCATAATAGTAGGATCACAGCTATCGGCCAAAAGCTGATAGCTGACGGCTGATAGCTACAAAGAGGCATCCCCCGGTGACCATGACCAAAGATGACATACGCTCGCTCTTTATAGACTTCTTCCGCGAACGCGGGCACGCCCTGCTGCCCAACGTGTCGCTCATCCCCGACGACGACTCGGTGCTGTTCACGAGCGCCGGCGTGCAGCAGGTGCAGCCGTTCTTCCTCGGCCTGGCCGAGCCGCCGCCCGCCCGGCGCCTCGTCAACGTGCAGCGCGTCCTGCGCACCGTCGACATCGAGGAGGTCGGCGACGATAGCCACCTCACGTTCTTCGAGATGCTGGGCAGTTGGTCGATCGGCGACTACTTCAAGGAGCAGGCCATCGCCTGGAGCTGGGAACTCATCACCGATGTGCTGCGCTTCCCTCGGGAGCGTATATGGGTCACCGTCCACGACAGCGACGAGGAGAGCCCGGCGATCTGGCGGCGCATGGGCGTGCCGCCCGCACGCATCGTGGCGCTGGGCGACGAGGGCAACTGGTGGGCTCCCGGCGACACCGGCCCCTGCGGCCCCGACACGGAGATCTTCTACGACCGCGGTGAAGAGTACGGCTGCGGGCGCGCCGACTGCAAGCCTGGCTGCGACTGCGACCGCTTCCTGGAGTTCTGGAACAACGTCTTCACGCAGTACAACCGCCTGCCCGACGGCTCGCTGCAGCCGCTGGCAGCCAAGAACGTGGACACTGGCGCGGGCCTGGAGCGCTGGTGTATGCTCTTGCAGGGCAAGGGCTCGGTCTACGAGACCGACTGCTTCTGGCCGCTCATCGAGGCCGTGGCCGGCGCGGCGGGCGCCTCGTACGACGACGAGCGCTTCCGGCGCGCCCTGCGCGTGGTGGCCGACCACGGCCGCGCGCTGACCTTCCTGCTCTACGACGGCGTCGCGCCGAGCCCGGACGGGCGCGGCTACGTGCTGCGCCGCCTGTTGCGCCGCGCCGTGATGAACGGCCGCCAACTCGGGCTGCGCCGGCCCTTCCTGGCCGAGGTCGTGGTCCCCGCCGTCGTCGCGATGATGAAAGAGGGCTACCCCGACCTCGTGGAGCGGCAGGACTACATCGCGCAGGTGGCCGACGCCGAGGAACGGCAGTTCCTGGCCACGCTGGAGCGCGGTATCGTCCTCGTTGAGACGCTGCTGGACCGCTCCGCCTCGAGCGGGACCGTCGATGGCGCGGCCGCCTTCGACCTGCTGCAGACGCACGGCGTCCCGCTGGAGCTGACGCGCGACCTGGCGCTCGACCGCGGCCTCGCGGTCGATCTGGAGGGCTACCGCGCCGCCGAGGAGCGGCACCGCCGCCTCTCGCAGAGCGAGCAGGACTTCGCCGCCGCGTCGCGCAACAACACAGCCTACGGCGAGATCGCCGAGGCCCTGGGCCACGCGCCGGACTTCCTGGGCTACGAGACGCTCGACGCCACGGCGCGCGTCGCCGGCATCGTCAAGGATAGCGTGGCCGTACCCACGGCCGCGCCCGGCGATACCGTGCAGGTCGTGCTCGACCGCACGCCGTTCTACGCCGCCTCGGGCGGTCAGGTCGGCGACAAGGGTACGCTCCTCGGGGAGGACGGCGACGGGACCGGCGGGGGACTGATGCTGCGCGTGGTCGACACGGAGCGGCCTAAGGGCAGCGCGATCGTGGTACACGAGGGCACGGTCGAGGGCCGGCCCCTACGCGTGGGCGATACCCTCGCGGCGCGGGTCGACCCGCATCTGCGCGGCGGCGCGGCGCGCCACCACTCGGCCACGCACCTGGCGCACCGCGCGCTTAAAGACGTGCTCGGCGAGGGCGTGCATCAGGAGGGCTCGGTCGTCGAGCCGTCCCGCTTCACCTTCGACTTCAATCTGCCGCGACCCGTGTCGCCCGAGGAGTCGCGGCTGGTCGAGCACAAGGTCAACGAATGGATCCGCGCCGACCTGCCCGTGGAGACGGTCGTGATGCCCTATGCCGAGGCCGTGGGCACGGGCGCGATGGCGCTCTTCACCGAGAAGTATGGAGACCGTGTGCGGGTGGTGACGATGGGCCCGTCGCGTGAGCTTTGCGGCGGCACACATGTGCGCCGCACCGGCGAGCTCGGCGCCTTCTTCATCCTGTCCGAGAGCTCGGTCAGCGCCGGCGTCCGCCGCATCGAGTGCGTGGCGGGCGAGGCGGCCTATCTGCACGCGCGAGCGCGGATGGACGACCTGCGCGCTCTGGCGGTGGCGCTCGACGCGCAGCCCGCGCAACTCGGCGCGCGCATCCAGGGGCTGCGCGACAGCGCGCGCGCGTCGGAGCGGCAACTGGACGCGGCGCGCCAGGAGATCGCCTCCCTGAAAGTGCAGAGCCTGGCCGGCGGTGGCGGGCCGTCCGCTGGCGGCGCCGGCGGACCCGAACCCGCGGACGGGTTCCAGTTCCTGGTACAGCGGGTCGACGCGGGCTCGGCCGACGACCTCAAGAGCGTGAGCGACGCGCTCAAGGGGCGTTTCGCCCCCTGCGTCGTCGTGCTGGGCGCGGACGTCAATGGGCGGGCCGTGTTTACGGCCGCGGCCACGCAGGGACTCGATAGTAAGGGCGTCAAGGCAGGCGACCTCGTGCGCGCGGCGACGCAGGCCGCCGGCGGCAAGGGCGGCGGCAACCCGACCTGGGCGCAGGGTAGCGCCCCCAACCCGACGAAAATCGAGGACGGCCTGGAGGCCGCCCGCGCCTTGTTGCGGGGGTTATAGCGCGTGGCGATGATGAAGAACTGGCGCGACGCGCTGCGCCTGCCGGATAAGCTGCCCTTCGGGCGCAATGGGCGCGACGACGGCCGCGCCTACTACTCCGTGCTCGACGTCGGCACGGAGTTAGCCAAGGCGCTCGTCTTCGTGGTCGAGGACGGGCGCGGCGAGGTGCTGGGCGTGGGACGGCAGCCCCAGGGCCACCTCGACATGGAGGACGGGCTGGTGACCGACATCGAGGCCGTGGTCGAGAACTGCCATCTGGCCTTGCAGCAGGCCGAGACGATGGCCGGCGTGGGCGGCCGCGACGCCATCGTGGGCATGGCCGGCGAGCTCACCAAGGGCATCTCTACCACGACTACGGTGGAGCGCGCCAAGCCGTGGGAGAAGCTGACCGTGCAGGAGATCGAGCGCGTGCTGCAAAAGGTGCAGAAGACGGCGCTGGAGCAGGTCAGAGAGCAGATCTCATGGGAGACAGGTCTAGAGGGCATCGACGTGCGCCTGGTCAACTCGGCGGTCGTGTCCGTGCGCATCGACGGGCACGCCGTTTCCAACCCCGTGGGCTTCCAGGGCCGCCACCTCACCGTGACCGTCTTTAACGCCTTCGCCCCGCTGGTCCACGTCGGGGCCATGAAAACGATCGTGGAGTCGCTCGACCTGGAACTGCTCGCCGTGGTGGCGGAGCCCTACGCCGTGGCCAGCGCCTTGACGGACCGCCCGGCGCTCGACTACGGCGGCATCGTGATCGACATCGGCGGCGGCACCACCGACGTGGCTCTCTTGCGCAACGGCGGCATCGAGGGTACCAAGACCTTCGCCCTGGGCGGGCGCGCCTTTACCAAGCGCGTGGCCATGCGCCGCTCGCTCACCTTCGACGCGGCCGAGAACCTTAAGCTGCGCTACGCGCGCGGCGAACTCGACCCTACTGAGGGCGTCTGGATCGCCAACGCCCTCGCCTCCGACGTGCAGACGTGGATGGACGGCGTCCACCTGCTGCTGGAAGAACTCGCCGGCGAGGGCCAGCTGCCCCCCTACGTCTACCTGTGTGGGGGCGCCAGCGGGCTCCCCGACCTGCAGAAGATGCTGCAGGGCTTCGACTGGACGGGCCAACTGCCGATGTCGCGCGCCGCCGAACTCAAAATCTTGACGCCGGCGGACATCGGCTCGATGCACGACACGACAGGGCGGCTGACCGAGCCGCGCGACGTGACGCCGCTGGGCCTGGCCTACCAAGTGCTCGCGCTCGAGCGCGAGAGCGGCGTGGTCAGCGACGCGCTGCAGCAGACCGTGCAGCGCATGGGCATATGATGAGTCGATAGTCGATAGTAAGAGGCAGGAAGCAGCATGAACACGCACGTCAACTACTTGCCGGATGTCGGCCCGCGCCCCCAAACTATCGACTATCGACTATCGACTATCGACTGCTAAAGATGGCCACCACGATCCGCATCGACCCGGACGACGAGCTGCCGGCGATCCTGGAGCGGCTGCGGGCGCGCGACGCGTGCATCCTGGTGCTGCCGCCCCACGCGCGCGCCCTCAACAGCGTCGTCGGGGCCAAGCTGCTGGCGCGGCGCGCGCAGGCCCTGGAGACGCGCGTCGCCGTAGTCAGCGAGGACCGCGCGGTGACCGCGCATGTGCGCGCGGCGGGCATCCCCGTCGCCGAGTCGGTCGCAGAGGCGATGCGCCTGCTGCCCGCGCCGCTGGTCTTCGACGAGCCGACGCCCACGGCGGCGCCGGTCCTGTCGACGGAGCAGGCCCCGGCGGCGCCCAACGGCGCTACGGAGGACGAGCCGCACGAGGCCGTGCCCCTGGCGCGGCCCGTCGTCGAGCCCCAGGAGGGCGCGCCGCAAGACGGCGCGGAGGGTTCGGCTCACCGCGCGCAAACGGTCCGCTTCGTGGCGCGACAACCCTCGTCTACCCCTCCCGACGCGGCGCCCGGCGACGCGACGGAGGCGGACGAGGCGGACGAGGCGGGGCGTCCGGTCGTACGCGGGCACAGCGGCGGCGCCAGGGCGAGTCGCGCCGCGCGCGCGGCCGCCGCGACCGGGGGCGGTGGGGCAGGCGGCCGTCCGGCGGCCGCGCGCGCGCAGTCGACGCAGAGCGCCGCCGCCCCCGCCGCCCCCGTCGCGGCGGCGCCGGGCCGGCTGCGGGAGATACTGGCGTCGGAGGGTTTGACGCGCCTGCTCGTGCCGATCCTGCTGGGGGTCATCCTGCTGCTCCTGCTGCTCTGGCTGATCTTCGTGGCGCTCGGAGCGATCTTCAACCCTAGCGCGACCCTGACCGTGCGGCAGCGGGCGCTCCCCATTACGGCGGCCACCAACCCCATCGTGCATACCTACGCGCAAACGCCCCCCAAGAAACGGGCCGGGCCGTACACGCAACTGTTCTCCAAAAACATACCGGAAGAGGGTACCGCGCAACTGCCGGTCAACGGGACGGCGACGCTGCCCGGTCAGGTCGCGACCGGGCAGATCTCGCTGCGCAACCCGGGCGCCGCGCCGGTCGTCGTGCCGGCCGGCAGCGCGTTCACGACGCGCCTCAACAAGCAGACCTTCGTCACCACGAAGGACGTGACCGTCCCCGGGGCGCGGCTCACCTTCGACGGCGCGGAGTACGGCAAGGCCGCCGTCCCCATCAAGGCCGCTACCGGCGGCGCGGCGGGCAACGTGCCGGCGAAGACAATCGTGAACGTCCTACCCCTTCTGGGAGGCTTGTTCGTGACGAACACAGCCGGCACGACCGGCGGGACCGACCGTCACGTCAAGGTGCCCTTGCGGAGCGATGTCACCGCGGCCGCCGACAAGCTGTTCGCCAGCCTCGAAACCAAGGCCCGCCAGGCTATCGCCGCGCTACCCATCGCGGGCGGGGTGGAGCAGCGCACGCTGTTCGTCGCGCGCTCGCCGGTGCGGCCGGTGGTGAACGCGGCGCAGACCTCCGCGACGCTCAAGCTATCCGTGGTGTTGCACGCCGTCTACGTGCATAAGGCCGGCCTGACGCAGGCCGCCCAGGCGGCGATCGGTTCGCCGCCGAACCTGATCACTGGCAGCGTGGCGTACAACGCGACGTGGCGTCCCGACAACTCGATCGTGCTCGCGCCGACCGCTCGCACGGCCCCGCCGATCAACCCTGACACGATTCGAGCCGCCATCGACGGGCAGCCCAAAGAGAGCGCACGGTTGTACCTCGATCGCCAGACCAACATCGCCACGTATACGCTCGACCTCTCGCCGGGCTGGGCCGATCATGTGCCGACCGACCTCTCGCATATACACATCACCGTGCAGCCGGCGCAATAGGGAACGCCCTCACCCCCAACCCCTCTCCCGCGTCAGGGAGAGGGGTTGGGGGTGAGGGCCGTAGATACCGACAACTCGCGATCCCTGTATGGAAGCCCATGGTACAATACCTATCGTGCGTTATCTTGGACTTGACATAGGCGACCGCTGGATCGGTCTCGCCGCGGGGGATGCGGCCGCGGGCATCGCCTCCCCTTTGCGGGTCATCCGCCGGTCTTCGGCCCGTGCCGACATCGAGGCGGTCAACCGTTTCTACGCGAGCGAAGGGGCCGGGGCCGCGGTGATCGGGCTGCCGTACAACATGGATGGGTCACTGGGGCCGCAGGCGCGGCGCACCCTGCGCTTCGCCGAGGCGTTGCGCGGGGAGGGCCTGGATGTCCTGTTCTGCGACGAGCGCCTCTCCAGCGCGACAGCCGACGACTATATCGCGGCCACGCGCGGGCGCCGCCCCCGCCCCGGCGAGCGCAACGACCACATCGCCGCGGCGATCATCCTGCAAGACTATCTTGATGGCAGTGGCCACGTCGACGCGTCAAGCGTGCCGGACGTGACGCGTGAAGGAGCATAAGAGTATGCCGCGTGACCCTCGCGTGGACAAGCTACAGCGCCTGCGGACCGAGCGCGTCACCCGCGCTGCCGGAGGCTACTACGGGACGCGCGCCACGGCCTACGGCAACGTGCCCAGCGGCCCGCGCCAACGCGACACAGGGCGCACGCTGCTCTCGCTCGTGCTCTTCGTCGTCATCATCGCCGTGGCTTTCTACGGCGCTGGTCAGTACATAATGCACGGCCTGCGTCCGGCGACCCCGCAAGCCGACCGCGTGGTGACGGTCGACATCCCGTCGGGCGAGAGCGCGTCCGACCTCTCGTCTCTGCTACAAAACAAGGGTCTCGTTTCAAACTCGTTTATTTTCTACGCGCTGTACCTGCGCGGCCAGGGGATCAACTACACAGCGGGGCCACACACGCTACACACCAGCATGAGCATGGACCAGATCGCGCAGGCCATCTCCGCGCCCGTCGTCACACAGGAAGTGAAAGTTACGCTCGGGGACGGCTGGCGAGCGGAGCAGGTGGCGCAGGCTTTAGCCGCCGCTCGTGTGGCGTCATACAATGACGTGATGAATGAAGTGCAGAAGGGTAAGTTTTCGTATGCCTTCCTGAAAGATCTGCCCCTGGGGGCTACGCTCGAGGGCTACCTGTACCCCGATTCGTACTATTTCATCCCGCATGAGGGAGCGCATAGCGCCCTCAACCGCCTGCTACGCAACTTCGCTGTGAGAGTATCGCCGCAGGTGCAGGAACAGGGCAGGAAAACGTATGGTTCTTTCTTCAACGCTATGAAAATGGCTTCGATCGTGCAGCGCGAGGCAGGCGTCAACGCTGATCGTGGCATTATCGCGAGTGTCTATCTTAACCGCCTGAAGATGGCAATCAGTTTCCACACCTCGGGGCCGATCCTACGGCGCAATACGCCGTTGGGACTCCATCGAATTGGTGGCCAAACATCAATAACAAGAACCTGAACAGCATAAACAGCCGCTTCAACACCTACGTCATCAAAGGCTTGCCGCCGCTGCCGATTTCCGAGCCCAACGCGGCCACCATCGAAGCCACCGTTAAGCCGCCGACGACTCAGTATTTTTACTTCGAGCACCACAACGGTAGTCACGGTAAGAGCAGCTTCTGCACGATTCAGCAAGAAACGCCGGACTTCCACTGTAACGAAACGCCTCAGTAGAAGCCCGTGCGATACCATAACTTATCGCATGAGAATAATGGAGGGTCTGTATGATCAACACCGGTGACCTGCGTCGCGGCATCACGATCGAGATGGACAACGGGCTGTATACCGTGCTGGAGTTTAACCACATCAAGATAGGCCGCGGCAGCGCCCAGGTGCGCCTCAAGCTGCGCAACCTGCGCACGGGCTCTATCGTGGACAACACCTTCCAGGCCGGCCAGCGCTTCCAGCGCGCCATCCTGGACCACAGCACCGTGCAGTTCCTCTACGAGGCCGACGGCATGTACCATTTCATGAACACCGAGACCTACGACCAGGTCCCGCTCGACCAGAAGCTGATCGGCGACGCCAAGAACTACCTCAAAGACGGTATGAACGCCGAACTGCTGACCTACGGCGATGAGCCGCTCAGCATCGAGCTGCCGCCCAACGTGGAACTGCGCATCACCTACACCGAGCCCGGTTTCAAGGGCGACACGGCCACCGGCGGCACCAAGCCCGCCACGCTCGAAACGGGCGCCGTCGTGCAGGTGCCCCTGTTCGTGAAGACGGACGACGTGATCCGCGTCGATACGCGCACCAACACCTACATCGAGCGCGTGTAGCCCCATGTCCAACGCCCTCGACGGCGCGTGGCGCCGCCAGGTCTCCGACCTCATCGCAGCCATGCAAGGGAGCGACCTCGCGGAGGTGGTGATCGAGCACGGCCCCTTCGCCCTGCGGCTGAAGCGCAGCCTCTCCGCCGTCACGACGGCGGCCGGGGCGCCGGAAGGGCGCGCCCTGGGGCCTGTCGTGGATGACGCGCCGCCCGCGCCGGCTTTCCTGCGCTCGCCGCAGGTCGGCACGTTCTACCTCTCGGCCGAGCCCGAGGGCGAGCCGTTCCTGCGCGAGGGCGCCCCCGTGGAGCAAGGGCAGGTCATCGGCCTGATCGAGGCCATGAAGCTCATCAGCGAGGTCGAGGCCGAGAGCGCGGGGATCGTACGGCGCGTGCTCGTGGCGGACGGCCAGCCCGTCGAGTACGGGCAACCGTTGTTCGAGCTCGAATAGCGGTCAGCGGTCAGCGGTCAGCTGTCAGCTTTACATCGCGGCAACGCCATGGGTTACAATGACCCACACGATGACTAGTGCCGAGCGTTCCATCGGCAGAAAGCTGATAGCTGACCGCTGATTGCTGATACCTTATCCGTCGGCGAGGTCGCGACCTACCTCAAGGCGCTCCTCGGCAGCGACGACTTACTGAGCGACCTGTGGGTGCGCGGGGAGGTCTCGAACCTGTCGCGCTCCTCGGCCGGCCACACCTATTTCACGCTCAAGGACGAGGCGGGCCAACTGCGTTGTGTGCTGTTCCGCGGACACGGACACGGCGCGCGCGACCTCGACCATGGCGTGGGTGTGCTCGCCCACGGGCACGTCAGCCTCTACGAAACGCAGGGCAACGTGCAGTTGTACGTCGATTTCGTGCAGCCCGAAGGGCAGGGCTCCCTGCACCGGCGCTTCGAGCAACTCAAGGAGCGACTCGAGGACGAGGGGCTCTTCGACGAGGAGCGCAAGCGCCCCCTACCGATCTTCCCCCGCCGCATCGGCGTGGTGACCTCGCCGCAGGCCGCCGCGCTGCAAGATGTCCTGCGCGTACTGGCCGCGCGCTACCCACTCGCCGAGGTCGTGCTCTCGCCGTGTCTCGTGCAGGGCGACACCGCGCCGCCGGGGATCGTGGCCGCGCTCGAGCGCGTGGACGGGCAGGACGGGGTCGACGTCGTGCTGGTCGTGCGCGGCGGCGGCTCGCTCGAGGAGCTGTGGGCGTTCAACACCGAAGAGGTCGCCCGCGCCATCGCCGCCTGCGCCACGCCGGTCGTGTCGGGCGTGGGCCACGAGACCGACGTCACGATAGCCGACCTCGTGGCGGACCTACGCATGCCCACGCCCTCCGCGGCCGCGGCCGCCGTCGTGCCCGACTGGCGCGAATGCGCGGCCAACGTCGCGTCGCTGCGCGAGGGTCTAAAAGAGGAGATCGACGACCGCCTGCTGACCACACGCCACGCCGTGGCCGGCTCGACACGCACCCTGAGCCTGCTCAACCCGCTGGCCACGGTGCGCGGACGCCGCCAGCAGGTGGACGACATGCTCACGACGCTGCACGGCGCGATGGACCACCTGCTGCGACTGCGTCGCGCGACGCTCGACTCCGGGCGGTCGCAACTCGCCCTCCTGAATCCCCATGCGACGCTGGAGCGCGGCTACGCTATCGTCACCAATGCGTGGGGCGAGACGGTCGACGACCCCGCCCACGTCACGCCCGGCGAGTTGCTACGCGTGCATGTACGGTATGGGTCGTTCGAGGTCCACGCTGGAAGCGAGTCGATAGCCGATAGTCGATAGTCGTCTGTCAGTAGATTTGATCGAGATAAGATTACGAAGGGGGTTTTGCGCGTGCTAACGCTTTTTCTATCGACTATCGACTATCGACTATCGACCGGAGCGCGGCGATGAGCGACATCGACACTCTGCGCTTCGAGGAGGCCTTCGCGCGGCTTGAGGGGACGCTGGAGGAGATGCGGAGGGACGGGTTGGCCCTCGAGCGCGCTCTGGCGCTCTACGAGCAGGGCACGCGCCTGGCCGCCCACTGTGACAAGCTGCTCGCCGACGCGGAACTGCGCGTCACCGCGCTCTCCCCCGCCGACGACAGGCCAACGCGCGTCGTCCGCGAGGAGACATCGATCTATATTGAAGGCGAGTGGTAAAATAAAGCGTTAAGTACACGCTGGTTAATGCGCGCTGACATCACCCTCTGGGACCGCCGGCGTCTCGCCGGCGGTCCCAGAGGGTAAGACTCCATGCTTGAACGTAACAACACCTACTTAGCGCGACTGGCGGCCATGGACGACGCGCAGGATGTCGATGCGGTTGAGGCGGGGGCGCACGCGATAGAAGATGCGGTAGGGTAGCCGCGGCACTTTATAGGTACGCGTGTTGGGTCGGTCGGTGGGCGCGCCTAACTGTGGGAAATCGGCCAGAAGGTCGGCGGACGCGAAGATACGCTGGACGACGGAGAGGGCGGCGTCGGGGCTGTCCTGGGCGATGTACGCTCCGATAGCCGTCAACTGGCGGAGAGCGCCGCGCGTCCAGATGACCTGCACGGTCTAGCGCGCGTCGCCCAGAACGTCGGCATGCGTGGTATCTGGGTTGGAGAGTTCGGCCTGGAGGGCGACACGTTCACGGTCAACACCCTCGCGCGTGGCGTACCCCGCGGTTATAAGGGCGGCGAGCGCCTCCTCGCGCGCGACGACATCGCCGGCATCGGCCTCACGGATGCCTTCGTCGATCTGCGCCAACTCCCATTCATGCTCGTCCAGGTAACTGTCGAGCGCCTGCGTGAAGAGATAGTTACGGCTGCGCCCGGTGGCCTGGGCAAGAGCGTCGACACGGCGCTTGCGATCCTCCGTCAGGCGGATACTCATGGTCGTCGTGCTCGCGGTATCGGTGTCCATCGCACCCCCTTTCTAACACAGAATAACACGAACTGTGTCGGCATAGTTCAGAAATATGGTGACAGTCTGAAGGGGGCATGGCAGGATAGGGCACAAGCCCTCGGCCGTCGTATGCTAGAGGTGTAGACATCTCAGCACGGACAGGAGAAGGCCCATGCCCTATCGGTTGGAGGATAGCACAGCGGCAGAGCGGATGGAGGTGGCGACCCTGTTGCGCGCCGCTGAGGGTGCGTCTGGGCTGGGCACGGGGCTGGCGCGGGAGCGGAGCACGTCGCGCCAGTTCGTATATGACCTGCGTGACCGGGCACGGACGGCGCTGGCGTAAGCCGTGGCCCCAGACGCGCCGGGCGCCCGGCGCCGGATGAACGGCTGGTGATCGACCGCCACGCCGTGGCGCGTGACGTGGTGGTCTTGAGCCAGGTCGCGCACGCCTCGGTGCGCGGTATCCAGGAGTGCCTGAAGGAGATGGTGGGCGTGGAGCGGAGTGTCGGCTGGATCGAGGGGGTGCTCCAGGAGGCGGGGCGGCGCGCGGAGGGGCTGGTCGCCGTGCCGGAGGGGCCGCGTCGTCAAACCGTCAAACCCCGAGGGCTTGACAAACCAAGGCCCACCGCGCTAGGATGCGGAGTTGTCCGCGCGCCTCGTTGGGTAGGGAGTACATGCGGCACATGCCGTGCGGGCGGCCGGCCCGCCGGGCGCGGAAACGTACCGCCTCCCGCGGACCCTTTTCCCCACGTATCCAAGAGGCGATACCCCGTAGCACAGTAGCGCGAACGAGGAGGCCCCATGTCCCAGGCGACCGATCTAGATCCCACCCAACGTCCAGTCGCGCCGCGCTCACTGTGGCGCAACCGCGACTATATGCTCCTGTGGAGCGGCCAGCTGATCTCGAACCTCGGCACGGGCATGTCGGGGGTCGCCTTCCCGCTGCTCGTGCTGGCGATCACAGGCTCGGCCGCGCAGGCCGGGCTGCTCGGCGCCTTCGAGACGGTACCCTACCTGTTCTTCAGCCTCCCGGCCGGGGCATTGGTCGACCGCTGGGATCGCAAGCGGGTCATGGTGGTCTGCGACGCGGGGCGGGCGCTGAGCTTGGCCTCGATCCCGCTCGCCGCGCTGCTCGGGCGCCTCTCGACGCCACAACTCTACGCGGTCTCCCTGGTCGACGGCACGCTGTTCGTATTCTTTAACCTGGCCGAGGTGGCCTGCCTGCCGCGCGTGGTCTCCAGGGAGCAGTTGCCGCAAGCGTCGGCGCAGAACGAGGGCGGCGGGATCGCGGCCAACTTGATCGGCCCACCGCTTGGCGGCTTACTCTTCCAGACCGCGGGCCGCACGATCCCCTTCCTGGTCGACGCCGTCTCCTACGCGGCCTCGGTGGTCTCCCTGCTCAGCATCAAGACTCCTTTCCAGGGGGAGCGCGCGCCGTCCACGCGCCGCCTGCGCACGGAGATCGCGGAGGGGCTGGGCTGGCTGTGGCGGCAGCCGCTGATCCGCTATATGGCTTTTCTGACCGGCGGCCTCAACCTCGTCAACGCCGCCTCGACCTTGATCGTGGTCGTCATCGCCAGGGAGCAACACGCGCCGGCCGCGTTGATCGGCGTCGTCTTCGCCGGCGGCAGCGCCGGCGGCATCGTGGGGGCGCTGCTGGCCCCGCGCATCCAGCGCCGCTTCGGTTTCGGCGCGGTCATCACGGCCACGGTGTGGGTATCGGCCCTGATCTGGCCGCTCTACGCCCTCGTCCCCAACCCCCTGTTGCTCGGGGTCGTCATGGGCGGGAGCTTCGTCGTCGGCCCCATCTACAACGCGGTGCAGTTCAGCTATCGCGTCTCGCTCATCCCCGACGCGCTGCAGGGGCGCGTCAACAGCGCCTTCCGCCTGCTCGCCTTCGGGGGGCAGCCGCTCGGGGCGGCGCTCTCCGGCCTGCTGATCCAGGCGCATGGCGCGGTCTTCGCCGTGCTGGTGTTCTGGGCCTGGTATCTGCTGCTGGCCGTCCTAACCACCGTCAACCGCCAGGTGCGCGGCGCGCGCCAGAGTGGCGCGACACAGTAACCGGGCCTTAAACGCTTATAGCCTCGACATGTTCAGGACGGTGACGCTCCCTGGGGTGACACGAGGACGCGGCGGACGCGGCGGACGCGGCAGGAACGGCAGGCGTTGGCGTAGGGTGGGCGGTAGCCATCCCCATGGATCGGGCGCGGGCGCCGTCGCGCCCCCCGTATCGAAAACGAGCGCGCGGCGATTATCGCCATCGACGGCTACGGAGGACGGCGTACTGTCCGTCCGCACGATCCGCAGCACCCGCCCGCTACGCCCGTCCATCACGACGACCGCCCCCGGGCCGGTCGGCCACCCTACCCTGGTCCAGGAGCGCGCGGCGACGACGAAGACGCGCCCACCGCGCTCGTCCACGGCCGCGCCCCCCAGGGTGTTCAGCCCCGTCGCCGCGCGCGGGGAAATGGTGGCGGCCAGCATGCCGGCGGCTGTTGGCAACGTGCCCCGTCGCCGCGCGCGGGGAAATGGTAT
>JAABUQ010006773.1_pt1 | contig 17095 bp, 15 predicted proteins | sample 5560001 | NCBI WGS metagenome assembly JAABUQ01 (sample SAMN10711888, study PRJNA513371) | rock metagenome | isolation source: Antarctica rocks | place: Antarctica: Victoria Land, Finger Mt nord | collected 2015-12-18
ATTGCGGGTGAGTCGGCAGAGAGTGCGCCTGTCCTAACACCAGCTATCCTACCGATTCAAAGGCACAACTCTTTTCCCTCTGCTCCCCTGCCCCCCTGCCCCCCTGCCCTCTTCGGTGAGCCCCTGCCTGCTGTGCCTAGCTCTGAGCCGTTAGAAGTCAATCCCTGCCTCAGTCCATCACCACCAGACATCGACTTAGACAACATCGCCAGCAAGCCGGCAGAGAGTGCGCCTGTTCTAGCGCCGCCCATCTTGCCTGTTCACAGGGATAGACCTACTACCCGGTTCAGGACAACGGACGATGGAAAGCCCACCGCCCCTGAGCCGTTAGAAATCAATCCTCGCCTCAGTCCATCACCACCAGACATCGACTTAGACAGCATCGCCAGCGAGTCGGCAGAGACTGAGCCACTGTTGGTGGAAACTACCTTGCCTCCTGCAGGAAATGGCTCTACCCTACTCAGGAGCTTGGCGGATAGTCAACAGATAGCAGCGACTGAGTCTCTGCCTGCTATACCTCACCTTGAATCGGTGGTAGTTAATCCCACCCTCAGTACGCCGACACTAGACATCATCTCAGACAGCATCACGAGTAAATCTAGTACTGACAGTGACAGCCCACACGCTTCTAGCAAGTTCCCACTTTCTAAAACTTCTGATGACAGTCCTGACATAGAGCAAGACACACCGTTGACCGAAGAGACCAAAAATACTACCTTCGATAGCCTGCCACCACCTCAGGGCTTCGCTGTTGGTGGACAGGTAGCAGCCTCCGACACTTTAGGTAGTCAGCAAGTTGCACCCTCCGATACTGTACCCGCGATGCTCACCCCAGGCGAGTTCGTGATCAATGCTAAGGATGCACAGAAAAATCGCAACCTGCTGCAACAGATCAATAGCGGCGGCACAGTCGCAGAGGATTTAACTCTCGCTTCCACACAGCCCCTTAGGCTCAAAGAAAAAGAAGAAGAGACACCGACTAAAGTCGACTTTTCAAAAGGCAGCTCCGTCCAGCGAAAAAGCTCTGATATCAGCTTACCTACAGCATTGCATTCTCTGGTTCCATCTTCTCCGTGGTTAGAGACTGGAAAACAGGGACTGTCGGTACTCAGTTCTCTGCAGTCCAATTCCTTCGACAACAAAGTGAATGATTTAGGTGAAGGCTCTACTCACTATTCATCAACTCCCCTCATTTTTCGAAAACAAATTCCTGATGCTCACACACCTTCCCAATGGTCGAACGTTGAAGACTTGCTGAGCGGAAATGGAAAGGCTGAAAGCCTTGATGGATTCACTACTTTGAATTTTGATGGGATGGAGACTAGTAGTCAGGGCTTTGCTGCTGGCGGGGAAGTCACTGCCCCCGATCTCCCTACAGCACAGTCTGTCGCTGAGACCACAGAAAAATCAACACCAGAGGAGAATGCAGACGCCCCCGATCTTGAAGCGCTGGCTCGAGAAATCTATAACCAATTGCGTCAACGTCTGGAGGTTGAGCGAGAACGTCATGGCCTCTACTCAGGTCGCTTACCCTGGTAAATCTTGATAAACCCTACTGTAGGAGAAAGATTCAAATGTCTGTTGAAACCGAAAAACTTGTGAAAGCCAAACTCAAAGCCATTTCGCCTGAGGATCCGAACCTAGATATCAAGTTTATGTTTAATCCAACGGAAGTTAGCTTCACAAGAACTATTGACTGGAAAAGTAACCCAGGGAATAGAGGCGAAACTCTCCTGCCAAAAGTAAATTTTTCTGGAGTTAGTCCCTATAAATTTACCCTTAGTGGTCTATTGTTTGATACCTATGAAACTAAAGAAAACGTTGTGCTGCAATATGTAAATAAGATTAAGCAGGGTGTAGAGGCTCCCCCAAGCAAGCAAGGCTGGCGTCCACCCGTCTATATCTTTCAATGGGGCGATAGTCTTTCTTTTCACTGTGTAGTTACCAGTTTTACTTATGAATTAACTATGTTTCTTGCTGACGGCACACCTGTACGAGCAATGGTAGACATCGCTCTTCAAGAAGTCGATCCAAAGGAACCTTTTGCTGACAAAAAATCTGCCTCCAAAGGTAAACAACGCACAGCACACTCAAGTTCAAAGAAGTTGGGACCAGCAGATCAGCCACCAGCGAATTAACCATCAAAGCCCAGCCAAGAAAATAAATTACTTGTATTTTTGCCATGACTAACCAGGAAATAAAAAGCCGTTATCTGTGCCATCCACTACTACAGTTTTCTAGTGGTCAAAATTGGAAAGATGCTCCTCCTGAATTAATCAAAGATTTATTGCAAATTACTGTGGAAGAAAGCCTGCATTTGCCAGGAATGTTTACACTGGTCGTACACAACAGCTATCTTCCAGGTCGTTCACAGGATGAACCTTGGCGTCACGAGCACTTTTTTGAAATTGGTAAGAAATTAAGGTTGGGGTTTGGTGCCAGTACGACGGAAGCTGCAGCGTTCAAACAAGAGGCAGAAGAGTACCTGATTGAGGGAGAAATCACAGCTATTGAAGTTCACTTCACCAAACAATCGGAAGCCCCCATTGTTGTTCGCGGATATGACATTTCTCATCGTCTACACCGGGGACGCTATAATCGTTCATTCTTAAATAAAACTGATGGTGATATTGTGCGGGATATCGCCCGTGGAGCGCATATAAAAATTGGTTTGGTAGAGGAGAGTGGTCCACCCCATAAATATGTTTTTCAAGAAAATCAGACAAACATGGAATTTCTGCAGGAACGGGCTGCCCGTATCGGCTTTGAATTATTTATTCAAGACAACAAGCTGTACTTCCGTAAACCCGAGAGTCAGGGTCCTCTTACCCTGCAATGGTTGAAAGATATCAATGGCTTCAGTACCCGTGTGACTAGTGCTGAGCAGGTGAGTGGAGTCGAAGTGCGTAGTTGGGACTATAGCGACAAAAGAACAATTATTGAAACAGCTAGCTCAGAGCGACTTGTGACCGAAACTGGTAATAGACGAGGGAGTAGCACCAGCACTGAATTCGATCTCAATAATCAGCCGCCTAAAATGACAGTTGTGGATCAGCCTGTGTTTGCGGCTAAAGAAGCAGAGCTTATGGCTCAATCTCTATGTAATGAACTTGGAGGAGAATTTATTTATGCAGATGCTAAGGCCGTAGGCAACCCTAAGATTCGACCAGGAAAGGTGGTCAATCTCAAAGGAATACGCCAGGAAGATAAGGGCAAGCGTTATAGCGGTAAGTATTATGTTACAGAAACACGCCACTTTTATAGTCAACGAGTTTATACAACCGATTTCAGTGTCCGGGGCTTGCGCGGTGGCAGCCTACTCACAACTTTATCCCCGCAAGTCCGCTTGAAGCCGGGCCAGACTCTCTTGGTCGGTATTGTCACAGACAATAAAGACCCCGATGGCATGGGCAGAGTCAAGGTTAAATTCCCGACGCTTACCGAAGACCACGCCAGCAACTGGGCTAGGGTAGTGAGTTTAGGAGCAGCAAACAATAGGGGGTTTGACTGTTTGCCTGAGGTGAATGATGAAGTTCTGGTTGCCTTTGAACACGGTAACATCCACCGTCCCTATGTAATTGGGGGGGTTTGGAATGGCAAGGATGCGCCACCCGCAGATGTGAACGATACTATCCAGGGTGGCAAAGTGCGTCTACGGACCTTTAAAACCCGCACTGGTCATACACTTCAGTTTGTGGAAGAGGATAAAGGTGGTAGTAAAACGGGTGTCTATCTAGAAACTACTGGCGGTCACAAATTGTATCTGAACGATAGTGACGGTTTTGTAGAGATCGAAACCAGTGGTGGTCATCAGATCAAGATGGATGACCGTGGTTTACCTCCAAGGATTTCTATCAGTTCTACAGGAAATATTGATATCAATGCTCAGGGTACGATTACCATCAAAGGTCAGATGATTTACCTCAACTAAGGAGCCCGTTATGCCTGGTAGACCTGCTGCAGGTGTTGGAGATATGACAGCTCACGGTAGTCCCCTGTCAGTTGGACCTGGTAGCTTCAACGTCATGATTGGCAAAAAACCTGCTTGGCGGGGTATTTCAGCCGCACAAGCAGCTATGTTGGCAGCAACATTTACCAAAGGTATGAAAGATATTGCCAAAGCTACTTTGGCATCTACCAACGCCGCCGGGACACCAGCTGCTCCTGCCGCCGCCACAAACCTCACCAAAACTGTCGCCAAAGCTGTCGAGAATATGGCTGAACTAATAGCCAGTTTCATGGCTGACATCCACACCTGTCCCGTAGTTAAAGTTGCAGTTCCCGATGGGACTGGTGTCGTCATCGATGGCAGCCAGACGGTCTTGATTAATGGCCTCGCCGCCTGTCGGATGGGCGATACCATTCAGGAAGCCACAAGTGTTAACAAGATTGCCGTTGGTGAGTTCACAGTTCTGATCGGTGGATGAGGTACGGATCTTTGGTCCTACTCGACCTTTGGCGAATAGGCTTATATCTCCTGCCCCGATATCTTTGTCTGTATGTACGCAATCATTGCAGGGCTGCTTGAGTGTCAGACGTATTTGATGGTGAGGAAAGAGACTATCTAGGAAGGGGTTGGGCCTTCCCGCTGCAATTAAGCGTGCAGGGCGGAATCCAGCTTAGCTCCGAAGAGCAAAAGGTTAAAGAATCGATTTGGATCATCCTGCGCACTGGGCTGGGTGAGCGGCTTTATCGCCCTGATTTTGGCTGCCGCTTAGCAGAGCTGGCGTTTGCACCCCTGAATAACGAAACCCTGATTCAAATTCGCCTTGACGTCGAAGAAGCTCTGGAGACTTGGGAGCCGCGCATTATCCTCGATGAAGTGCGGACCGATCCCGACCCTGTACGAGGTCGGGTGGACGTGATCGCTAACTATCGTCTCAAAGATTTTCCAGATATTCACAGCTTTGTCTATCCTTTTTATCTGGTTTCAGCAGCGGAGTAACTGTGGAATTTGACTTTCTACCCAAATTACCGACCTCCAACTTGGACGATCGCTCTTTCGATGAGTTGGTGGATGAATGCATTCTACGGATCCCACGCTACTGTCCAGAGTGGACAGACTACAACCTCAGCGATCCTGGCATTACGCTGATTGAATTATTTGCTTGGTTGACTGACCAGATGTTGCTCAGGTTCAACCAAGTGCCTCGAAAAAACTATGTGGCCTTTCTAGAATTACTAGGGATTCGCCTTCAGCCCCCAGCCCCAGCGCAAACAGACTTAACCTTTTACTTAAGCACCGATCTGCCTGAAACCTACACTATTCCGGCTGGAGTGGAAGTTGCAACAGTGCGGACTGAGACTACTGAAGCGATCGCCTTCAGCAGTGACTGCGATCTGGTGATTGGCAAACCCCGGTTGCGGCATTTCTTAACCGCCCAAACCGCTGAGGAGACTCCTCAGGCTCTGCGCGACCGAGTCATCAACCAGTGGACCCGTCAGCCCAAGGGTCAGTGGGGAGGCAGTGAGCAAGCCCTGTTTGAGGAGCAGCCTCGACCAGGTAACAGCTTTTACCTCGCGCTCGACTCAGAGGAGCCCCTAGAGGGCAATGTCCTGGCGATCGCGTTCCAAGGGGCTGCTGCCACGCCTACCGGCATCAACCCTAATCAACCGCCTCGGCGCTGGGAAGCTTGGGACGGGCAGCACTGGCAACCAGTGTTATTACAGGAAGCCGATGATGCGACTCGCGGGTTCAGTTTTAACGAAATTATCCAACAAGGCGGCAATCCCACTCAAGGAGCAGATGTAGTTCTGCATTTGCCTCAAAATTGGCCAGTGACGAGGTTTACCACTTACCAGGGCCGCTGGCTGCGCTGTGTCTTTACGACCCCAGATGCCAATCAACCCGGTTACAGTAACACTCCACGGATTATTGGCTTAGCAGTACGGGCAATTGGCGGCACGGTGAGAGCCAGTCAAAGTACTCTCATTCGGGATGAACGCTTGGGAATAAGTGATGGGAGTCCGGGTCAGACCTTTCAATTTCAAGGAACTCCCATTTTAGGTCGTCGAGACAATGAATATATTCTGGTAACTCCTCCTAATGGTTTGCCTCAGAGATGGCAAGAGGTTGCGGATTTTGCCGACTCTGGGCCTGAAGATCGCCATTACACAATCGATTCTCTAACTGGTACGGTTCAGTTTGGGCCTCTGATTCGCGAACCTGACCACCTGAGACGCCAAACACAAATTCGCTCAAGAATTCAGCAGCCAACGCGAGTAGAGAGGATGGCACTGCTCAGCGCTCCTGAAGCGCAGGCGCTCGAACACCAGTACGGGGCAGTTCCTCCCCGAGGCTCGGTGATTAACATGGTCGCCTATCGTACGGGAGGTGGTCGACAGGGGAATGTCCAAAGTGGCACCCTCAGGTTTTTGAAGTCTGCCGTTCCCTATGTTGCTAGTGTGGTGAACTACCAACCGGCACGTAATGGTGCTGATGCTGAGTCACTGGATCAGGCTGTCTTGAGGGCGCCTCAAATGCTACGAACCCGTGACCGGGCAGTCACTGCGGAAGACTTTGAAGTCCTCGCCCAACGAGCTGGTGCCGGGGCGATCGCCCGCGTCCGGTGTTTGCCAACTGCTGAGAGTGGCGCTGGCGTTGTGCGTCTTTTGCTTGTGCCCCAGGCCAATACAGATGCGATCGCGCAAGGGGCGGGGATAGCCCCAGAACTGTTTGCCCTCCGCCCTGCACTTCAAGACCAAGTTTTGAGCTACTTGAATCAAAGACGGTTGTTGGGAGTCCAGGTGCAGCTTCAAGAGCCCGAATACGTGGGCGTTGCCGTTCAGACAGAAGTGGGTCTGGAACCAGCCTACGATCATCCCCAAGCCCAGCAGAAGATTTTGCTCAACTTACGCGTCGCAATATATCGATACTTAAACCCCTTAATTGGGGGACCAGAGGGCAAAGGCTGGCCGTTTGGGCGGCCTGTTTATACCTCAGATATCGTGGCGTTACTGCAACAAACCCCTGGCGTACGTTATCTGGGTGGAGTCCTGCTGTTTCCTTTACGCAAGCAAGGGGGTACTTGGAGTCGTCAACCGTCACCAGAGCCTTTGATTGACCCAGGACCACTCGGTCTAGTGTGTTCTTGGGCTGATACCCGTTTGCGATCGAGTCATACGATCAATCTCATTAGTCGTTAAGGGATGATGCTATGGTGCAAACTAGTTCTAGCCTAGCCTTACGCATTCAATTAACCCCAATGCGAATTCCTGAAGCCGTACCTCAGGCAGGCTTAGCATTGACTGGTTCAGTCAGCATGGCACCAGAAGCTGCTGGTCCGAGTTTGCTCTTGCATCCTGGAGAGCCCAGCGAGATGGTCGTGCAAGTGAAAAACTTAGAACGACGTACCTTGCGGCTGACCTTGAGGGTTGAGGGCAACTTTCCGGCTGAGTGGTGCCAAATTGGTACGGAGGGCAAAGAGCTTGCTCCTGGGGCGCAGATGGATGCTGTGCTTTATTTCCAAGTTCCCGCTACATTTTTCGAGGATCGGCAAGCACTCTGTCCAGGGAAAAAAGAACAGCTAGTTCTCAACTTCCATTGCCTCGTTTCTTTAATTGTTGACCTAGGTAGCGATCGAGAACAAATTCAGCAAGCTGAGTTTGGTTTATATATCCGTCCCTACAGTGCCTATATGGATTTTTTGCCAGTTCTATATCGCGAAGTCGACTTTATTGGTCGCTTCATGAAGATATTTGAGCAGGCTTTTCAACCAGCAGTCGAGAGCTTCAATGTCATGTGGGCGAACTTAGACCCATTGACAGCACCGCAAGCTCTGCTGCCCTTTTTAGCTCACTGGGTAGCTTGGCCGGTCGATTCCATTTGGGATCTTAGCCAGCAGCGGCGCTTAATTCGTCGTGCGGTCGAGCTTTATCGCTGGCGCGGAACTCGTAAGGGGCTCCGCCTCTACTTGCATCTCTATACGGGTTTGTCCCTGGACGAACACTTACCTCAAGAGGCTGATAAACATATCAGCATCACAGAGCCCTTTGGTCGGGGTTTCGTGGTAGGGACAGCGAAACTGGCAGAAGATACCGTCTTAGGAGGTGGACAGCCCTATCACTTTATCGTCCGTCTGCGTCCCGAGTGTTCCAACAGTATGAATGAACAACTGGTACGACGCATTATTGACCAAGAAAAACCTGCCTTTAGCACCTATGACTTGTTCATCGAAAATTCTTCTCTTTCATCACCATGACTCATTCCTTTCCGCCACCAACTATCAAACCCTTTGAACGCCTTCATGCCTCGGACGGTCTACTGATCGATGCCGAACGTTGGCGTCGGGCTCATGATTACCATCGTCAGCGGCAAAATACTCACTATCAATCCCTAAATCAACCAGGCATTGTGTGTGGTCTTGGCATCCGAGTCATTCCTGCCCCCCCCACAGTAGCAGCTCAATATCGGGATGGACGCTGGGTGCAAATCCAGCCAGGTATTGCGATTGATTTGGTAGGTAATTTGATTGTTGTGCCTAAAACCATTGACTATCGGCTTGCCACAGAAGTAGCTGGTTCCGAACCTGTCATGGTTTACCTAGTGGTGAAATATGTAGATCCTGATGAACTGTGCCGTGATGGACGAAACGAGATCGTTCAAGAGGAGTTTCGGGTTGACGAAAAGAGTAATCCACCAGTAGCTACAGAAGTAGAGATCTGCCGAATCCTCCTGCAATCAGGTCCAACCTCAATTACCCAGCCAGGCGATGTCTTTTTCCCAGGCTATGACAATATCGATTTGCGTTACCGCACTCAAGCCCAGGCGCGTCCTCAAGCAATTGTGCGCCTAGCTCAGGTGAATCATGGTGACTCTGAATGTGCCCGGAGTTTTTTTAACCTCCCGTATTTGCTACAAGCTGTAGCAGTCCTCTACCCCTCTTTGCGAGGAGCTGATGAAGTAGGTCAGGTCGCTTTAGAAGAAAATATCAGGGAGTATGATTTACTTTATCTGACGGGTAAACAAGCGCTATCTCTAAATGGTCGTGAATTTGAAGCCCTCAAAAGTTACTTGGGCACAGGTGGTGTGCTTCTGGTTGATGCACCGCTAGATGGTACCGCTCTGATTGAAAGTATTCAGGCCTTATCCCAGCAGTTGGAGTACCGCTTGAAGCCCCTAGAAGAGTTACGGCGGGATCATCCTCTCCGAACACGGCCTTTCTTGTTTGCTGCTTTGCCGATGCTCAACCAACAACTGGTTCGACTCTTAACAGCAGGAGGAATTATTTTAGTCATTGGCGATTTAGCAGCGGCTTGGGGACCCGATCAAGGATTCACTTTGCCCCGAGTTACCATTCGCACAGCTCAGGAACTAGGGATTAATATTCTGCAATATGCTTGGAAACGGCGACAGTTAATCGGTTTGCAACAAGAGGATTACTCAGGGCAGTGGTAACAGCATTACTAGCAGGTCTGAGCTATGGAATTTCAATTTCTACGCCTAATGCGCGTAACTGTTCCCGTAAACGTTCATTCTCCTGCTCAGCCTGCTCAGCCCGTTGGCGTTCCTGTTCTTCTCCTAGAAGCACTAGTTGACGCTCAGGCGTGAAGAAACGTAGCCGTCCTTGATAAATCCCCAAATAGAGTTCCAACTGCTGGCTCCATAACCAGCCTTGCTCCGTGGGTAACAGTTCCTGGTATTGCCCATCTACGAGATGAAACCCTTTGAGTTCCAAGGTCTCAGGGTCAAACCAAAAGTAATCTGGCGTCCGAAAGGTATCCTGGTAAATCTGCTTCTTTAAGCCCTTGTCAATGGCGGCTGTGGTGTCGGACAAAATCTCCACAATCACATTGGGATACTTGCCTTCCTCTTGCCAGACAACCCAGCTTTTGCGCTCTCTGGGCTCTGCCCCTAAGACTACAAAAAAATCTGGTCCTCGGAAGTCTTCTGACTTGCGTTGATTAGGACTGTAGTAGATGGTCAGGTTTCCAGAAACATAGAAATCCTGGTGCTCCCGCCACCAGCTCTCTAAGGAGCGAATTAGCAGTTCCATCTGTTTGCGGTGCCAGTCTGATTCCAAGGGCGGCTCGTCACTCCACAAATCGCCAGGGGGAAACGTGATGTCTTCGGCAACGTCTTTTAGCATAAGGGACTCGGAGACAACCGACTGAGACATACACTAGATTATAGCGATCACTACCCCAAGTTAAAGGATCAGAAATGGTTGTTAGCCAAAAAGACGACTTCATCTCCCCAGAACACTATCTAGAAGGAGAGAAGGTAAGTCCCATTAAGCACGAGTATATGCGTGGGCAAGTCTACGCCATGGCAGGAGCAAGCGATGTCCATGTAACCGCCGGAAACATGTTTGCGCTCCTGAAGAACCATCTGCGGGGCAGTAGATGCCGTGTTTACATGGTAGATATGAAAGCTTACATTAAGCCCCTCGATATCTATTACTATATCGATGAGTCCCCATTCCTTGTCGGGTCGTTCGCGATAAAGTTGGAACGCTTGTGCGTAGAGTTGCTCTGATAGAGAGACAATTTCTACATTGGGGGGGTCTGCTTCAAGAGAATTCAACAATACCACTGCCGCACGTCGATAGCGTTGTTTGGATAAGGCATTGTCTAGTTCTAACATCACTGCCTGTGTCGTTACCAAGCGTGTTCTTGCTGCTTCTAGCAGCTCAGCTAGATAGACTGCTCTGTCATGAAAGTCATGGCATAAGTTGTGTCCAGAAACACCTCAGCCTTCATCCTGGGTTTCTACGCTATACAAATACTTGTTAACTTTAGCAGACCAGTCAGGCGGTCCGTCTAAGTTGAGCGACTGCGCTGTCTGTAGAAAAGATGTGGCCTCATCTGCATCGTGCGGCACGGTTTCAATAATAATTTGTACGCGGGTGTTTAGCTCAAGGGCAATTGGTTCGGCCGGATGGAACACTTTACCGTCAAACACTGCTGCAATTTTCTCAACCATGTTTTCCTCCAGGGAGCCAGTCTTAGTTGGAGCGGCTCTGGGCATTGCGCCAGTTCATCCTAATCTTAGGCTGAATGCTGAGCTGTCGGGCTAGAACGCTCGCTCCTCCCCATTTATGCCTTAACGTCTAAGGAGCGCACTATTTTGCGCCTCTGATTGGCATGCACCTCGGATGCAGGACTGATGGCAGTAAATGGATGCTCTGACAGAACGAATCAGCGAACACTATGATCAAACAATCAACTCATTGGTGACAGTAATGCCTCCGACATCAACGCCTCAACAACAGACTATTGAACTTGGAGAGCAGGGAAATATTGTTCTTCCCGAATCGATTCGTCATCACCTCAACCTGCAACCTGGCGAGAAACTCATTCTCACCCTGGAACCGGATGGTAGTCTACGCTTGACTAGTTTGCGGAGTCAAATCCAAAACCTGCAAGGAATCTACAAAGACATCGCACCAGGAACCAGCCTGGCTGACGAATTAATTCAAGAACGTCACAGAGCATCTCAATCATGAGCCTACAAGCCACAAGCGTTCTTGACGCTTCGGCACTCCTTGCTTATCTTCAAGGAGAACCTGGAGCCGCGATTGTGGCAACAGCCCTAACCCAAAGTTCAGTCATGAGCAGCATCAACTGGGCAGAAACTCTCACGAAATTGGCAGAACGAGGACAAGATCCTGACGTCGTTGCGACTCAACTGACGAATCAAGGCTTGCTCAACAATGCTCTACAAATTTATTCAACTGACGAATCGTTAGCTCGCTCCATCGCGAAACTGCGAGTTCCCACCCAACCTTGGGGACTATCACTTGGAGATCGTGCCTGCCTTGCTCTTGCCCTCAGTTTGAATTTGCCCGCTCTCACGAGCGATCATATTTGGACAAATCTAAACATCGGCGTATCTGTAACCCTCATTCGATAGTGCATCGCCGCTCCTGTAGGCTGAGTTAGCGCCAGCGTCACCCATGAATCCTCAGTGCGGTCACAGATCCTGCTTGGCATAGTAGGACATTTGGTGGTTCAAGCAAGATTCCCAGAAAGCGTCGAAAATATTAGATTTGGTAACGGCTGTAATCCAAGACCCGTTCGAGGGTATCGGTAAACCGAAACCATTGAAGTATATAGATACAGATATTTGGTCACGCCGGATCGATTTGTACCAATCCGCGAACAGAGACGTAACTCTGATAAGGTGTTTGTTAACGTAGTAGCAGCATGAGGATGACTAGAGTCAGTCGAGTGGCAGTGTATCTATCGGAGACGGAAGTGCAGGAGAAACTGAAAAGCGCTGCCAGTTTCCGACAACAGCAGAAGTGGTTAATTGTCTATAACGTCTGAGTAGACCCAAGACCTGCAACGGTAATTGCTAAACATACAGGGACTTCTGTTCGTACTGTGCATCAGGTAGTGTCCGAATCCAATCGTCTCGGAGCAGCAGCAATTGAGACTCTAGGCAAAGGGGGAAGACGCAGTAGTTATCTAAGCGGAAGCGGAAGTTGCCTTTCTTGGTCCCTTCTTTGCAAACTTTGCCCACCAGGTTAAACAAATTTTGGCGACCAGAGAGCCAACTGACCAGCGACCTGTCTTACTGTTAGCTGCCGATGAAGCAAGATTTGGCCGCCTTGGTCAAGTGATGAAAGCTTGGTGTCCGCCTGAACTCCGTAAGCATTATTCATGCCGACCTGGAAGTTGCCGCTCTTGTCGCACGTCCCATTGCCAACCCACCGGATCAATTTCTGCAAAAGCCTGTGCTTGTGCCAGCTTCTCTAACACCGCCGCCATCCGTTGCCCACGTCCATGTGTCTTGGTAAACCTAAGAATTTGACAGTCTACTGATAGCTTGATTTTAGCCCGTCAGACAATTGCAGGGCGGTCGCTAAGCTTGTAGGGTAGGCTGAAAGCGCGCTCACACCAAGTTCATCGGCAACTTCTTCTTGAGTGAGATTTACTGACTTTCGGAGTTCAGAGAGTGTAAAAGCGTTTTCAGTTGTTACTTGAATGCTTTGGTTGTGCGTCGGGCTTATGAAGCTCAATCCCTTTTGCTCGGACCTTAGCTGCAATTCTACGGAAGTATGCCCGCCGTGCTGATGATTCCTCAGGTGTCCCTCGGGAGATGACCACGTAGCGAGCCAGTTCTTGGAGGTCTATATTCTCAAACTCTTGTTGGTTCATTCTCGGAAACCTCCTTCAACATCGTCTGAATCTAGGTAACGACCATTAGGGCGCAGATAGTAGACATTTTCACGCTTTTTCACTAGCACTTGGTCGTCACTGTGTCAGGATAGAATACAGCTAAATGCAACTATAAAGGTTTTTCAGCCGTCGCATTCTAATCCTGCAGGAAGCAGCGCTGTGCTTTAAGTTATGCCTCACGTCGCTGTATGTATTATCGACCTTGCCACCTGTGGTGACTTATGGATAAAGAATTTAATTCCTCCTTCAGGACATAGACTCATGAGCAATGCACTTGTCATTGCAGTAGTGACGGCGGTAACCAAAGACATCGCTCGATCCCAGCCGCAACCAAAACTGCTCATTCCCTACAGGTCATCTCATGATTGCAACCACTTATGATTCCTGGCTGACTGCAAACCAATACTGTCTGACGGCGGCTCTGGCGATCGTGCGCAATGCGATCGCCCAAGCACTTGGGATGACTGAGTGGGTTGAAGACGAACACCTGCTGCGCCAGTCTTTGCAAACAGCGCGGACCGAGATGCCTGCTCTATCTGCGGTCGATCGCTTAGCGCGTCTGTTTGGGCTATCTTCCTTTGAGCAAGATATTCTGCTGATGTGTGCCGGAATGGAATTGGATGCCCGATTTGTTCGGCTCTATTCAATGGCTCAGGGCGATCCCCAGCGAGCCTATCCTACCTTCAGTGTGGCGCTCGCTGCCTTGTCAAATCCTCATTGGGAGGCACTCACGCCCGCTGCGCCCTTGCGCCACCATCATCTCATCGACGTCGGACAGGGAACGGCTCTCACCTTGAGTCCCCTCCGCATCGATGAACGCATTCTGCACTACCTCACCGGAACGCAATATCTGGATGCGCGGTTGTTTGGGTTGGTCGATCCAATTGTCACAGATGACGAGCTGGCTCCGTCTCAACAGCATCTGATTGAGGCGATCGCCCCTGTCCTCACTGAAGCATTAACGGCTGTTCCTCCTTCAGTAGTGCAGCTGTTTGGACCGGAAACCCTGGCAAAGCGGACACTGGCAGTGCAAGTATGCGAGCGGTTGAGCCTCAAGCTCTGGACAATGGCAGCGCAAGTGGTTCCCGCTGTTCCCTCCGATCTCGATGCCTTCTGTCGCTTGTGGGCACGAGAAACCCTGCTGAATTCTAGCGTGCTGCTGCTAAACTGCGATGAACTGGATACTAGTGACCACACTCAGCTTGCCCGGATTATCCATTTTATTGAACGCAACCCCAGCCTGCTGTTTATCTCCAGCCGCGATCGCCTGCGCCTATCCCAGAGGCCGCTCGTCAACTTTGAGGTTCATAAGCCCACACCAGTAGAACAGCAAGCCTTTTGGCAAGGAGCCCTTCAGGAATGGCTGCCGTCCCTCAATGGTCAACTCATTGGTCAGATCCCAACCCTGGTTTCCCAGTTCAATCTGAGTACAACCACCATTCGTAGCGTTTGCTCCGGCGTCGGCATGAAAAATGAAATTTTAACTGGGCAATCTGCTGCTCATGCTCAACTTGCAATTTTCAATTCCCTTTGGGATGCCTGCCGTGTTCAAGCTCGCCCTCGTCTGGATGAATTAGCTCAACACATCGAACCCGCTGTAGACTGGACAGATTTGGTGCTGCCTGAAACCCAAACTTACATTCTTCAAGAAGCGGCTGCCCATGTACGTCAGCGAGCCACAGTCTACGAGCAATGGGGCTTTGGAGCTAAAGGGAGTCGGGGGTTGGGCATTAGCGCCTTGTTTGCTGGAGCCAGCGGCACTGGAAAAACTTTGGCAGCCGAAGTCTTAGCCCATGAGTTGCGTTTGGATCTCTATCGCATTGATTTATCTTCTGTGGTCAGCAAGTACATCGGTGAAACAGAGAAAAACCTGCGACGAGTGTTCGATGCCGCAGAGGACGGCGGGGTGATCCTGCTGTTTGATGAGGCGGATGCGCTGTTTGGTAAACGCAGTGAGGTGAAGGATAGTCGCGATCGCTACGCCAATATTGAAGTTAGCTACTTACTGCAACGCATGGAGTGCTATCCCGGTCTTGCCATCCTGACTACTAACCTCAAGGGCGCACTAGACACCGCCTTCCTGCGACGGATTCGCTTTGTTATACAGTTTCCTTTCCCCGATACTAACCAACGTACCGAAATCTGGCGGCGTGTTTTTCCCAAGAACACCCCCACTCAAGACCTCAATCCATTGAAATTGGCTCAACTGAATATCGCCGGCGGTAATATTCGCAATATCGCTCTCAACGCTGCCTTCTTGGCTGCGGATGCTGGAGAACCAGTACAGATGCAACACCTGTTGCAAGCTGCTAGAACAGAGTACGCCAAGCTGGAGAAAACCTTGACCGAATCGGAGATTGCTGGCTGGGTTTAAATTCCAAATCTAGACCTTTAGCGAATGGTGTCCTGCTCTGTCGGGTTGCTATGTTCGCTTTGGTATGAGTACTGAAGCTGGGGAAACCCGATCCTCTCCGGAGGCATGAGATGAGCGACCACATGAAGCCACAGCGGAAAGCAGTGGGGCGATTGGCTGAGTCCTCGCAGGCAACGTTTATCTCCCCTATTCGTGATTTCAGTCCTCAATCGGCTGCAACTCCCCAAACAGTCCTGGAGTCACTAACTAACGTCCAACCCTCCTCCGCCTCTCCAGAGCAAATACTAGAACATCCCCAAATTAACCAAACTCCATTCCGTTGGTCCACGAATTTAGTCGAATTTCCGTCCTTCCTAAACTCTCGATTAGCCAACCAATACTTCTCGGTTAAGCCCGTTTCCATCCCGATTTTGAGCAGGTGACATAGCTGAAACCCTTGAAATTCTGTAGGGAAAGATTGTGCAGAATTCCTTAACCGAGAAGTATTGATTAGCCAACCCGACGATCCAGCAGAACGGGAAGCCGATTGCGTTGCCGAACAGGTGATGCGAATGCTAGAACCAGTTAACGCTGAGGACTCAATGCCTGAGCAGCGATTTCTAGGTCACGATTTCAGTAAGATTTCCGTCCTGCCACTGACTCAGCCAGCCGCAACACCGATTTTTCCACCAGAAGTCCAGCGGAAGTGTGCTGCCTGCAAAGCGGAGGAAGAAGAGGATCTGATGCGTCAAGAGGACGGCTCAGCTCAAACGCCAGAAGCTGTGAGCGCTCGGGTGAGTGAGTTGCTTCAGTCGGAGGGTCAGCCGTGGATGCTACCACCTGTGCCTTCATGGAACAGCGCTTTGGTCATGATTTTAGCCAAGTGCGAGTGCATACAGGCAGCGAAGCGGTACAGATGAACCGAGATTTGAATGCCCAGGCATTTACGCACAAGCAGGATGTTTATTTTGGTGCGGGGAAGGCTCCTGCTAAGGATGCATTGACTGCCTATAAGTTGACTTATGTGGTACAACAAAGGCCTATTAATAAAGCTGTTGTCAGTCGTCTGCCTGACATTCAACTTGACGAAGCTCCATTGCAAAAGGTTACTAGGTTAGATCAAGAAATTGCTCAAGGCATTAAGGGTGGTGATTGGGAAATGGCTGCAAAAGCTCTGGATCAATATAGTATGGAAGACATTCGGAAAACACTAAGAAACTTCCAAGGAAAGAAAATAACACCAGTTCAGAAGAACGGGATTCATCTAGGTGCCATTAATGCTGGTCTTGATCCTCATTCAAATGCAGCCAAAGAGACAAGTCTTGTTTTTGGCTTACCAAAAGATAGAGTTGCTGATGTTGAAAAGAAATGGCTATCGAATAATCATGGTGAAACAGTTGTGGAAGCAGCGAAAGTACCCTCAGAAGCTGGAAAGATAGATTTAAAGAAAACAGGAGGAATTGCTTATGATGAAAATTCATCTACCGATACTAAAACGCAGAAAAAATATACTGTAATAGTAGCATTTACTTACACCGATCTTCCTATTATTAATGTTTATCCCCAATCCTTTAATAAGAATTTCAGTTGGCTTTTTTCGGTGATACTTCATGAGTA
>JAABUQ010006774.1_pt1 | contig 17091 bp, 12 predicted proteins | sample 5560001 | NCBI WGS metagenome assembly JAABUQ01 (sample SAMN10711888, study PRJNA513371) | rock metagenome | isolation source: Antarctica rocks | place: Antarctica: Victoria Land, Finger Mt nord | collected 2015-12-18
GAAGACGATAACGGTCTGCTCTGCGCCATCTGGCGAGCTGCGCAGGGTGATGCCAACCTCGGATGCCTGGCCGAGACCAATCTCGGCCTCAATCTCCAGCGCCATCCCGCGTACGTCAATCAGGCGGTCCGACTCGAGCCGCGTGTCGCGTACTGCAGTATGACTTCTGCGAAGAACGGCCACCTCCGGTGCTGGCTCCATGCCCAGGCAGCCATCGCTGCGCGGTAACAGCAGACGTGGCAACGACATGACTCCAGCCCAGCCGGCTGCCAGTTGAGCCGCCTCATCACGCTGTTCGCGCAACCAGCCGAACATAATCCGTCGACCCTGATCATCCGTGAATGACTGCGGCGCGTAGAAGCAGTCGCTCTCGTCAACGACGCCCTGGTGCACGGGCTTGAAGCGGTGTCCGCTCGACTCGCCAATGAAGTAGAGCGCCTTGCGCAACGGGATGGGCGAGACGACCAGCACACGTTGCTGGTCGAGCTGGAACACGTCGGGGCATTCCCACATGGTGCCCGTGTCCTCTGCGTTTCCAATGCACATCGGACCGACGTACTCCCAGTCAACGAGATCCGGCGATCGGTACAGCAGCACCGTGCCGCCAACGCCGCGGATCCCGGAGCCAATCACCTGGTACCAGGTCTGATCTTCTCTCCACACCGAGTGATCACGGAACCCGAGGACGTCGATGTCGCCAGGCGGTGAGGCAATGACCGGGTTGGCGGAGTGCTTGCACCACGTACGCAGGTCGCCGTCATTGCTCGTCGCGACGCACGGCAACTGCCCCCACGAACCGTCTTCTCGTTTGCGCACGCCCGTATACACCACGGTGGCGATGCCGTCGGCGTCGACAGCGCAGCCCGACCAGACCCCGGACTCGTCCACCGCCCCAGGCGTCGGCGCGAGCGCGACCGGCATGTCGCTCCAGTGCACCAGGTCGTGGCTCACGGCGTGGCCCCACGACATGGGATGCATCACCGGCGCATGCGGGTTGTGTTGATAGAACATGTGGTATTGCCCGTGCCACTGGATCAGACCATTCGGGTCGTTCAGCCAGTTCGAGGGCGGCAGGAAGTGATATTGAGGACGATGCGGATCTCCAGCCAGAAGCTCGCGACTTGCCATCGCTCCTCCGTCACCGCTCATCATCAACATCTAGCCTTTCAATCCGCCCATGGAGATCCCCTCCACCAGGTAGCGTTGCCCCACCACGTAGACAGCGAGGACCGGAAGCAGCGACAACACGACGCCAGCGAGTACCACCGACACGCTGCCCGTACCCATATACCCGAAGAGTGTCACCACCCCCAGCGGGAGAGTGAAATTTTCGTTTGTGGACAGGAAGATCAACGGGCGGAAGAACTCGTTCCAGTGGGTGTTGAAAGACAGTACCGTCAGGATCGCCAGACCGGGCATTGCCATAGGCAAGTAGATGCGGTGGAAGACCTGCCATTGATTCGCGCCGTCGATGAGCGCGGCTTCCTCGTAGTCGTTCGGCATGGACATGAAGTACTGGCGCAGCAAGAATGTCCCGAACGCAGTCGGCAGCGCCGGCAGGATAAGCGACGGCAGCGTGTCAGACAGGCCCAGGGAGCTGATCAGCACGAACACCGGGATGATCGTAGCCTGCAGGGGAACCATGACCGTGGCCATGACGAGCCAGAACAGCACGTTCCGGAACGGGAACTTCAGCCTCGCGAACGCATAGCCGGCCAGCGACGCTGTCAGCAGCTGGCCCCCGACGATGCTGCCAGTGACGACAAAGCTGTTCGCAACGTACCCCCCAAATGGGACACGTTTGAACACCTCGACGTAGTTGGTGAAGTCCGGCCGGAGCGGGATCCATTCGGGCGGCACGCTGAAGGACTGGGCTGGAGTGCGCAGCGATGTCGACAGCGTCCATAGTACGGGCGCGAGGATGATGATACTGGCGACCGAAAGCAACGCGAGCCGTAGCCAGTCGCCGACCCTGCGCGACAGGTGCTGACGGATGGCATGGGGGCGGCTTGCGTACTTCGCCTGAATCCGAGTTGCTTGCATACCGGCTCCTACTGGTAAAAGACCAGGGCCTTGCTGATCCGGAACTGAATCGCCGTCACCAGCAGGATGACGACGAACAGAATCGCCGCGATAGCCGCGGCGTAGCCCAGCTCGATGTTCTTGAAGGCGGATTCATAGATGACCATCACGACAGTGCGGCTGGCGTCGCCGGGACCACCCCGGACCATGACGAACGGTTCGTCGAAGATCTGCAGGCCGCTGATGATGGCGGTCACTGCCGCGAACAGGATGCTGGGACTGAGCATGGGCAACGTGATGTACCAGAGCCGCCTCCAACCCGTCGCGCCGTCCACGTCGGCTGCGTCCAGCGTCTCCTTTGCCAGATTGCCCAGGCCGCCGCTGAAGACAATAAACGTGAATCCGAGCCGGTGCCAGACGTACACCAGCACGACACTGATCAGCACCCACTGAGCCGAGTCCAGCCACGGGACGCGCGGCACGCCTACACGACCCAGGTAGTAGTTGATCACGCCAAACTGGCCATTGAACATGTACGCCATGACGATCGAGATGGTGGCCGCCGACGTGAGCAAGGGCAGAAAGTAGGCTGTGCGAAAGAAGTAGCGCTGCGCCGGACGTCGCAAACGCTGAACCCCCATAGCCAGCGCCAGAGCGAGCAGCAGCTCGAGCACGACCGCCAGCCCGACCATCTTGGCAGTATTGGTGAACGCAGTCAGGACGCGACCATCGGTAACCAGGCGCTGATAGTTGTCCAGGGCGATAAATGTGGGTGCGTCGAAGACATTCCAGTCGAACAGGCTGAGCCCGAGCGAGACCACCACGGGACCGGCCGTAAAGATCAGGATGCCGAGCACGGTCGGCAATAAAAAGGCATAGCCAAGCAGAGCCTCGCGTCTGGCCATACCGTTGAGACTGTCTTCCGTCAGCCAGGCGAGAACGCGTGGCTGCCGTGCGCGCGGGGCGGACACCCGCATCACTTCTTCCGCTTGGCCCACAGCGCTTCGAGATCCTTCTGCATGTTGTCGAGCGCGGCCTTGGGCGTCATTTCCTGGGTCATCGCCAGGCCGCTGTACTTGGTGAAGATCGTGGTCATCGGGTTTGATTCAGGCGGAGCTGGGATCGGTGCAGTGTCCGGGTGCTTGGTGAGCGTGTCGTAGAACACCTGCCAGTGCTTCGGTCCAGTGTCGGCGTAACGCTCGGCGGTCATGAACGAGCGGCGAGAGGGGGTGGTGCTGTTCCCCGTCAGGTCGATGGTCATCGCCTCGGGGCTGGTCAGATACTTGAGATACTCCCAGGCCAGGTCCTTGTCGCGGGCGTCCTTCATGATGACCAGGCCACCCGTCCCAAACTGGTGTCGCTGCGATTTCCAGTTCGGGAAGAACTGCACGTCGAACGTGTCCGGAGTCATGCCCGCCGCATGCAGGCCACCAGCCCAGAACCCTCCGGCGGGTGTCATCGCGAGCTTGCCACCGCTGAAGAAGCCCTGGAGCTGCGACCCGCCGCCCAGCTCGATTGGCGGCGAGGCGCCTTCCTTGAGCAGCTGGACCATGAAATCGAGCGCCTCGACATTGGCTGGGTCGTTCGCCTTGGGAGCGTTCCAGCGCCACCCGCCGCCGCGGTTAGCGGCTGCCGGGTCATCTTTGTAGAACGTCTGCCACAGCCACTCGCCGCCGGGCGCGCGCTCCTCTGTCAGCAGGTTGCTGCCGTTGACGAAAATCCAGGGCATGAAGCCGCCCCACAGCCGGTTAACCCACTGGTATCCGAACACCTGTGTCTGGCCGCTGGCATCCTTCTTGGCTGTTTTTCTGGCCATGTCATAAAAGGTGTCCTTGGTCCACTCCGGGGCCGGTGTGTCGAGCCCAGCGCTCTGGAGGACCTGGGTGTTGAAGTACATGTTGGCCGCGTTGAAGTCGGTGGGCAGCTCGTACAGACTACCCTCGTACATCATGGCCTCGACGAGGGATGGATGGACGTCCGAGAAGTACTGGGCCATATTCTTCTGATCGCGCTTGACGAGGTCGTCGAGCGGCAGCGCCAGCCCCTGCCCGGCAAAGAGTTGCGTGCCCTCCGTGGCGACGAAGGTGATGTCCGGGGTGTTATTGGCCGCCTTCATTGTCAGCACTTTGCTGAAGAACTCTTCCCAATCGGTGCCCTCGATGGGCGTGATGTCAACCGTGACGTTTGGGAACAGCTTGGCGAAGCCGGGCGTGAGCTGGGCGCGGCGGTCGGCGGTCGCGCGTGAGCCGAACAAGGCAATGCGGAGACTCCCCTGCTTGGAGCCGGCTGCCGGTCCGGTCGTGGCGCCAGCAGCGGGCGCCGCGCCAGCGCTGGTCCCGGCGGGCCTGGCGGTCGATCCACCCTGACCGCATGCCGCCATCAGCGTGACGCTGGCGGCACCAACTGCTATCTGCAGAAAACCGCGGCGACGCACCTGGCGTCCGAACGGCATGTCTGACATGAACGGTCTTTCCTTTCCCGATCGTCTCCCAATGTTCGACGAACTGAGTAGGACCGACCCGCGGCTGCTAGCGCCGCGGGTGGCCACGTCGTCACTCCAAGCCCCCGCCCCATCTTATGCCCTCCCGGGTGAGTCCGCAAACGGCTGCGTGAGCGGTTGCGAATGAGCTCTCTCAGGCCAACCGGTGGGCTGCAAGCACCGCCTCATCCAGTGTGATACCCAACCCCGGTCCCGACGGAACAACCAGCGCACCTGCGTTCAGCTCCAGGGGTGTGGTGAGCAAGGCCTCGCGCTGAGGCGGCGCGTCATATGGCAGCGGCTGCTCTTGCCGGAGGATGTTCGGAATGGATGCCCCGAGATGCAGGGCGGCGGTGAGGGCGACGGGGCCATAAAAATTGTGTGGCGCGAGTTGCACGTACTGCGCTTCGGCCAGCGCGGCAATGATGCGGGCCTCGAAGATGCCGCCACAATGGGCGATGTCCGGCTGGATGATCTCGACTGCCTGGGCATCGAGCAAGGCCTGGAACCCCCACTTGGTGTAGACACGCTCACCAGTCGCGAGCGGCACGCGTACCTGCTCGCGGACCTTTTTCAACGCGGCGATGTTCTCCGGCGGTACCGGCTCCTCGAAAAAGAGGAGGTCGAGATGCTCCAGAGCGCGAGCGGCACGAATCGCGGTTGCCATGAAAAACCGCGCGTGGCTGTCGATGGCGAGATGGATCTCGGGGCCAATTGCCTCGCGCACCGCTTCGACGGTCGCCGTTACCGCCCGCAGCTCAGCCGGCGTCGCACTACCCCGGAGCGAACCATACGGATCGATCTTGATCGCCGTATACCCGCGCGCGACCGCGAGCCGTGCACGCTCGGCGTAGCCGCCTGGGTCCGTCAACGGCGACAGGCCGGTGAAAAAGGCATGATTGACATAGACAGGTACGCTGGAGCGCATCGCGCCTCCGAGCAGGTCGTACACGGCGAGCCCTGCCACTTTGCCCTTGATGTCCCACAACGCGTGATCGATCCCACTCATCGCGCACAGCAGCAAATTGCCACCACGGACGTTGAAATACCTGGAATAGATCTCCTGCCAGATCTCCTGGATGCGACTCGGGTCTCGACCAATCAGCACGTCCGACAATCGTCGCACGACCGCCGCCGCCATGAAGGGCTCGGTCGTGCTACTTTCGCCGATACCGCTGACGCCTTCGTCGGTGGTGATGCGCACGAAACACCAGACCTGCGAGAGGCCGGCATCAAACAGGATCGGTTCCACACCCGTGATCTGCATTGGTCGCCTCCTCAGATGGACCGTTTAGAATCCTGGGCGCGGCGGCGTGCGCACGCCCTGCTCTACGAACAACCGCGCTTCGTACGACATCTTCACCTCGAAGTCACCCCGAATCGCGTACAACCGTCCGTTGGCGAGTTGGACCTGCAGCCGCACGATCTGATCGCGTAGGGCCGCCGCCAACCGTCCATCCCGCCACTCCGGCACCCAGGCCGTGGTGTCGCCGCGGAATGGGATGCAGTCGGCGAACGTGTAGCCCTCCAGCGGTTCGCCGCGGCCGTTGGCAAACTGGAGGCGAATGTCGCCCTGGGGCGCGCTGACATTCAGTTGCGGCTCACCGCCTGCCCACAGCAGGAGACGCGTGGTGAGCTCTCCAGCACCGCCCTCCGGCTCGAGGTACACAAAGCCGTCCCGACGCAGGGTATGCATCAAGATCGCACTCTGATGACTCGACGGAGGCTTGAACCGGATCTGCGCGTGCTCGTCCTTGGCCGCGCTCGAATAAATCCGCAGCGTATCACCCATTGGGATGATCACATTCGGATAGATGCAGCCCGCGCCATGCTCGCCCGGCGCGCTGTTCGGCACGAACGTCTCACGCACCGTGCGCTGCCAGTGCCAGCCATTGTGGCTGTAGGCGAGTTGGCAATCGACCTTGCCCATGCGGAACTTATTCTCGGCATTGACCGTCGGGTCCGTATGGTAGACCCAGACGAGCCCGACGAACATGTGCTCGTATGGGATGACCGGCATCCCGTAAATCTCCGCGTGCGGAGTATCGAGTGCGTCCGCCTGGAGCGCCAGCTCAGGCGGGCTAAAGGCGCGCCAATCGCGTGTTTCGTAGATGGCGATGCGCCGGTCATTCAGTGCAGGGCGCGCCGTCAGCACGTGGCTAGCGCGGTACGGGTTCCAGAACGCATACGCGATCGGATCCGCGCCGACCGGATGCCACTCGAGACCTTCCGCGTAGCGCCAGTGGAGGCCGTCACCCGACACGGCCAGCGGGGAGCGCAGCGCGATCCGGTCCTCCGCGCGTGCCACCACCAACCCCTTCAGCCAGGCATCGGTACCCGCCGCCTGGTGATCGACGTAGGCGCCGCTCCATTCGCGGAATTGATTGAGGCCGAAAACCTGGTGGGGGCACAAACGCCCTTCGCTTGGCCCGTGCTCGGTCAACTCCGGGAAGGTCCAGTGCATACCATCGTCGCTCTGGGCTACCACTGGCAGGTACGTTCCGTCCGCCGTGTGCCCCTGGTACAGGCACCGCCATCGATCGGTTTCAGGATCACGGAACACCGACGGATAGCCCCACGAGATGTCGAGCGCGGGGTCTTCCAGAGTCGCTTCGGGGACCAGAATCGGTTGCCCGACATGGCGCGCGAAGTTCGTCCGCTGATGGAGGTACCAGTCATCGAAAAACAACAATGAGAACATGCGGTCGTCCCTTTCACTACCCAAGCGTCGTTCGCTTACGTTGCGGGTCAAGTATGGTTAGCCCAACCTACCGAGTTTGTCTGTTGTGACATCCGCGTCCGACGCAACCATGCCCCCATGCAGGTCGAGCTGTTCGGCCAAGTGGCAGCGCACCAATCGGCCGTCAGCAAGAGGACGCAGGGACGGGGCCGACTCGCGGCAGCGATCCTCGGCGTACGGACAGCGGGGGGCGAAGCGGCAACCGGCGGCTTCGTGGAGTGGACCCGTCGGGACGTCTCCCGAGATGGTGGGCCGGTCCGTGCGTCGCCCGATCTCGATTGCCGGGATGGAGGCAAGGAGCGCCTCGGTATACGGATGCCTTGGCCGTATGAAAACGCTGTGCGTCTCGCCAACTTCGACGAGCTCACCGAGGTACATCACCGCGGTTTGATCGCTGACATGCCGGACCACGCTCAAGTCGTGCGAAATAAAGACGTAGGTCAGCGCGAATTGGGTGCGCAGCTGCAGCAGCACATTCAGAATCTGCGCGCGTACCGAGACGTCGAGCGCGGAGACGGGTTCGTCCAGGACCATGAGGGTCGGCCGCACGGCCAGTGCGCGCGCAATGCCGACGCGTTGGCGCTGGCCACCGCTCAATTCGTGCGGGTACCGACTGCGAAAGCTCGCGTCCAGACCCACATCGCGCAGCACTTCGGACACCCGGTCGGCGATGGATGTTCTGGAGACATGTTGCGCGTCCAGGGGTTCGGCAACGATCTCCTCTAAGGTCATGCGCGGGTCGAGCGACGAGAAAGGGTCTTGAAAGACGATCTGCGCGCTGCGGCGCAGCCTACGCATGGCCTCACCGTGCGCCGCGCGGACATCGAGCGGACCACTCTCCGTATGGAGAATGATCTGCCCCGCATCTGCCTCGATCAACCGCAGGAGACAGCGCGCGAGGGTCGTCTTTCCACAGCCGCTCTCGCCAACGATGGCGAAGCATTCGCCCGCGTTCACCGTGAAGCTGACGTCATCGACCGCGCGCACCTGTCCGACGCGCCGGCGCATTACCCCACGCTGAATCGCATATTCCTTCCGCAGGTGACTAACACTCAGGACCGGTTCGGCGGACATGGCCCTCCCCCGTCGTGGTAAAGCCAGCATTTCGCGGTGTGCTCCGGCCCCACGCTGAAGTCCGGGGGTGCTTCGAGGCAACGCTCGTGCGCGAAGGCGCATCGGGTCCGGAAACGGCAACCGGACGGAGCGTTGAGCGGGTTGGGCACCGTTCCAGGAATAGTCGGTAGAAGTGTCTGCGGTTCGGTCGCTGGGGTGATGATCGAGCGCACGAGGGCCTGCGCGTAGGGGTGCTTCGGCTGTTTGAAAAAGGCCGCCGCGGGCGCCCGCTCAACCACCTGCCCCAGATACATCACCACCACGACGTCGGCCATATCCGCCACCACGGCGAGGTCGTGCGTAATCATTATTAGCGCCATTCCCATCTCGTGCTGCAACTCGCGCAGCAGCCGAAGGATCTGCGCCTGGATTGTCACATCCAGCGCGGTGGTCGGTTCGTCCGCAATGATCAATTGCGGGTGACACGCGAGAGCAAGTGCGATCACCACACGCTGCCGCATGCCACCACTCAGTTGATGCGGATAATCATCGACGCGCCGGGTGCTATCCGGGATGCCGACGCGTGCGAGTAGCGCGATAGCTTGCGTCCGTGCATCAGCGGCGGACACGCGCGCGTGTGCCCGGATCTCCTCGATCAATTGCGCGCCCACCGTGTATACGGGGGTAAGCGCCGTCATCGGTTCCTGAAAGACCATCGCGATCTCTTTGCCGCGGATCGCCCGCATTGCCTTGCTATTAGGCGCCAGTCGCACTAGGTCGACCGGGGGTGCCGCGTCCGTGCGGCGGTAGAGAATGCGCCCGGAGGTCTCCGCGGTATGGAGCAATCGGAGGACTGACCGCGCCGCGACGCTCTTGCCACACCCGCTCTCGCCGACGATGCCAACGCATTCCCCCGCCCCGATCGCGAAGCTGATGCCGTCGACAGCGTGCAGCATGCCGCCCGGAGTGCGAAATGAGACATGCAGATCTTCCACTGCGAGCATTCGAGGGGTGGCAGACGCCGGCGTCATCTACAGCACCTTCGCGTACGGATCGACCGCATCACGCAGCGCGTCGCCGAAGAAATTGAATGCGAGTACCGCGACGACGATGAATGAGCCTGGTGCCAGTAACCAGGGATGCGCGAGTAGATCTTCGAGATTCTGGGCATCTTTGAGCATCGTGCCCCAGCTCACGAGCGGCGGGGTGATCCCGATCCCGAGAAAGCTGAGCGAGCTTTCGGCGAGGATCAGGCCCGGCACCGTCAGGGTGGCGATCACGACAATGTGGCTGAAACAGTTCGGCACGAGATGCCGTACGAGAATCGTCCAGGTGCTCGATCCCGCCGCGCGCGCCGCCATGATGTAATCTTCTTCTTTCAACGCGAGCGACTTGCCCCGGATCTGCCGGGCCAGACCGGCCCAGCCGATGATCGCGAGCACCACCGTCACTCCGAGGTACCGTGCCGCGGGGTCCAGCGTCGCGGGTAGCGTCGCCGCCAGCGCCATCCACAAGGGGATGCGCGGAAACGCCATGATTACTTCTGTGGCGCGCTGGATGAGGTTGTCCGCGACCCCGCCCCAGTACCCGGATGCCACGCCGATGAGCGTACCGAGGGTGACGCTGATCAGCATGCCGATGAGCGGAACTGTCAGCGAGATGCGCGTCCCCATCAACAGGCGAGAGAAGACATCTCGTCCGAAGCGGTCGGTACCGAGCAGCAGAATCGTCGCGCCGGAGTCGGTCCCAACCAGGTGGCGATCGCTGGAAATGAAGCCGAGCAGCCGGTAGGGTACGCCCTGTGCGAAGAGCCGAACCTCAGACGTTGTCTGTGGGTCCTCAGTGAAGGTCTGGGTCAGTGTGGCCCGATCGAACGTGCTGCCGTAACCGTAGACGAAGGGCCATCCCGGCCGCTGCTCTCCTGCCCGCGCGAAATGGACGGCCTGCGGCGGCGCGTTCTTCTGGCTGTGCCCTTCGTCGGTGCCGTAGGGGGCAAGGAAATCGGCGAACAGGGCAACCCCGGCCAGAAGTACAAGGCAAACACCGCCGACCACCCCCAGCCGGTTGCGCACCAACTTTGCCCAGATCAGGCGACCGCGGGTCAGTGGAGCCGCCGCGTCTGCGACTTCCGCGGACGGCTGGGGCACCGGTTGGATAACTTCGATCCCGACGCTCATACAGGTCCCACCTTTCCGCCGCAACGCCTACCCGAGACGAATACGTGGATCGACCCACGCCAGGACAAGATCCGCCACGAAATTGCCGATCACCAGAAGGATGCCGAGGAGCATGAGCACGGTTGCGGACACATAAATGTCCTGCGACAGAAGCGCGTCGTAGAGCAACGGGCCGACGGTAGGCAAACCAAGCACGATGGAGACAACGATGCCAGCGGAGATAATCAGCGGGAACTGGACACCCATCAGACTGATCAACGGGTTGATCGCGACGCGCGCCGCGTGTTTGAGGATCACCCGCCGCTCGGACAACCCTCGGGCACGCGCCGTTTCGATGTACTGATGCCCGAGCACATCCAGCAGGTTCCCACGTATGATGCGCAGGACAGACGCTGCGCCAGGCAACCCGATCACGATCATCGGGATCCAGAGATGGCCCAGGAGGTCGCGCACCTTGCCCCAACTCCACTCCGCGTCCGCGTAGGATTGCGAGAAGAGCCCGGTCGGCAGGCCCGTACCCAGCACCAGGACGCTGACCGTAAGCAGCACCAGCGCGAGTAGGAAGTCCGGGATGGACAACCCGAGAAAGCCGATCAGCGTCGCCAAGTAATCGCTGAACGAGTATTGGTGCGTGGCGGAGTAGATGCCGATTGCGATCCCGACCGCCCACGAAACCCCCAGGCCAAGAAAAGCGAAGAGCAGCGTGTACAGCATTCGCTCCCAGATCAGATCGGCCACCGGCCGAAACGTCACCAGCGAAACGCCGAAATCGCCCTGCACAAACTCCCGCAACCAGGCCGCGTACCGCAGCGGGAGCGGCTGATCCAGGCCGTATTGATGCCGCAAGACCTCACCCGCGACGAGCGCTGACTGCCGCGAATAGCCGTGATTCGCCTGCAACCGGTACTCGTACTCGCTCGCGACGTCGCCTGACGGGAGATTGATGATCAGAAAGCACATCATCGAGATGACGATGATGGTCACGACGGAGCTGATGAAGCGTCTTGTCAGGTATTCGCTCATCCACGCAGCCTCCCACCCCGATGTGGATCGTCAACCGCTTGCCTTGAGGTAGAACTGCTCCGGATTCTCGATGATGTAGGTCTGGAGCGAGTAGCCGACGTCGGGCACGTTGGCTACTCGGTTGCTACGCACGACGACGACCGGCACATCCGCAATGAAGTGCGCCTCGATTGTGTTGTCGACGCGCAGTTTGATCATTTGCTTGAACAGACTGACGCTCTCCTTGGGGTCTGCTGCGCCAAGGAGCTGTTTCTGCAGCGCGAAGAGCTGGGCGACGTCGTCCGGGGCCGGGTCCTTCGCCGAAGCGAAGTAATCGGGGGTGATGTTCCACATCGTAAAGAGCTCAGTTGTAGGCCGCAACAGTGGCAGATCGCCCGCATCGATCCCCCAGATATTCGCGTGAAAGGAGTAATCGGTCTGGCGCGTGATGAGGTTCGCGCGCGCGATCGCATTGAGCTTTGCGTCGATGCCGATCTCGCGCCAGTTTCGCACCACAATTTCGCCAGCACGTGCATGATTGGTGATTTCGCTCGCCACGTCGAGCACGATGGAGACCGGCTTGCCGCTCGGGAATTGGCGCATGCCGTTGTTGGTGCGATCCACGAGGCCGAGCTTCGTGAGCAGCGACTTCGCTTTGTCCGTGTCCCGGTCGACATTCTGCTGGACGATGGCCTCGACCTCCTTGTCCCAGTAAGGTGAACTCGAGTTGATGCCGAAGCGCGTCGGCCGTCCCAGGCCGAGGAACAGCGTCTGGTTCAGGTCTGCACGATCCAGGGCGACCGAAAGTGCGGTCCGGAAATCTGGGGTGCGCAACATATCCCGCAACTCGCTGTTGGCCGGGTCAGCCAGGATATAGTTGAAAGAGACAAACGCCGCCTGCGTAAAGGCGCTGCCGTGCCAGAGTAGCGTCTTGTATTTGCCGGTGCCCTCATTTTGTTTGAGGAGCGGCACCTTCTCAATCAGTTGCATATTGCGCTCAGCGACATCGATGTCCCCCGCGATCGCCTTGAGCACGGCGTTCTCTTGTGTCCCCACTACCGGGAAGGAGTACCCATCGGCATACGGCAACTGGTTGCCGCTCGTATCGACACCCGCGAAGTACGGGTTGCGGGTGAGGGTCACCCCTTTGGCGGGGTCGTTGCTCTGCACGGTCCACGGCGAGAGAAACGGTCGCTCGGGATCGAGATCGGTGCTGAGGCGCTGCTGCAGGTCTTTGTAAGAAGCGGCCGGAGTGTATTTCGGATGGAACCGGGTGAAAAAGTGCTTGGGAGTGCGAGCAATATTGTTGAGACGCACCTGGTACAGGAAGGTCGGGTTCGGCGCAGGGAAGGTGAATGCGAGCGTATACGGATCCGGTGCGGTCAGGCTGATTGGCTTGCCTCCAACCATGGTCCAGGGCTCGGGAACGGGCTGATACTCGGTGTTGAAACGCACATCCTGCCATGCCCAGGTGACGTCTTCGGCGGTGAAGAGTTCGCCGTCAGACCAGCGCATGCCCTTGCGCAAGCCGATCGTGAGAGCAGTAGCGTCGCCGTTCCATTTGTAGTCTTTGGCCAGCAGCGGCACCCAGCCTTCGAGTGGTTGCCTGGCGATGAAGGTCTTGATATCCCGCGGGATCGTCACGAGCGAGTAGTTGAGGCAGGCGTTCTGGGGAGCGGGGGTGTCCGTCGCGTTGAGCATGAACGCGCGGAGTACGTCGCCGTACTTGCCGACCTCACTCGTCGGCGTCACGACGTAGGGCTCAGCGGGGAGCCGTTGCTCGACGGGCGGAAGCTTGCCACCGGCAACCATCTTCTGCAGCATCGGCGCCTCGTGATACAGGGTCGATTTCGCGCCCGCGCTGACACTGGTTGGCGCATTGGCACCGCTTGCGCCGGTGGCTCCGGTTGGAGTGGCGCTCGCCGGCACAGCAGCACCGGATGCAACCGTAGGTGCCGCGCCGGCCGCCGTGGTTGGCGCGGCGGCGGGTGTCACGGGTGCCACGCTGGGGGCCTTCGCGCAAGCGGCCAGCGCCATCGTTGCGGCCATCGCGGACACCTTGACGAACGTGCGCCGGCTCATGGGATCGCGTATAGCCACGGCCCTCTCCCCCTGGTGGTCAACCACCCCACGTCGCGCCCTATCGCGACGATCCTGCTGTGCGAAATACCCCATCACATACGCGTGATGGGCCCAGTATTCTACGCCCTACTCGGCCATGTCAATACGTCCTGCCAGAATTACCTCGTGAACAGGCGCGTGGCGCAAAGGTATTGCACCCCTCGACGCTTTGTTTCGAAACTCGTAGGTTCCGAAGCCGTCGGGCAGCGCTCGCGGTGGTAGCATGCCTGCCTAGGAAAGCGATGGTTTCACCTGCCGTACCGAATGGTCGCAGTCGGCCCGACGGCGACGCGGGCCCCCAACTCGCACAGTCGGTCGAGCGTGCCTTGACCGTTCTCGAGTCTTTCAGTGCACGGCGACCGGAACTCGGAGTGCAGGAACTCGCACGGGCGCTGGACACGAGCCCAAGCACGGTCTCACGCCTGCTGGCGGCTCTGGAAAACCGTGGCTATGTGGCGCAGGACAACGCGACCGGGCGCTTCCGCCTGAGTGTACGCGCGCTCGAACTCGGCTATCGCTTTGCGGACACCAACGACCTGATGATCCATGCTGCACCGCATGTCGACGCGCTTGCACGCCAGCTGAAGTTGACAACGGAGTTGTATGTGCTCGATGGCCAACAAATGATCCGGTACATGACCGCGAACTCGCCGCCAGGCCAGGGGATGCTTGGCGGCAGTCGGTTCTATCCACATCGCAGCGCGGCTGGGAAGGTCCTGCTCGCGCATCTCGCCCCGGATCTCCTCAGCGCCCTGGTCTCCGGTTATCCATCCGAAGCGCCCGCGGTCGACGGGCTGAGGCGGGAGCTGGCAGCCGCACGCCAGTGGGGGTACGCGAGCGACGATGAACACGCGGGTGTTGGGAAGCGGAGCCTCGCGGTACCGGTGCGAGACGCATCCGCTGAGGTGCTGGCCGCGCTCAGTGTTTCGGGACCGGTGAGTCGTTTGACCGATGCTGAGATGCCGAACATCCTCGAGGCGATGTTCGATCGTGCGTATGAGTTTTCTCGGTCGCTCGGGTACCGTCCACATGAGGCACTCTGCGAGCCACCAGTCTGACCAGACCGGCGCATCCGCACGCGTCAGGGTTGACCGACATTTCCCGAACTACGACCCGCGCCGGTACACTGCCCTGGCGAATCGTGCCAAGTGAGAGAGGCCAACTGCGCAGCCAGCGTCTGCGCCACGCTAATTTCCAGGGCGATGCCCTGCGCCTGGGAATGAACTGGACCGAGGAGGACCTCGGTAAGCCACAAGTGCTGGTGGACAGCGCGTACGGCATGGGCCACCCCGGTACCTTTCATTTTCGCCCGCTGATCGAAGAAATCAGCAACGGCGTGTTCGAAGCGGGTGGCAAGCCCGGCGTCTTCACCGTGAGCGACATCTGCGACGGCGTGGCCCAGGCCCACGCTGGCATGAGCTATTCCCTCATCTCGCGCGACATCATGGCGGCCATGATCGAGATCCACGCGCTCGGCCATCCCCACGACGGCATGGTGTTGCTCTCGGGCAACGACAAGTCGGTGCCGGCCCATCTGGTGGCCATCGCCCGGTGCAACCTGCCGGCCATCCACGTGCCGGGTGGGACCCAGCTGAACGGGCCCGACTACGTCACGTCTGACCAGATGTGGGCGCTCGGCGCGGCTGTCGAGCGCGGCGAGATCCCGCGCGAAGAGCTCGAACGCGCGCAGTCGATCGCGTGTCCAACATGCGGCGCGTGCCAGTTCATGGGCAGCGCCAGCACCGGACAGGTATTCGCCGAAGCACTCGGCCTGGCATTGCCGGGCTCGGCGCTCATTCCGTCGCCGCTGACCAAGCACCTGCGCTACGCGCGCATGGCCGGCAAACAGATACTCCAGCTGATTGCCCAGGACATCACCCCAAAGCGGATCTTGACCCGCGACGCGTTCGAAAATGCGATCATGCTGCACGCGGCCATCGGCGGCTCGACGAATGCGCTCCTGCACCTGCCTGTGATCGCTCGCGAGGTGGGCATCGACATTACGCTGGATGACTTCGACCGCATCCACCGCCGTGTGCCAGTGGTGGCGAATGCAAAGACCACCGGCCGGTACCCGGTAGAGTACCTGTGGTACGCGGGTGGTGTGCCGGCGGTCATGCTGGAGTTGCGCGACCTGCTCCACCTGGATTGTCTGACCGTCACCGGTAAGACGCTTGGCGAGAACCTGGCAGACGTGGAGCGCAGCGGCTTTTTCGCCGAAACGCGAGGCTACCTGAACAACGTGAAGGTCCGTCGGGAGGAGGTTCTGCGGCCGCTGGCCGACCCGTTCGGGCCGGAGGGCGGGATCGCGGTGTTGCGGGGCAACCTGGCGCCCGGCGGCGCGGTCGTCAAGTACTTCTCCGTGCCAGACGAGATGCACGTGCACACTGGACCAGCCCGTGTCTTCGACACCGAGGACACCGCCGTCGAGGCCCTGCTGGCGCGTGAGGTCCAGCCTGGCGACGTGGTGGTGATCCGCTACGAGGGCCCACGCGCCAACGGCATGCCTGAAATGTACTTTGCCACGACCATCATCGCCGCGGATCCGACCCTTTCGGCCACGACCGCGGTCCTGACCGATGGCCGCTTCTCCGGTGCCGCCAAGGGGCCGGCCGTTGGACACGTCACGCCTGAGGCACTCGACGGTGGACCCATCGCCCTCCTGGAAAACGGCGACCTGGTGGAGATCCACATTCCGGAGCGGCGGCTGGCGCTGGTTGGCCTCGACGGCCGAAGACTGGAGCAGGACCAGATCGACCAGATCCTGGCGGCTCGGCGGGCACGCTGGGTGGCGCCGCCGTCGAGGCACACTACCGGCATTCTGTCCCTGTATTCTCGCGTTGCGCGCGGCGCAGACGCTGGAGGTTCGCTCATATGATCGTGCGGTTCCGAACGGACTCAGGTGAAGCGCAGGTGGGCCTCCAGGCGGCCGACCAGTCCACGCGGGCAATCCAGGCAACGCTGGCTCAGCTTCTGCGTCTTTCGGCGACCGAGCTTCGGAGTGTGCTGGACGCGGCGGGGAATGGGCAGGTCGTCGGCGCGGGCACGACCACGCTCGCGCCGATCGACGGCGAAACCGAAGTGTGGGCTGCCGGTGTTACCTACAAGCGCTCTGCCGACGCCCGGGTCGAGGAAAGCAGCACGCCGGACATCTACACACGCGTCTATCAGGCCACGCGACCCGAGATCTTCTTCAAAGCCACCCGGCGTAGGGTGGCAGGCCCCGGTGAGCAGATCGTCGTCCGCAGCGACTCGACGTGGGACGTGCCCGAGCCGGAGGTGGCGATCGTGGTGAATGCGCACGCCGAGATCGTCGGCTACACCATCGCCAACGACGTCAGCTCGCGCAGCATCGAGGGCGACAATCCGCTGTATTTGCCCCAGGCCAAAGTCTACGCCGGCAGTTGCGCGCTCGGACCAGGCATCGTCCCCGCCTGGGACATCCCCGACCCGTACGCACTCGGCATCCGCATGCGCATCCACCGCGGCGGAAGCCT
>JAABUQ010006775.1_pt1 | contig 17088 bp, 15 predicted proteins | sample 5560001 | NCBI WGS metagenome assembly JAABUQ01 (sample SAMN10711888, study PRJNA513371) | rock metagenome | isolation source: Antarctica rocks | place: Antarctica: Victoria Land, Finger Mt nord | collected 2015-12-18
CGGGTGCAGGAATGCCATCAATTGCTGCTGCATGTCTTGTGCGAGCAGGTGGAATGCGCCATCCTTGGTGTAGAATAAGTTACCTATGTCATTTCTAGAAAAGCTTCATGCAGGCCAGCCCACGCTCTCGTTTGAGTTCTACCCGCCCAAAGACAGCGATGGCTGGGGGACACTTTATGCCGCCCTGGGCAGTATCAGCAAGCGCGCGCCCGATTATGTCACAGTCACCTATGGGGCAGGCGGGTCTACGCGGGAAAAGACCCTGGAGCTTGTCAGCCGCATTCAGGATGAGCTGGGCATTGAAGCCATGGCTCATCTCACCTGCGTGGGTCATTCCAAGGCCGAAATTGCGTCTATTCTGGATGCTTTGCAGCAGGCCAAGGTGCAGGCAGTCATGGCCCTGCGCGGCGATCCGCCGCAGGGGCAGGCCGCTTTTGAAGCGCACCCGGACGGCTTTGCCCATGCCAGCGACCTGATTGCATTCATCAAAAATGGCTGGGACTTCTGCATCGGCTGTTCGTTCTACCCTGAAAAGCACCTGGAAGCAGAAAGCCTGGCCCACGACATCGGCTTTCTTAAGCTCAAGCAAGACCAGGGCGCAGACTTTGCCGTGTCGCAGATATTCTTTGACAACGCCACGTTCTATGAGTTCCGTGCGCTGGCCGAGGGCGCGGGCGTTTCCATCCCCCTGGTGGCCGGCATCATGCCGGTCACTTCACTAGATCAATTAGGGCCAAAAGGCATCTTGCAGCGCGCGGGGACTGTGATCCCGCCGTCGCTGACCGAGGCGCTGGGAGCGGGCACGAAGGGCGAGATTGTGGAGCGCGGCGTCCAGTTTGCCGTCGCACAGTGCCGGGACTTATTGCAAAATGACACGGCGGGCATTCACTTTTACACGCTCAACCGCTCCACATCGTCTTTGCGCGTAACCGAGGCCCTGCGCGCTGACCGCTACTTTCCCCTGCCGCGCAAATAAACCCTTCTACTCCCCAACACTCACTTTGCCGCCCCCTCGCGCGCTTTCGGCAATCGCATCCAGCGCGCGCATGTTGCGGTAGCCGTCCGTGGCGGGCAGCAGGAACACGTCTTCGCCGCGCGCGCGCCGGGACAGCGCCTCCACTTCCGCAATATACAAATTGGTCGGCGGCTCGGATTTTATTTCCGGGGCAAGGCCGCTTTTTGTCAGCGTATAGCGCACATCTTCGGTGCGGTCTGCCCCGAACAGCTTGGCAACGGCAAATGATCCCTGGTCGCCCACAATCTCATACGACGCCCGGAACTCCATCGCAAACGAGCAGTCCAGCAAGGCCATTCCCCCATCGCCGAACTCCATCTGCGCGGTCGTGGTCATGTCCACGCTGCTTTCGCTGTCCATGACCGAAGTCCCTGTGGCAAACAAAGGCTCTGTCCCGAACGCCTGCCGGGCGACATGGACGCAGTAGCACCCGACATCCAGCAAGGCCCCGCCGCCCATGCTCGGGTCGCGCCTATAGTCCTCGGTGCTGTTTTGGATAAACGAGAACGATGCTTTGACCAGACCCACCTTGCCAATCTCGCCTGCACGCACGCGCCCAAACACTTCCGCCATTAAAGGCTGGTAGCGGTACATGAACGCTTCCGACAGCAAAACGCCGTTCGCCTCGGCGGTTTCCACCATTTCAGCGGCTTCGTCGGCGTTCATGGCGAGCGGCTTTTCGCACAGGACATGCTTGCCATTGTTCAATGCTTCCACGGCCCAGCCCAGGTGCAGGTTGTTCGGCAGGGGAATGTAAATCACGTCTACCGTGGGGTCGGCGATCAGCGAGTCATAGTCGCCGTAGGCATGCACGTCCGGGTCGCCGCTTTTGGCGGCCACCTCGCGCGCGCTGTCAATGCTGCGCGAAGCAACGGCGGCGAGGCAGGCATGTTCGCTGGCGACAATCGCGGGGATGACGGCCCCTCCGGCAATGCGCGCCGTGGCCCCGAGAACGCCCCAGCGCACTTGGTCGGTCATGTGTTGCTCCTTATTATAGTAGTTTTCGTGTTCGGGCTTGTCCCGTTTGGCGTCGCTTTTTCCCGTATTCTGGGGGCATCATAAGCGCGTTTGTACGGCTTATCGAGCGCAGACCAACGACGGAACAAAACCGTCCGTCGTTGGTACACGCTGGACACGCTGCCGCCACGCGCAAACAATGCCCTGCAAAAGGCTTTGTTTGTGGAACGGTGCGCACAGGCAAAGCGCGCAAAACTGCATATGGCTTTCGCTTCAACGCAGGAGATTGCCCTGCCTCGCGCGTATTGTACCCACATGCGCCTGCTCCCTCTCATGTTTATTGCCGCCGGGTTCGGGCTGACAAGCGGCTGCCGCCATGCCGCCGCCCCGCCTGGGCCTGTCAGTCCGCATGATGCCGCCGTTGCCGCCAACCAGTTGTTTCTGGGCCAAAAGACCTATGACCCGTGGATACTGTCAACGACAGACACTCACGAGCCTATTCCGGCATACTGTTGCCAGGGGCGTCTTAGCCATATTTTAGGACCTGCTTGTCAAGTGATAGGGCGTTGGGAAGCTGGGCATTATCATAACGGTCAACTTGTTGGCGGTATCAACAACACTCCCTATCCCGCCTCCTACATCCATAAAGACGCCTACCGCATGACGCTGGACATGCATACCGGTGTGATTAGCGCAACGGGATTAGGGGTGGAACTCGCCACATCGAGTATGGGATGCTCCTCAAATCTGAATGACATACAGATGCAGCGTTGGCCTGGATTTTGGCAAACATCAGACGTTAAGATTACGGGCGATCCGCAGGCGCAGCAGGTGACGCACGCCAATTTGTTTTATCTGCTGTCGTCTACGTACCCCGGCAGCGACCATTCCATCCCGCCGATGGGCCTGTCATCCAATGTCTACGGTGGGCATATCTTCTGGGATGCCGAGGTTTGGATGCTCCCCGCCCTGCTTCCGCAGCACCCCGACTATGCCAAATCTATTGTAGACTACCGCTTCAAGCGCCTGGCGCAGGCGCGGCGCAATGCCAAGCTTCATGGGTTTGCCGGGGCAGAGTTCCCCTGGGAAAGCGCCGATACAGGCGCGGAAGTCGCCCCCCAAGAGTTTGCGCAGGAGCGCCATATCACCGCCGATGTCGCGTGGGCCGCCTGGAATTACTACTTATGGACAGGCGACAACGCGTATCTTCGCACCGAAGCGTGGCCGTTGTTGCGCGAAACGGCGAATTACTGGGCCTCGCGTGTCACCCCCGCCGCCGACGGGCAATACCATATCAACAAAGTCTTGTCGCCTGACGAGACAGCGGGCGTGGTAAATGACGATGCCTGGACAAACGCCGTGGCCGCGTATAATCTCACTGCCGCCACTCGTGCCGCCGCCCTGCTGCATCAGCCGGCCAGTCCAAAGTGGGCGCAGATTAGCACGCACTTAGCCCGCCCCTACGACAAAGTGCAGGGCATCCCGCAGGAGAACAGCAAGCCGTTGACGCCGCGCTTTGCCGCAAAGCAAGCCGACACGCTGCTTCTTCTGCACCCGCTGGGCGTGCCCATAGATGCCAAAACGCAGGGGCGCATGCTGGACTACTACTCGGCGCATACGATTGCCAACGGCCCCGCGATGACCGCAAGCATCCACGCCATCGTCGCCGCGAGGCTGGGCCATGCGCAGCAATCATTGGACGACTTCCGCGCGTCATACCAGCCATTTGAGCGCGGGCCGTGGGATGCGTTCAGCGAAAAGCGCACCACCAGCAATGTGTACTTTCTGACCGGCATGGCGGGGTGCGTGCAGTCGGTGCTGTACGGCTTCGCGGGCCTGCAAGTGGTGGAGCCTGGGCAGAGGGGGCAGGGCACGCGCGTTGCCGGGGACAGCGTGGCGAGCTTGTATGCCGACCCGCACCTGCCGCCGGGCTGGACAGGTTTGACAGTGCAGGGCGTGCGCTTTCGCGGGCATACGTTCGATGTGGCAATCACAGCGGGCAGCCGCGTCAAGGTGACGGAGTACACGGGGCATGGCAGCGGCAAGCCATGAGACGTGTCCTGCCCAGCCTCAGCGAACTGTTCAGCAACCCGTTCGTGCGCCTGCGGCTGGCCCTGCTGATCGGGGCGCTGCTGGTGGTGATTGGGGCGGCGGGGTATGTGGCACTGGAGCATTACACGCCTTTGCAGGCGTTGTACATGGCAGTGATCGTGCTCAGCGGGGTGGGGCTGGACACGCCCGCCCTGCTGCACACGACGGGGCGGCTGTGGACTATCGGGCTGATCATCTTCGGGCTGGGCACAATCGCGTGGATGTTTGCCACTATTATTGAAGTGTTTGTCAGCGAGCAAAGCTTTCGCATCGTGCAGCGCAAACGAATGGACAGGCGCGTGAACAATCTTTCTCAGCACTATATTGTCTGCGGCTACGGGCGGATCGGGCAGCAGATCGCTCAAATGTACGGGGTGGAAAAGGTGCCGTTTGTCGTAGTGGAGCAGGACGCCGCCCGGCTGGAGCAACTGCGCGCCGCCGACCTGCACTACGTGGCAGGCGATGCCGCCGACGATGCCATCTTGCAGGAAGCGGGCATCGCCAAAGCCGCTGCGCTGATAGCAGTCACGCCTACCGATGCTGTCAACACGTTTATTGTGCTGTCCGCGCGCGGCCTGCGCCCCGACCTCTGGATAGTCGCCCGCTCGGATACCCTGCAAAACGAGGGCAAGCTGTACCGCGCGGGCGCGAACAAAGTGATTTCCACGCATGTCTTGGGCGGGCGCTGGATGGGTGTCACCGCCCTGAACCCCGCCGTAACGGAGTTTGTCACTGCGATGACCGAGCTAGACCACGCAAACTTTGTCCTGCACGAGTTCGGCGTTACGGAGGCATCCACGTTTGTGCGCCAGACATTCGGCACGGCAAACCTCAAAGCACAGACAGGGGCATTGATTGTGGCTGTGCGGCAGGGCGCGACCGCCCACCGCTTTGCCCCAAACCCCGCCGATGACCTGATGCTCATGCCCGGCGACTTGCTGATTGCCATCGGCTCGCTGCGCCAGCAGAACGCCCTCGCGCGTCTGGTTAACCCCCAGCACCCGGAAACTATTTTGCCCCACGGCCTGCGCGCTTCGGACGAAGTGCTCAGGCGCGCGGGGCGGGGTATTCTGCCTAGCTCGTAGGGTTACTCGGTAAGCAGAACGGGCCTAGCGTCTACTTTGATGCGGAACAGGCCGTAGGGCTGGCGGCGCAGGTCGTGGCCGTTGTGGTAGCGTCCCTGGCGATGAAGCTGGTTTGCCGTGACATACAGATAGCCGTTGGCGGCAAGGGACATGGTGTCCGGCCAGAGCAGGCGCGGGTCTTGCGCAATGGTCTGGTACTTGCCATTGGGCAGGCGCACGATGAGGCCATTGCGTTCATCTGCCGTGCAGTACACGCGCCCTGCCGTATCCGACTCCAGGCCATCCGAGCCGGTGGGCCTTGCTCCCTCATTGACGACAGTCTGCTCCACATCGGCCTCGCTGCGGTTGGGGTCGGAGAGCGCGTCCATGCTGACCGAATACAAATGGTGTGCCAGGACAGGGGAGTAGTACAAACGCTTGCCGCCCGCCCCCATCGCAATGCCGTCTGACCCGAAGCCCGGCTCTTTGGGCGGCTTGCCGGGCAGACGCTCCAGCATGGGCTGGCCTTCCACAATCAATGTCAGGCCCGGCTCCGGCTTAACGCTCTTGGTATTGCCCAGCCTGCGGTAGCTTTTGCCGCTTGCCAAATCTACGACAATAATGCCGCACGGTCCCTTCACCCCAGAGTCAGTGATATAGGCCATGCCCGCCGTGCCGCGTGTCAGGTCAAAGCGCACGTCATTGAGATACGTGGGTGCGGGCACAACGCTGCGCGGGAACAGTATTGTGCGCGTGATCTTGTTGGTAGTCAAGTCCATGCAGACCAGCTTCGGCCCGCCGGGCACGTTGGGGCCAAGCTTGACGCTGCCGGTATCCAGTGCCCACAGCCGGTCTTTAGGGTCAACGACCACGCTTTGCACCGAGTACAGGCACTTGTCCGGGTGCGCCTTGTTAATCTCGTTTATCTCTGCATTGGGGTACGCGACAGGCTTGCCCCCTACCACCTCGGCGACTGTGAACTTGACATCGTCGCCCCAATGCGGATAGTTGATGAATATGCGCCCCTTATGCGAGACAGTCACGCCCGTGGGCATTGGCCCGTAGAACGACGCCACGCGCTCTAAGCGCCCGTGGCTGACTGTCTGAGCATAAGAGGCCATCGGCAGCAGGGCGAGCGCGGCGGCAATGCTTATTTTAGATACGCGCATTGTTTATCCCCGGTGCTACTTGCGCGCCATGCGGCTTAAGTACATCTGTGCGCGGGCAAGCATCATTTGCTCGGTGTCGCGATACTGCATGACCAAATTGCGGACGTCTGGGTCCTGCGTGACAGCCAGCTCTTTGTCGCCATCTTTGACGTCCTGCGTGTTGATGCGCACTTCGTCTTGCAGGAAGGCACGGTCGAAGTCTGTGCCCTGCTTCTGCACCAACGTTTGCAGCTCGTCCCGGTCTTTGTCTTCCATGACGACAGGCAGGGTCACACCTTCCTTCTGTGCTAATTGGTACAGCTGCATATTCAGGCGGCTGTGGTCTTCTACAATCTGAATGGCATACTGGCGCAGTTCATTGGTGGACGCCCGCTCTGTTCCTGCCTCGCCGTGCGCGAGGTCGGCGACACTGCCCTGCGCGTCCTGCATGAGGAACGTGCGGTCAGTGCTGGAGAAGTTGGCGTTCGGCATGGGCATAGTCATCTGTGCCTGGGCTGTGCCGCCTATCAATGCCGTCAGCACCGTTGTTGTGATGAGTTGTTTGATGTTCATTGGTTTGTTTCCCGCTGCTTCTGCGTTGTTAGTTGCTGTCTTCATCCCGGCCATGCACCTGCGCGGGCGGGTGGGTGGCTTCCACTGCCGTGAATGGCTCCACAATGGTATAGGTGTGCGATGCCCCGTGCGGCACTATCCATGAGTCGCCCGGTGCTAAGGTGATTGTTTGGCCTTCAATGGTCAATGTCGCACGGCCTGCCAGCACATAGCCGGCTGTCTCGTAGTCGCGGGCGACCGGCGGCTTGGCCTCGCCCGGCTGCTCGTTCTCCCACAGGCGCATGGCAATGCTTTTGCCGGACGCGAGATACTTCTGCCCCATCTGCCCTTTGGGCGAATGCGTGCCGTCCACTTTGGTGACTGTTGTGTCGCTCATTATTTGATCTCCTGTTTGTTGTTTCCCATAGGACTGTTTGGTAAACATTCGTCTACCGCAGCACGGGCTGAGCGTCGGCTAGTTTTATCCGATACACTTTGATGGGCTTGTGGCGAACGTCCACGCCGTTGTTGTACTTGGCCTGGCGGTTAAGCTGCGTCGCCGTGATATACAGATACCCGTCCTGGCTGATGGCAAGCGAGTCGGGCCAGATCAGTTCGGGCGACTGCGCGACTACTTGGTAGTTCCTGCCGGGCGTGTACTGATACACCGCGTTGTGCTCCCAGTCTGTTAGGTAGATGTGGCCCTCGGCGTCGCACTCTATGCCATCGGACGGGCCGGGCTTGGCCCCCAAATCCTGCACGGTCTGCACGACCTGCGCCTCTGTCTGCGTTGGGTCGGCGAGCGCGGCCACGCTCACCCCATACAGATGCAGGCCCTGGTTTGGGCAGTAGTACACAGTCTTGCCGTCGCCGCTTAGCGCAATGCCGTCCGCGCCGGTTTGGTCTTTCTGCGGCGGCTTGTGCGGCAGGCGCTTGACAATTGTTTTGCCCTCCGCCGTGCCGACAAAGTTTGGCTCAGCCATTGTGGACGGGTGCGCGTTCAGCCGCCGCATGGCTTTGCCGGTTGCCAAATCCACGACGACAATGCTGTTCGGCCCTTTTTCTGAGCTGTCTGTGATAAACGCTGTGCCCGCTTTGCCGGTTTCTAGACTCACGCGCACATCATTAAGGTACGCATCCGGCCCGGCAATATCCCGGTCAAAGACAATGTTCTTGATGATCTTGTCGGTCTTGAGGTCTACGGCAAGCAGCTTTGGCCCGCCGTACTTGGTCGGCTTGGTGCCGATGACCCCTGAGTCCAGCAGCCACAAGCGGCCCTGCTTGTCAATGGTCAGCCCCTGCACCGAGACTAGCTTGCCGCCCTGCGCCCCGCCGCCATAGCGGTTGATGGCCGCATTGGGATAGGGCACGGGCTTCCCATTAACAATCTCGGCCACGCTGTACGCGCCGGGGTCCATGGCCCGTGGGAACGACATAAACACGCGCCCGTCCTGCGAAAGCGTGATGCCAATAGGCGTCTTGCCCTTAATCGCCGCGAATGTTTCCAGTGTCCCTGCTTGCGCTGTAAGCTGTATTAAGCCTAGGCCATTTCTCGTTTGTATTCTGCGAGGCGGCATTGCCCGCCGCCTGGCCTGCGCACCGGGCGGCGGAATGCCCGGCATGGTCTGCATGTGCGGCGTAGAGGTTTGCGCGCCGGGCATGGTCTGCATTCCAGGCACGGCTGTGCCCGGCATGTTGGGGGCAGGCGTGCCCGGAGCCGTCGGCATGGTCTGCATGGGAGGCGTGGGACCCGTTGGCATGGGCGGCTGTCCCGCAGCCTGTGCTCCGGCTGCCGTGGGCAGCAGCGCTATGACAAGGGCTGCCGCCAGCGCGGCCTGTATGGGTGTGTGTCTCAAGGTCAACTGTTTCTTTCTAGTCTCGGTGTTCAGTTTTGCGTGCGCGTCTCGTAGCGGTCTTTGCCCCGGAACGTGTCCAAAGTCTCAATGCGCCCTAGATGCACCGCTTTGCCGGTGTGGGCGGATTCGTAAATCGCCGCCATGATGTGATGATCCTGCAAGCCTTCCTCGCCCGGCGTGTAGGGCGTTTTGTTTTGGCGCACGCACTCGGCCATATGATCCATTTCTAGAGCGAATTGGTTTTTGGGATCAAGGCTTGGGGTTTGCCGATACTCCGCCATCCCTTGCACCTGCGAAAGCTCCATGCGCAGGTTGTTGTACGAGAATGCCGGGTCTAGCCCAAACCATGCCTTTTCCGCCAGGACGCGGTACCGGCGGCTCTCGTGGAACCCGTAGCCGGTGGTGCCGTTGAACAATGCCCCGGAAGGAAACCGCATCTGCCAGAGCACCGTTTCCTCCACCTCGCGGAAGCGCGGATCGCCGGGTGTCGCGTAGGTTGTGCCCAGGACTTCATACGGCTCTTCGCCCAGCAGATAACGGGTCGTGTTCAGGTCATACAGCCCCACATCCGGCAGCGACCCGCCGCCCGCGAGTGCCTTTTTCTGACGCCACTGGTTCGGGTCGCCCTGGTTTTGCCCGTTGACTGCTTCAATCACTTTGACCCTGCCAAACTGCCGATCCCGCACCCATTGCTGGGCCAATTTGTTGTTCGGCTCATACTGAATGCGATAAGCAATCATCAGCTTGACTTGCGCCGCGCGGCACGCTTCTATCATGTGCTGCGCCTGCTGAGGGTTATTCGCCATCGGCTTTTCGCACAGGATATGCTTGCCCGCTGCCGCCCCGCGCACTGTGTATTCCTCGTGCAGGCCGTTGGGCAGAACGATATAAATAACATCCACATTCGGGTTGTTTTTTAATTGGTCATAGCTCGCGTAGTCATACACGCTTGACGCGGAAACGCCGTATTCCGATGCCACCTGCATGCCCTTCGCCTTGTCGCCGCTGACCAGGGCTGTCAGCTTGGCCCGCTTGCACTCTCCGAATGCGGGCAGGATTTGGTTTAACGTTAGATGCCCTAGCCCCACGACGGCAAAACCGACCCGTTGATCCGGCGGCATCGGGGTAGGGGTCAGCCCGTGCTTTTGCTCGGTCGGCGCATTGATTTCGTCAAGCTGAATAGGCGGCGGGGGGCTTTGCATCTTTGCGCCCTGCGGGAGCGTGCCGGGCTGCTGCGCCTCGGCAGGCGCGAGCGCCGCCCCCACAGCCGCTGCCGCGACAAGGCCCTGCCCCGCCGCAGCCAGCAATTTGCGCCGCGTCCAATCTGTGTCTTCGGGTTTGCTCATTATCGTTGTTTTCTGCTTTGCTGATGGTCGTCTTGCTTGGCTCGCTTAGGCGTTTCGCACGTGTTCTGAGCGCGCACCAACGACGGAACAAAACCGTCCGTCGTTGGTACAGGCTGGACACGCGGGAGAAACGCCGGGTGAATGCCTTTGCCGCGCGCGTTATTCAATCTGTGAAAGCGAGCGCATCAATTTGATCACTGCCGACATATCTTCTTCCTCGCCGCGCGCGTTCTCCACGGCGCACATCTGCTGCGCCGCCGCCAAAGTGGGCATGGGCACGGAGTGGGCGCGGGCTTCGTCGGCAACCAGCCCGTAGTCCTTGAACAGCAGGCGCAGGGGAAAATTGGGCAAATACTTGTCCTGTTTGGCGTTTTCCAGCTTGCTCTTTTGGGCGGGCGTGACAACGGTGGTTTGCGCCAGGGTGTCAATCAAAAGGTTCCGGTCAAGGCCCGCTTTCTCGCCCAGTGCCAGCCCCTCGGCGACCGCCTGGATGCCGATGCCGAGCAAAGCGTTCACCACCAGCTTCATCACGGCCCCCGACCCGGATGGCCCCATAAAATGTGCCGCCTGCCCCATCGCCATCAGAATGGGTTTGACTGTTTCAAACGTTTGCTTCTCGCCGCCTGCGAAAAGGACAAGCTGTCCCTGCTCCGCCTGCGGGGTAGAGCCGGACACGGGGCAGTCCAGAGCCTGTGCGCCGCGCTTCTGCACCTCTGCGCTGATCTCGCGCTGCAAGCCGGGCGACAGCGTGCTCATCTCCACCAAAATCTGCCCCTGCGCCAGGGCCGACACCACGCCGCCTTCGCCCAGCAGCACCGCCCGCGCGGCCTCGTCATTTGCCAGCATAGAGACCACAATCTGTGCGCCCTGCACGGCTTCCGGGGCTGACCCGGCCATCCTTGCGCCTGCATCTGCCAGCGGCTTGGCTTTGCCCGCATCGCGGTTCCAGACTGTGAGGGGGTAGCCTGCCCCGACCAGCCGCGCCGCCATGCGGCTGCCCATATAGCCCAGGCCCAGAAACGCAAGCGCGGGCTTGGGGTTGTTTATTGCTGCCACTGTTAATCTCCCCTCGGTGAACGAAACCTTTCTACCACGGCAGGCACGTCAGCAAACATAACAGGGAAAAGGGGCACAAAAAAGACGCCGGGAAACAGCGAAGTTTCCGGCGTTCCGTGTTTGGTTCGGTGGCAGAGGGGCTAGCGCTTGGCGTCGTCGCGGTGAATGCCGCCCACGTACAGGGTCTTCTCGTTCTGATAGGTCACCGCACCGGGGGCGCTTTTGCGCGGCTTGCGCACATACTTCTTGAGCGTATAGTCCACGGGGATGAGGGCGGAATGCTTCACCTCGCTGCGGGCGGCCACCAGCTCGGCGGCATGCTGGAGGGCGGCAGGCGAAACCGAGCCGGGCCGGTTCTGCGCCCGGATGATGCCGTGGGCGCTTGTCGCCGCGCGCACGTGCAGCCAGATGTCGGAAGACAAAGCTAGGCGCGTAGTCAAGTAGTCGTTGGACGTGGCATTCTCGCCTACCAATATCTCCCAGCCGTCCACAGACTTAAACGTTTTAATCTTGTGCCCAGCGAAGTCCGGCAGGGTGGGGCGGTGGATGTCCGGGGTGTCGCCGCGCTCCGGCCCGGCCTGCTGCGGGTGGCGCGCGAGCAGTTGGGCCATGCTTTCACGGATTGCCGACACATCCGCTTCGGCTTTGGCCTGAGCGGTCTCCCGCTCGGCAAGCATCAAAAGCGCCAGTTCTTCGGCCACCATCGCGCGGCGTTCCGCCAGTGTCTGCGCCGAAGTGCGGGCTTTACGGCTGCGTTTGAAGAACCGTTCGGCGTTTTCATGCACGCTCAGCGAAGGGTCCAGGGCGATAAAGCGCATGGTCGGCTCGCCTGTTTCCAGCGGGGGCACATAGTAGTCCGGCACCGAAACAAGGCGCTGGCCTTTTTGGATCGCCGACTGATTGGCGACTAACAGCTCGCCGGACTGCTGGTATTCGTCGGCTTTATCCGCATTGCGAATGGCCTGCTTGATCTCGGCCTGCTCGCGCTCCCTGAGCTTGCGGCTGCGGTGCAGAGCCGCTTGCAGGCTGTCGCGGGCACGGTCAAACGCGTCGCGCAGGGCGAGCGACGACGCGGCATTGTCTAAAGCTGCGCTGATGCTGTCCCGGACATGCTGCCGGCGCGGGGGAACCGACAGCAGGGCAATCGGGTATGCGCCCAGGGTGCGGCCCCGGTCGTCCGTCCAAAGGCGCGGCGTGTAGTCGCCGACACGGACGACGCTCATCACGTCGCTCAGGGCGTTCCACAAGGTTTGCGGGGTGAGCAGGCCGCGCTGCACCCGCAAGACCACTTCCTGCGCGAGCAGAGGACTCAGGCCCATCCAGGTTTGCAAGAGCCAGGCTTCGGCTTCATCGGGGGTCATGGCGCGCGGGTCGGCATCGTCTTCCGGCGGGGGAACATAGGGGGCAAGAGGGTCAAGCTTGGCTGTGCCGTCGGTCTTTTGGCGCGGCGGCGAGACATAGGGCAGGCCGGGCAGGATTTGGCGAAACCTATTGAGGTCGCGGGGGATATGGCGTGCCGCCCCTAAAATGATGCCGGGGTTATTGACAAACACCAGGTTGGAATGCCTGCCCATGGTTTCCGCAATCAGCGTGTACGGCGCGCCGTCAGTGGCACGCAATTCTACATGCAGCACGCGGTCGCCGAAGCCCAGCGGCAGCGAAACCGCATGCACAAAGGCTCCTTCCAAATAGCGGCGCAGGAGGCTGCAGAAGGGCGGCGGGGATGGGGGGTTTTCCCTTTTGATGCTGGTGAGGTGGACACGCGCAAACTGCGGGTCGCACGAGAGCAGCAAGTAGTAAGTCTCGCCCTGGCGATAGAGGCGCAGGACTAACTCTTGCGGGGAAGGCTGCGTCACCTTCTCCACTTTGCCGCCGACAATCGTCCGCCCAAGCTGGTCGGTGACTGCGGCTAATGTCAGCGAGTCAAATAGGAGCACAGCGCGATTATACCCCCTCACGGGTGCGCGCAAAGAAACTGCTGGGCAGGAAGGAAGGAAAAATATCCTTCCTCTTTGGGGCTGCGTTGTTGACAGGGGGGCGGCAATATGGTTATACTTAATTGTATGATACGCACACCCACAGCTTGGCGGGCGCAGAAAGTCCCCGGATGGCGCGCCGCGCTCCATCATGCCCGCAGGCGTGGGCACGCGCATCGTTGTTGTGCGTGCCGGAGGCCGCACGCCTCCCCCTGACCCGCTTGCGACTGCGCCATGCCGAGCATGGCCCGAGTCGAAGCGGGTTTTTTGTTTATTCTCTGTTAATATCTGTTGATTGGCTGCCGACACGTCTTGGAAAGGGTCTGGACATATACGCTATGAGCCATGAGGTTCTTGTACTTAACAGTGATTATGAGCCGCTGAACGTGTGCAACTTGCGGCGCGCGGTTGTCCTGCTGTATCTGGGCAAGGCGGATATTCTGCATATGCACGACCCAAGCGATGCGCCGCCGCTCTTGACCGGCGAGGGCGAAACGATGGCGGCCCCCAGCGTGCTGCGCCTGCGCTACCATGTGAAGCGCCCTCTGCCTGAACTCAAGCTGTCCCGGCGGTCGGTGTTTGCCCGCGACAATTATACGTGCCAGTACTGCGGCATCCAATCACGCGACCTGACCATTGACCACATTGTCCCCAAGCGGCATGGGGGCGGGATGCATTGGGACAATCTTGTGGCCTGCTGCCGCCGCTGCAATACTCGCAAGGGCGATAAGATGCTGTCTCAGTCTGGCATGAAACTCGCCCGCCCGCCGCGCCGTCCGCGCTACGTGCCCTATATCAGCATGACCAAGTATCTGAACGGCACCAAGAATGAGGTGTGGCGCGATTATCTGCCTATCTTCAGCGACATCGGCAATGGCGAATACGCCGCCACTGCTTAGTGTCAACCCAATATCAATTCACAGCAACAGGGAGAGGGCAGATTTGTCTTCTCCCTTTTTTACGCTTTGCCCACAATTGTTTAGGCTTTACGCACAATGCCCGCGAGTATCTCCACGACGCGCTCTGTCTCCATTGCAGTCGTGCTGCGCCCCAGCGAAAGGCGCAGGGCGGACTGCGTGCGGCTCTGGCCCAGCCCCATAGACAGCAGCACATGGCTCGGCTCAATGCTTCCCGCTGTGCAGGCCGACCCGGACGAGGCCGAAACCCCCGCCATGTCCAGCGCGAGCAGCAGGGTTTCGGCGTCATTTCCCACCAAAGACACATTGACATTGTTCGGCAGGCGGTTGGTTTCGTGACCGTTTAGCACGGCTTGCGGAATGCATTCCCGTAAATTGTCAATTAAGCTGTCGCGCAGGGCCGTCATCCGCGCCGCCGTTTCTTCGCGCTCTGCCATCAGGCACCGCACGGCTTCGGCAAAGCCTGCAATCGCGGCGACATTCTCCGTGCCCGCGCGTCGGCCTCGCTCCTGCCCGCCGCCGTGCAGGAGCGGCTCCATCGCGATACCCTCTTTGACATACAAAACCCCCGCGCCTTTTGGCCCGTAGATTTTGTGCGCCGAAACCGTCACCAAGTCTGCTCCCAAACTCTGCACATCAACCGCGCACTGCCCAAATGTCTGCACCGCGTCTGTGTGCAGCAGCGCTCCGCCCGCATGCGCAATCTCGGCAATCGCCCGGATGTCTTGAATTGTGCCCACTTCGTTGTTGGCGTGCATGACCGACACCAGAGTCGTGCCCGGACGCATCGCCTCCTGCACCTGGTCCGGGCTGACTGTTCCTTCGCTGTTTGGGGCAAGATAAGTAACGTCAAAGCCGAGTGTTTCCAGGAAACGCGCGGCGTGCAGGACAGCTTCATGCTCCATCTGCGTGGTCACAAGGTGGCTGCCCCGCGCGCGCCCGGCGAGCATGACACCGACAAGGGCCGCATTGTCCGCTTCGGTTCCGCCGCTTGTGAAGCTGATCTCGTGAAACTGCGCGCCCAGGGCCGAAGCGAGCGTGTCCCGCGCGCTGTCCAGGGCACGCTTCGCCTGCTGCCCATCCCAATGCAGGCTGCTCGCATTGCCAAAGGCCGCTTGGGACAAAAAAAGCTCCATCGCGGCCCGCGCTTCCAGGCGCAGCGGGGTGGCGGCGGCATGGTCCAGGTAGATACGCGCGGTGCTCATGCCCTATTGTACCTTGCGCGGGCAGGGCGCTGTGAGGGCATGGCGAGGGTTTCGCACAGGCGCTTGCCGCGCGTGTTAAGCCCGAACCAACGACGGAACAAAACCATCCGTCGTTGGTTCGCGCTGGAAAAGCGTGTTCTACGCCGAAGCCGCGCGCTGGCAATACGGGCGCGGCACAAAAAAACGCCGCCCTGTAGGGGGCGGCGTTTTCGTGTTCACGCAATCAACGGCAGCTCAGCGGGCGTTTGTTATTGGGGGCCGGGCGGGTTGCCGCCGCCTGCCAATGATGGGTCAAGCTGGCTGAATGACTGGGTGCGGTAGCCTGAGGGTGCGGGAGGCGCGGGCTGGCCCTGGTACTGGCTGTAGTCGGGGGCATACTGCTGCACTTCCGAGGCGGGCACCTGCATCTGCTGGGCCGGGGCGGTCACCCAAACGGCGCGGTGCTGGGCATCGCGGTAGTAGATGCCGCCGTTGCTGGAGCGATAGAGCTGCGGGCTGCCGTTGGCTCCGCTTGCCCCCGCCGCCTGCTGCTGGGCCTGGTGGCGCTTATACAGGTAATAAAGCAGGGCGGCCCCGGCCAGCACAATCACAGCCTTTTTGGTGTTGGACATGCCGGGCTTTTGGGCGGGGGCATCGGTCATAGGAGGCGGCGTGGCGCTTTGAGCGCCGGGCGGCGGAACATTGCTGCCCGCAGGCGCGGAGGCGGTTTGGTCGCCTTTGCTGCCGCATCCCGCGACCAGGGGCATTACAAAGAGCAGTACAAGGCCGAGCGCGACAATGCGCGTCCAGGCGGCTTGCTTGAGCGAGAGTGTCATGGGAAAGTCTCCTTTTGAGAAGTGGTGGCCGGGCAGGGGAGCAGACTGTCTTGCGGCATGCTGGCCCGGTATACCCGCCCGCGCGCGCGGTCAACCCTGGCGAATTGCGGCAAGGCGGCTGAGCCACTCGGTCAGCAAAGCGCGTTCGCCCTCGGAAAGCGATTGGACTTGGGGCAGAGCAGCACGAAGGGCAACTGCGGCTGCGGCAGCGCCGGAACTTTTAATAGCGGGCGCGTCCGTGGTGATTGCCGCAATCGCCGCTTCGCGCGCAATCTCTGATAAACTTTGGTCTCGGCGTCCTTCGGCCTGGGCAAGAAGGGTGAGCACGGTTCCGCAGGCCGAAGCATGGAAAAGGTCTGCGGCCCGTTCCTCGGAAAAGCGCAGGCGGCCTAGGACGGCAACTCGCCCGATGTGTTTTTGCAAGAGGCGATAAGACAAGTCGGCTGCCGGGGACTTCGCGCCGGGCCGAGGCTCAGCGTACATAAGCAGATAAATCGCCGGGTGAGACAGCCCGAACTCAACATGCGAATCCCACCCGCTGCGCAGATTATCTACGGGGTTTTGCTGGGGCTGGCGGTGCGTCTTCTCTTTCAGATAGGCCGCAAACCCGTGTTCTGCGACTGCATCAAGGAGGCCCTGCTTGTCGCCAAAAAGGCGATAAAGCGTCGGAGCCTGGACGCCGGCGGCGGCAGCCACAGCCCGCGTCGTGACGGCATCCCGCCCTCCGCTGCTCAGCAGGCTAATCGCGGACGCCACGACACGTCCCCGCGTGTCGTCGCGGGCTGTGTTTGGCTCAGCGTTTGGGTCGGCGTCGGCCTGAGTTGTCATCTCGGCAGCGCTCTGATTAGGCAGATGAGTTTCTGTTGACATGCATACCGATGATACCATAAATATGCTATCATTGGTAACAAGGGCCGAAAAGCCCCCCCGCAAAAACCAAAACCGTAGGAAAACAGCATGATTATTGTCACAGGGGCCACCGGCAAGCTCGGCGAGGCTATCGTGGAGGGACTGTTGAAGAACCTGTCGCCCGATCAAATCGGCGTCAGTGTTCGCGACCCGCAAAAGGCACAGGAATTGGCAGAACGCG
>JAABUQ010006776.1_pt1 | contig 17087 bp, 14 predicted proteins | sample 5560001 | NCBI WGS metagenome assembly JAABUQ01 (sample SAMN10711888, study PRJNA513371) | rock metagenome | isolation source: Antarctica rocks | place: Antarctica: Victoria Land, Finger Mt nord | collected 2015-12-18
TTGCGATCAGACGCCTACTTCGCCCCTTGTATGCAGCAGAGCGGCCTCAGTACAGCCCATCCAGCAGCGTTGAACAGCCCTGGGGTAGAACAGCAGGCCGTCGTTCTGCTCGACGACCGGCAGCACCGACTTGCGCGACACCGAGGTCCAGCAGCCCAGCAGCGCCGCGACCTTCTGCTCCTGCAGCAGTTGGCGGCCCATCTGCGCGTAGGTCGGCCAGTCGGAGGCCGGGTTGGTCACCACGACCTCCACCTGGCGGCCGAGCACGCCGCCTGTCGCATTCAGCTCGTCCGCCGCCATCCGGGCGACGTAGTTCATCCGTCCCTCCAGGTTGGCCATCGTGCCGGAGGAGGAGAACAGGCAGCCCAGCTTCACCGTGTCGGCGGCCCAGGCCGGCCGGATGATCGCCGGCATCGCCAGTGCCGCGCCGGAGCCGGCAAGCAGGGAACGACGGGTGACGGTGCTCATCTTGAATTCTCCTAGGCGGGCCGGGATCACCGCAACGCGATGCAAGCGATGCGCCAATGGCTCGAGAGCTGATGCCTGCCTGACGCCCTGGGACCCGCGCCGCCGCACCCGGTCACCAATGCAGAATGGAGGCGTGGCGGCCGAACCCGCCAGCACGCGCCGCCCCCCCTGCCTCGACCCCCTGTGGACCGACGTGGCCGTCGCAGCGCAACATAGTTTGTTCAATAAGCCATGACCGCCGTTGGTGCGCGGCGGAGACCACGCCATGGAACAGGGCAGCACAACGAACGAAGCGGCTGACACGGAGCGGTTTGCAGGGGACGCCTGGTTTGACCCGATCGAGGCAGGCATCCGGGAGCGGGTCCGCGGGTTCGTCGAACCGGAAGGTTCGCCGGACATCCAGGACCTACCCGGGCGGCGCGGCTCAGCTCGCGTCAGTCGATCGGATAAAGCAAACGCAACTCCGGGCGGATCGACACCAACGCATCGACAGGCGCACGCCGATGCCGCGTTCCTCACCGCCCATGGCCTCGATGCAAGCGGCTTTAGGGCATGACGCATGTTGGCTGCGGTCCCCAACGCCCGCTTGGCGACCGGCAGGTCAGCGTCGCTGCACCGCCAACGCCCGCATGATGGCCAGTGCGGCCCCGATCGCGATCAGCGACACGCCGGTCGTTGCCGCCCCGAGGGCGTAGAGCACTGGCGAGGTGACATTCGTCGTCATGCCGAAGATCTCGAGCGGCAGGGTGTTGTCGCTGCCCGCGGTCAAGAGGGTGCGGGGGAACTCGTCCCAGCTCAGCGAGAAGCCGAACAGGGCGATGCCGACGATGCCGGGCAGCAGAATCGGCAGGACCACCAGCCGGAAGCTTTGCCAGGGCGTTGCGCCGAGGTCGCGGGCCGCTTCCTCCCACGAACGGTCGAAGCGGTTGAGGATGGCGAACATGATCAGCAGGCCGAACGGCAAGGTCCACGTCAACTGCGCCCCGAACGCCGAGCTGTACCAGGCCGTGTCGAGACCGGCCTGGCTGAACACCAGCCCCACGCCGAGGCTGACCAGGATCGAGGGCACGATAAGGCCTGCGAGCACCAGCGAGAACAGCGCCGAGCTGCCGAGGAACCGTCGCCGGAACGCCAGCCCGGCAGCAACCGAGACGGCCACGGTTACCAGGCTGACCATGCCCGCCAGGGCAGCCGTGCGTCCGAGCGCCGCCCCGAGGTCGCCGACCGCCTGCCGCGCGAACAGCTCGGAGAACCAGTGCAGCGAAACCCCGCGCATCGGGAAAGTGAGCCCGCTGTCCGGCCCGCCGAACGCCAGCACCACGATCGCGATGATGGGTCCATACAGGAACAGCACGAACGCCGCGAACAGCAGCCCGAGCAGCAGGCGGCCCACCTACAGCTCCCGCCGGATGTTCGCCAGGCGCAGGATGCTGCCGACCCCGAGCAGCACGACGGCGAGCAGCACGACCGCGTTGGCGCAGGCGGCCGGGTATTGCAGCAGGCCGATCTGGTTCGAGATCATCAGCCCGACCGACGCGCGCTGGCCGCCGCCCATCAGGCGCACGGTGATGAAGTCGCCCATGACCAGGGTGACCACGAACGTGGTGCCGATGGCGAGGCCCGGCGTGCACAGCGGCACGACGACGTTCCAGGCGATCTGCGCCGCGTTGGCCCCGCCGTCGCGCGCCGCCTCGATCAGCCGCCGGTCGATCCGCACCATGGAGTTGAAGATCGGCACCACCATGAACAGCGAGTACAGGTGCACGAAGGCGAGCACGATCGCGAAATCGGAGAACAGCAACTGCTCCAGCGGCCGGTCGATCAGCCGCGCCCCGAGCAGCGCGCCGTTCACCAGCCCGTTGCGGCCCAGGAACGGCACCCATGAGATCATCCGGATGATGTTGCTGGTCAGGAACGGCACCGTGCACACCAGGAACAGCGCCGTCTGCAGCGCGGCGGAGCGGACCTGGAAGGCGAGGAACCACGCGACCCCGAACCCGAGCGGCAAGGTGATGGCCCAGGCCAGCGCTGCGTATTTCAGGGTGTTCCCGTAGGTGCGCCAGGTGACGGCGGACCCGAGCACGTCGCGGTAGTTCTCCAGGGTGAAGCCGGGGATGACGCGCACACTGTCGTAGTCCCAGAAGCTGACGACGACGATGGCGAGCAGGGGAACCAGCAGGAAGGCGACCAGGATCGCGGCAAGCGGCGATGCTTGGAAGTAGGGACGCATCACCCTCCAACTCGCAGGAGACCGGGGTGAGGCGCCCCGCAGCAACCTCCCGGGTATCCGCGCCGACCTCACGCCGCCACGAACTCGTTCCATTTCTGGATCATGTAGCGGTCCTGGTCCATGACCGAGTTCCAGCACGCCACCTTGGTCATGCGCTCCTCGAACGATCCGCCGTCGCGCTTCGCACCGGCCTTGTCGATCACCTTGCCATCGGGGCTGAGGATGTCGGCGGTGGCCGCCTTGCCATCCATCCAGTAGCCCCACTCGTCCGCACTCATGTTCTCCTTCGCGGTCTCCAGCACCGCGCTGTAGTAGCCCTGCCGGTTCAGGTAGGCGCCAGCCCAGCCCGAAAGGTACCAGTTGATGTACTCATAAGCCGCATCAAGCTCGAGCCCGGTCAGGTGCTTGGCGATCCCGAGCCCGCCGCCCCAGCCACGGTATCCCTCGGCCAGCGGCTGGTACGTGCAGGCGATGCCGCGCGAGCGCACCGCCGTCACCGCCGGCGACCACATCGACTGGATGACGACCTCCCCGGCGGCCATCAGGTTCACGCTCTCGTCGAAGCTCTTCCAGAACGCACGGAACTGCCCGGCGTGCTTGGTCTCGATCAGGAAGGCGACCGTCTTGTCGATCTCCTCGCGTGTCATATTGCCCTTGTCGCCGTACTTCATGGCGCCCAGGCTCTCCATCACCATCGCCGCATCCATGATGCCGATGCCGGGGATGTTGAGGATGCTGGCGCGGCCCTTGAACGCCGGATCGACCAGATCCTTCCAATGCGTGATCGGGCGGCCCACTAGGTCAGGCCGGATGCCGAGCGTGTCGGCGTTGTAGATGGTCGGGATCAGCGTCATCCAGCCGCTCGGCTGCGCGGTGAACTTGGTGGAGGCCGGGCCTTCGACGAAGCTCACGGTATGCGGCGCGGTGCCCTGGCCGATACTGCTGGTGGGCGTCAGCTTGCCGGTCGTGAACAGCGGCACGATGCGGTCGTATTCCTTGATCCGCCTTGTATCCATCGGCTGCAGCACGCCCGCCGGGAAGACCTTCTTGCACAGGAAGTACTCGATGTCGGCGATGTCGTAGCTGCGGGGCTGCGTCACCGCCTTCTGCGTGACCGCATCGGTGTCGAGCGCCGTCATGGCGAGCGTGAAGCCAAGGTCCTGCTTCACCTTGTCCGCAATAGGGTTCAGCGCCGAGACGCCGGTGCCGAACTGCCGCAGCGTCACGTTGCGGATGTTCTGCGCCCAGATCGTCGGGAAGCCGGTCGGGAACGCGGCGGCGGCGCCAGCGGCTACGGTGGCGGCCTTTATCAGCGTACGGCGCGTGGTCATCCAGGTTCTCCTGTCGGGGGATGGTGCAGGCGTGCGAAACGGACCAGCCGATGGTGGCCGGTTCGCCGGTTGCAGTCGGGGCAGCATGGCGTCGTCACGATGGATCGGCCAGCAACAAGCGTGCCGCGGCGGCCTTGCGCCAGAACGCATGTCCTAGAACGCATGCCGAGATGGGCGCATATGACAGCCGCCCTGACGGCGCCACGCTCAATGCTGCAAGGGACGCCGTCCGAGGTACTCGAACCCGGCCGCAACCGCCTCCTGCGACGTCTGCGAAAGCCGGGCAAAGTTTCGCCAGGTGTGATGGCTGCGGGAGGCCGGGTTGGTCCAGAACTCGGCAAAACGCCCGATCGGTTCGGCGGCGAACAACCGGGCGGCCTCGCTGCCAGCATCGCGCTGCAACGCCGTCTGGCACTCATGCGCCATCCACGCGAGCGCGTAGGACGGATTGAAGTTGTCGGAGACGTGCAACTGCTCCGTTTCAAAGGCGGAGAACCACTCCGCCACGCCGAAGCGCGTGGCATTGTAGAAGTGGTAGGGCGGCTCGTGCTGTGGTTGGAGGAACGCAGTCCGGATCAGCACCCGGCCGCCCGGCTTCAGCACGCGGCGGATCTCGGCGGCGGCCCGGGCCGGGTCCCGGTAGTGCTCGAACGCGTTCATGGCGATCACGACGTCGAACGCCTCGTCCATGAACGGCAGGGCGTGGCTGTCCGCAACCAGGTCGGTGTGACCGAAGATGGCGGCTTCCGCCTCCACCACGTTGTCGAACCGTTCGGCCGTGCCGCCCGCGCTCAAGTTGAGCACCAGCCCGGTGGCGGCGCGGATCAGGGCCAGGGCGGACTCCGGAACCTCGTTGCTCAGGTGGGTGTATTCCGCAACCGTTTCCGGCGCCATGCCAGGGAACAGGATGGGGCGCCCGGCCTTGATCGGCCAGGAGCGGCTGCCATCCTCCGACTGCAGCCCGCCCTCTGAGAAGCGTAGGCGCAGACCGGTTTCCGGGCAGCGCAGGATCGGCAGCAGGCGTTCCAGCCCGGGCGGGGCGGCGGCTGGTGCGCCAACGGACGCCTTGGGCGCAAGGGGGAGGGCGACGGCGACCCAGGGATGCCGCCGTTCGATCTCCGCGACCACGCGATGCTTCACGTCCTGCGTGTCGGTGACCTGTGCGAGCATGGAAGACTGATGCACGCGGTAATCGGCCAAGGGCGAGCCTCCCAGGGCGAAGCCGAACAGCCCGGCCTCTGCCACCGCGCACCAGAAATCGTAGTCCTCCCATCCGAGGCGCATCCCCGCATAGCCGCTTGCCGCGCTCCAGGCGCTTCTGGCGACGAGCGCCATGGCATCGATGTAGTTGCCTCCGACGAAGCGGCTGGGGTCGTAGGGAGCCGCGCCAATCTGTCCATTCCGTCCGCCGAACTCTTGGATGACCGGGTAGGCGAATGCAGCCCCTGACTGGCGGATCGCAGCCAGGAGCAACTCGCAGCAGCCCGGCCGCAGCAGGTTGTCGGCGTCGAGCGGCAGGACATACGGTGTTTCCGCCGCCGAGAACGCGGCATTGCGCGTGAAGCCCAACCCGGCGTTCACGTGGTTGCGGATCACCAGGAGGCGGTTGAACCGCTCCGAATTCGCACGCGCCCAGCCGAGTGCCGTCTCCAGGGACTGGTCGGTCGATCCATCGTCCACAATGACCAGGTCCAGGTGCTGCAGGGTCTGCCCGCGCACCGAGTCCAGCGTCTCGACCAGCGTATGGTCGTAGTTGTAGAGCGGGATGGCAACAGTGACGTCAGAGGGGTGAAGCCGGTCGGAGCTGAACACCACCTCTCCGCCTGGGACTGCCGGGCCAGGGCGCGGCTTGCCGGGACGCTGGCCCAGCTCCAGCACGAAAGCGTCGGCCGCGGCAGGGCCTCCCTGCCACTCCGCCACCACATGCCGCATCAACTGCACGCGGCGGTCGGGACCATAGGTCCACAGCACCTCGTTCAGTGCCGTCTGTGCGGCCTGCCGGCGCAGCGCCGGGTCGTCCAGCAACTGCATCAGGATCGCTTCCCACTGCGCGGGCGTGCTGGCCAGGAAGCCGTTGGAGCCATGCTGTATCGCACGTGCATAGGGGCCGACAGGGGACGCTACCGTGCACACCCCGGCAAGCGCCCCTTCGAAATACTTCAGCTCGCTTTTCGCCTCGCAAAAGGGGTTGCCAAGCTGCAGCGGCGCCAGGTTCACGTCGAACCTGGCGATCTCCTGCGGCAATCTTTGCAGAGGGACGAGATCGCGCCACTCGATCTGGGCAGCGAACGGCTCCAGGTCCGGGAACTCGTGCAGATCGACGAGCTTCACGTCGGCATTGGCCTGGAACAGCACCAGGCGGCATTCAGGATGCGCACGGAGCACGCTCGGCAGGATCGAGGCGACCTCGGCGAAGTCCCGCTGATGCGTCCGCGAGCCGCTGGCATAGCCGAGGCGCAGCAGCCCGTCCGGCTGGGCAGCAAGGCGCTGGCGCACGGCCATCCGGCTGACCTGGAACGTCTCATCGTCAAAGCCATTCGGCAACGTGAAGCTGGTCTTGCCAAAACGCCGCATATGCTGGGCCAGCTCGGTCGTCGAGGCGGAGCAGTAGTCGGCCGCAAGCATCGTGCGCTGCACCTGCGCATAGTGCGCCTGCACCGCCGCCTCGCTGACATTCTGGGAACGGATGCCGTCGATGATCTCGATGACGCCCAATGCGGGATCGATCATCAGGTCATCCACATCGAACACGATCCGGGCGTCGTTCGCCTGCGCCTCGGCGATGAACGCCGCCAGTTCGTCTGTCCAGACCGCGCGCCAGATCACCACCAGGTCGAACCGTCCGGCATCAGCCACGTGAAGGGCAACCTCGTCCAGCCGCAGCACCGTCACGTTGGCACCGATGGCGCTGCAGGCGTCGGCGTAGCGCCGCACCCGGTAGATTGTCCCGGGCGTATCCGGCTCGCCGCTGATGTAGCAGACGGTCATGCCGCGGACGGTCATGCCGCGGACGGGGGGCGCCAGGATCGCGGCTTGCACCTGGGGCAGCGCCGGTGTGGCAGGCGCCGGAAGCTGAGGCTGCGCCAGGGGGGCGGCAAGGAGGATGGGCCGGCGCAGGGCATTCAGTTGCGGCGTGACCATGCGCCAGATCCCCTGCAGGGCGTTGCGGGCCGGACGGCGCACGCTGGCAGGCACCCGGGACAGCCCCGTCCGCAGCGGCCTCGTCGCCCGCCATGTGCCTGAATGCAGGATCTGCTGCAGCGCGGCCTCCGCGCCCGCGCGGCGCTCCGCCTCGACGGAGTGGGCCTTCTGGGCCGCGGCAGCCGCATCCTGGGCCTCTGCGGCCCGGGTGCGCTCAGCGGCGGCCTGCGCCTGCGCCACCTCAAGCGACCTGCGCTGCTGCTGGTCATGCGCCAGGGCCGTCAGCCGCTCGCGGCCGGCCTGCAGCGCTGCGTCCTCAGCCCGGCTGCGAGCCGCCTCCACTCGCGCGAGCTGCTCCCGGCCGAGCGCCTCAGCCCGTGCCGCGTCCCGCGCCTGCGCTTGCGCTTGCTCTTGCATCTCGGCGGCTGCCTGCTCGGCCGCAGCCAGGTCGGACCGCACTTGAGCCGCTTCGGTTCGAGCGGATGCCGCTGCAGCCTCGGCCTCGCCCAGCGTCGATCTTGCGTCCTCAAGGCCGGACTGCGCTGCACCGAGTTCGGCTTCTGCCGCACCGAGCCGGACCAACACTGCATCATGCTGCCGGGCCTGCTCGTTGCCCAGCTTGCCCAGCAGCCTCACCTGCGCCTCAAGGATGCAACGCTCGCCGAGTTGGGCGAACCGTTCGCGCACCGCGCCGATCGCATAGGGATCACGCAACCCGGTCAAGGCTGCGAGGAGGGGCGGGCACTCCGAACCGACGGCAAGGACGCCCAGGCCGTAGCCGTGCAGGAACTCGAACCCCGGGAACTCCTGCTGCAGCTCGGACCAGAGCCGCCACACCCCAAAGCCGTGATCGCGCACGTTGGTGTCGTGGAACAGGACGACGCCACGGTTGGACAGCTTGCCGCGCCACGACTCGAAATCGTGCTTCACATGATCATAATCATGCCGGCCATCGATGTGCAGCAGATCGACCGAGCCGTCCGGCACGAACTCGAGCGCGTCATCGAACGTGCGGCGAACCAGGGTCGAGAACGCGCCGAACCGCTCGTCATGGTAGGCTCGCAGCCCGGCGAAGACCTCCTCCCCATAGAACCCGGCATGTTCGTCACCGGTCCAGGTATCGACGGCAAAGCACCGGGTCCCGATGCCCTCCCGCTGTGCGGCGCGGCAGAACGCGGCATAGGACACGCCGTTATGAGTGCCAAGCTCGACGATGCAGCGCGGCTCCAGCGCCCGGACGATCCAATGCGCGAACGGCACATGCCCGTGCCAGGCGCTCTCGACGTCGCCCCGGTCGGAGCGCCAGAACAGGGGATCAAGTTCGGGCGCCCAGATTGCCTTGAGCAGCACTTCTGCCTGCCCCGTCCACTCAGCCGCCAAGATGCACTCCAGTTCCAGACGCTCGTTCAGCCTAAGTCATGAATGAACGAATTCTAGCCTCTTGTTAAGCTCGGCATCGGTGCCTGTGTGGACGGCTCCTTGGATGCAAGGGACATGCTGCGGGTTTTGACGGCGGTCATGTGTCCGGGCTTTGGCGCGGCACGATGACCGCTGGCCCTGATGGCTTCCGCGATCAAGCCCGAAATTTCGATGCCGCAGGCGTTGTCAGGTTGGCAGACCCGGTCGGGCCATGGCGCCGTGCCCGGCACGACGGCGTCCTCCAACCCCTATCGCGGCCTCCGCTTTCCAGCCCAGGCGATCGAGCATGCTGTCTGGCTACGTCACCGTTTCAGCTTGAGCCTGCATGGCGCCGCATCACCGCTCAAGCCCGGTGTCCCTGCTGAGGGGCCGGCGGGTGTGCCAGTTCGTATCACGCTGGTAGGCATCGCCTGCCCGCAGCACCAGCGCCTCCGCGAACGGGCGAGCCGCAAGCTGCAGGCCAATGGGCAACCCATTCGGGTCGAACCCGCACGGCACGCTCAGCGCCGGCAGGCCGAGGTAGTTGAACGGCCGCGTGTTGGCGGAGATGCCCAGCGCCAATGCTTCCGTCCCTGCCGGTACCGCGTCGATGTCCGTCTCCGCCAGCGTCGGCAGGCAGGTGCGTATGGTCGGCGACGCCAGCACGTCCACCTGTCCGAACACCTCGGCCGCAAAGGCGCGCAGCACCGGCCCGCGCCGGCTCAGCGCCTCCACGTAGTAAACGCCGGGGATGGCGTAGCCCGTGAACACCCGCGCGTTGATATGCGTCGCCAGGTCCTGTGGACGTTCCCGCATGGAGGCGGCGTGGATCGTCGCCGACTCGACCCGGGACACCACGGCGACGTAGGCCGTCACCGCATCCATCAGCGGCAGCTTCAGGCGCACCAGCGTCGCCCCGCGCCCGGCCGGCACGCCCACGCGCACCCCGCGCAGGTCGCCGTTCAGCCCGGCCTCGTAGTCCGGCACCGCCACGTCCGCACTGGTCGGGTCGTGCGCGTCGTGCCCGGCGATGACGCTCATCATCCGTGCGCAGTCCCGCGCGCTGCGGGTCAGCGGCCCCACGTTGTCGGCCGAGAACGACAGCGGCATCACCCCGTACCGGCTGACCCGCGTCTGCGTCGGCTTCAGCCCCGTCACCCCGTTGGCGCTCGCCGGCAGCCGCACGGACCCGCCCGTGTCCGACCCCAGGGCGGCATAGGTGAACCGCGCCGCCACCGCCGCGCCCGAGCCGCTGGATGACCCGCCGGTGACGTAGGGCGGGTTCCAGGGATTGCGGCAGTCGCCGTAGTGCCGGTTGTGGCCGGTGCCGTTCTGGGCGTACTCCGCCATGTTCAGCCCGGCGAACGCGAACGCCCCGGCGCCGGCCAGCCGTGCGATCACCGTCGCCGTCACCTCCGGCACAAAGCCGCGCCGTATCTCCGAGCCGCAGGTCGAGACGCGCCCGGCCTGGTAGTACATGTCCTTGTGCGCCAGCGGCAGCCCGTGCAGCGGACCCGGCGCCGCACCGGCCGCCAGCGCCGCGTCCGCCGCCCGGGCCGAGGCGTACGCCCCCTCCCGGTCCACCCAGATCGTCGCGTTCACCTGGGCCTCGTGCGCGTCCAGCTCCAACAGGCAAGCTTCCAGCAGCGCGACCGAGCTGACCTCGCGCTTGCGGACCGCCTCGGCCGCGTCCACCAGGGACAGGTCGGCCAGGTCCAGCACCGCGCTCATGTGCGGTGCTCCGGCGCCGCGGTCTCCAGCAACGCGGCCTCGAAGCTGGACGGCTCGTCCTCGAACCGCAACGTGCCCCGCTGCGCCTCGAAGTCCCGGATGATCTTCTGCAGGTCGGCCACCATGCGCAGCGCCGCCTCGTTCGGGGGCGACACGCCGTGCCAGGTGGCGATCATCGCCACGGTTGCGTCAACGAAGCCATCGTCAGGCATGGGTCCTCCCTCAATGCGTTAATACCAACGGCCATCCGCTCTGACCGTTTCCGTCATTGCGAGGAGCGCAGCGACGCGGCGATCCAGGGCCGGCAAGCGCAGTCCTCCCCGCCTCTCGACGCCGCAAGAGCGGCTCGCAATGACAATGCCATAGCGGAAGGGTCGAAGCCGAAGACGGCTGGCGTCATGCTGCCTGCGCCGCCCGCTGGCCCAGCCGCTCGATCACCATGTCCGTGTCCATCAGGTCGGTGAACGACAGATAGAGCGAGATCATCGACGCATCGTGCTCGGCCTGCGTCATGGCGGCGTTGCCGTCGCTGACCATCACCACCCGGAAGTTCGTCATCATGGCGTCGCGCGCCGAGGACTCGCAGCACACGTTGGTGACGGTGCCGGTGATCAGCACGGTGTCGAACCCGCGCGCCCGCAGCCGCCCCGGCAGGTCGGACGCGCCGGGCAGGAAGGCGCTGTAGCGGTACTTCAGCACCACCTCGTCGTCCGGCCGCACCTCCAGCGCGGGCCACAGGGCATGGCCCGGCGTCCCCTCGGACATGGAGGCCGCGCGCCGCCGCCGGCCCTCCGGCGTCGCCATGTCCTGCATCACGGACCATTCGCGGGCGCTGTCGGCGTTGAAGGTGTTCTTGATCCAGAACACGCCGCCCCCGGACGAGCGCACCGCCGTCGCCAGGTGGTTCACGGCCGGCACGATGTCCCGCGCCGCCGGGCCGACCGCGTGGCCGACCGCGTCGTCCATGAAGCCGTTCTGCATATCCACCACGACCAGCGCGGTGCGCGCCGGGTCCAGCGCGTCGAAGGGGTGCGGCGTGCCGCGCCGGGCCACGACGCGGTCCACCACCGACTGCGGCAAGTTCACTCCGTTCATGCGTGGACCCCTTGGCCGTGCTGCAACACCTCACCCACCCGCAGGCAGCGCGCCATGCGGCCCGGCGCGGGATACACCGGCTCCGGGAACCCCTGCCGGCAGGCTGGCATGGCCCATGCGCAGCGCGGCGCGAAGCTGCACCCCGGCGGCAGGTGGCGCAGGTCGGGCGGGCTGCCGGGGATGGCCGCGATGTCCTCGTCCGGCGCCTGGTCGTGCACGGTGGAGGCCATCAGCCCGGCGGTGTAGGGGTGTGCCGGCGCCCGCAGCACGCTGGCCACCGGCCCTTCCTCCACCACGCGCCCCGCGTACATCACCGCCACCCGGTCCGCGATCTCCGCCGCCACGCCCGGGTCGTGCGTCACGAAGATCGTGCCCATGCCAAGCTCCTGCTGCAGGCGGCGCAGCAGGATCAGCACCTGGATCTGCACCGTCGCGTCCAGCGCGGTCGTCGGCTCGTCGGCCAGCAGCAGCCGCGGGCCGCAGCTCAGCGCGATGGCGATCATCGCCCGCTGGCGCAGGCCGCCGGACAGCTCGTGCGGGTAGGCGTCCAGCCGCCGGGCGGCGGCGGGGATCTTCACCAGGTCCAGCAGCTCGATGGCGCGGGCGCGGGCCTCGCCCCGCGTGCCGCCCTTGTGGCGGCGGATCATCTCCGTCAGGTGCTGGCCGATGGTGTAAACCGGGTCGAGCGCCGTCATCGGCTCCTGGAAGATCATCGAAACCGTGCCGCCGCGGAAGCTGCGCAGCGCGCCGCCATCCAGCGCCAGCACGTCCTCCCCCGCGACGGCGACGCGGCCCGCGACCTGCGCGCGCTTCGGCAGCAGCCGCATCAGCGCCCGCAGCGTGACCGACTTGCCGGAGCCGGACTCGCCCAGCAGGCACAGCACCTCGCCCGCGCGCAGGCTGAAGGTGGCGCCGCTGACCGCGTTCACCGTCGCCTCGCGCCCGGTGAACCGCACCGAGAGGTCCTGCACCTCCAGCAGCGGCGGCCCGGCCAGCACGTCCGCCGGGTTGCCCATCGGGCCGTCCATCACGCCGTCCCCGCCAGGCTGTGGCCGGACGCCGGTTCGGTCATGTGGCAGGCCGCGACGTGGGAGGCCCGGTCCTGCCACTTCCCCAGCACCGGCACGTCCGCCGCGCAGACCGCCTCCGCATGGGGGCAGCGGGTGCGGAAGCGGCAGCCGGAGGGCGGCGCGATGGGGCTGGGCGGGTCGCCGACGATGGGCGGCGCCTCGATCCGCCGCGTGCTGTCCATCGACAGGCGGGACCCGAGCAGCGCCCGCGTGTAGGGGTGGCGCGGGCTGGCGAACAGCTCGGCCGCCGGGCCCAGTTCCACCACCTGGCCCAGGTACATCACCAGCACCCGGTCGCTGATGTAGCGCACCACGTTCAGGTCGTGGCTGATGAACAGGTAGGTCAAGCTCAGCGTGCGCTTCAACTGGCGCAGCAGGTTCAGCACCTGCGCCTCGACCGACTTGTCCAGCGCCGACACCGCCTCGTCCAGGATCACCATGCGCGGACCCATCGCCAGGGCGCGTGCGATGTTGACGCGCTGCTTCTGCCCGCCTGACAGCTCGTGCGGGTAGCGCGGGCCGAACAGGTCCGGGCGCAGCCCGACCTTGACCAGGATGTCCTGCGCGACCCGGCGCGCCTCGGCCCGGCCGGTGCCGTTCACCATCGGGCCGAAGGCCACGCTGTCCTGCACCGGCATCCGCGGGTTCAGCGACGAGTAGCTGTCCTGGAACACCATCTGCACCTGCCGCCGCAGGCTGGCGACCGTGATGCCGCGCGGCGAGTCCACCACGTCGCCGTCGAACACCAGCTCCCCGGCATCGGGCCGGACGAGGTGCAGCAGCAACCGGGCCAGGGTGGACTTGCCGCAGCCGGACTCGCCCACCACGCCCAGGGTCTCGCCCTTGAACAGGGTGAACGACACGCCATCCACCGCGCGCACCACGGCGCCCTTCCATCCCTTGACCCGGAAGTGGCGTTGCAGGCCGCGCACGATCAGCATGGGCTGCTCCGGGCCGCCGCGGTCCCGCGCGTCCACGTGCGGGCCGGCGAGCGCCGCGCTCATTCCCGCACGTCCATCGCGGCGCGCACGCCGTCACTGACCAGGTTGAAGCAGATGGAGGTGACGAAGATCGCCGCCCCCGGCAGCGCGCAGCCGATCGGGTCCACATACAAGGACTGCCGCAGCGTGCTCAGCATCAGGCCCCAGTCCGGCTCCGGCGGCTGCACGCCCAGGCCCAGGAACGACAGGCCGGAGGCGAGCAGGATGCTGACGCTGACCAGGCTGGAAGCGTAGATGAACACCGGCCCCAGCACGTTGCCCAGGACGTGGTGCCGCACGATGGTCAGCGTGCCGGCGCCGCTGGCCCGCGCGGCCTCGATGTAGTCCAGGTTCTTGACCTGCGCCGTCGCCGTCTCCGCCACGCGGCACATGGCGGGGATGAACACCAGGCTGAGCGACAGGATGCCGTTCAGGATGCCGCCGCCCATAGCACCCGAGATCGCGACCGCCAGCAGGATGGACGGGAAGGCGTAGAACACGTCCATCGTCCGCATGATCGCGGCGTTGGCGAACCGCCCGGCAAAGCCGCCGACCACGCCGAGCGTGCCGCCGACCAGGACAGCCACCAGCACCGGCGCGAAGCCCATCAGCAGGGAGATGCGTCCGCCGTAGATCAGGCGGCTCATCATGTCGCGGCCCAGCTCGTCGGTGCCCCAGGGGTGCCCGCGCCAGCCGAACGGCTTCAACCGGCCGATCACGCTCTGCTGGTAGGGGTCGAACGGCGCAACCAGCGGCGCGAACACCGCGAGCAGCAGGATGGCGAGCACGACCGCGCCGAAGGCCAGCGTCACCGGGTCCCGGCCCAGCCGGCGCAGCACCGACTGCCAGTAGCCGCGCACCCGGGTGGCAGGCGCGCCATCCCGCGCCGCGTCGAGCGCGTCGTCGGGGGCCGGCCCGGCGGCGGCGGCCCTCATGCCCGGCGCATCCGCGGGTCGAGCACTGCTTGCAGCAGGTCCACGACCAGGTTGGTGGCGACGAACACCAGGGCCAGGGCCAGGATCGTGCCCTGCAGCACCGGGATGTCGCGGTTGATGATGGCCTTGTTGAGCAGGAAGCCGCTGCCGGGCCAGGTGAACACGGTTTCCACTAGGATCGAGCCTCCCATCAGGTAGCCGAACTGCAGCCCCATCACCGCCAGCACCTGCGGCGAGGCGTTCTTGAGCACGTGGCGCATCACCGCGCCCTCGCCCAGCCCCATCGCCCGCAGGGTGGTGACGAAGTCCTGCCCGCGCACCTCGGCCACCGCGGCGCGGGTGGTGCGGGCGATGATGCCGATGGGGATCATGGTCAGCGTGATCACCGGCAGCACCAGGAACCGCGCGTCGCGCCAGTCGAGCAGGTTGAACGCCCCCGATCCCGCCTGGCCCATGCCGCTGGCCGGCAGCACCATGAACTCGACCGCGAACAGGATCACCAGCACGAGGCCGAGCCAGTAGTTGGGCAGGCTGACGCCCACCACGGCCGCGCCCGTCACGATCCGGTCCACGAAGCCGCCCGGGAAGCACCCGGCCAGCGCGCCCATCGCGAAGCCCATGGCGAACGACACCGGCACCGCGAACAGCGCCAGCATCCCGGTGTTGGACAGGGAGCCGAGCACCTCCAGCACCACCGGGCGCTGCGTGGCGATGGACCGGCCGAAGTCGCCGTGCAGGACGTGCCACAGCCAGATGGCATACTGCACCGGGATGGGCCGGTCGAAGCCGTAGGCGTGCTTGACGATGGCGATCGTTTCTGCCGTCGCGTCCGGCGGCAACACCGTTTGCAGCGGGTCGCCCGGCGCCAGGTAGACCAGGGAGAAGCACACGATGCTGACGCCCAGCGCGATGGGGACGGCGAACAGGATGCGGCGGACGATGTACCCGAACATGGCGCTTCCTCGGCCTGGTGCTGTCCGCCGTCGCTACGGTGCCACGCTGATCGGCGTCAGGTCCTGGAACCAGCTCTGCGCCTGCACGAAGCCATGGACCTTGGGCGACAGCGCCCGTGGGTTCAGGTCGTGCACGACGAAGATCATCAGCGCCTGCTCGGACTCGTACTCGTGCAGCTTGGTCAGCAGGTCCATGCGCTTCTCCGGGTCGAACTCCTCGAAGATCTGCTTGACCAGCGCGTCCGCCTCCGGCGTGCCGAAGTGGCCCCAGTTGCTGCCGGCGGGCGACCAGTAGGCGGTGCTGACGGGCTTGATGATGGCGCTGACGGGGTCGAGCAGCCCGCGCGAGGCATTCATGCCGTCCACGTTCGGATACTTCGGCACGCCCGACCGGCTCACATCCAGCAGGGCGTTCCAGTCCATGACGTTCAGCGTCACCTGGAACCCGGCGTCCTCCAGCTGCTGCTTCACCAGCTCGTTCATCGGCAGCGACTGCATCTGGCCGGACCCGGAGGTCGAGATCGCCAGCGTGATCTTGCACGGCAGGCAGTTCGCCTCTTTCAGCAGGGCGCGCGCCTTGGCCGGGTCGTAGGGATACGTCATCGGCTTGCCGTAGTAGGGCAATGACGGCGGCACCTCCGCGTACTCCGGCGTCGCCAGGCCGCCGACCAGCTCCACCACGTCGTCGCGGTTTATCGCGTAGTTGGCGGCACGGCGCACGCGCAGGTCGGTGAACGGCCCGCGGGTGAAGTTCAGGATGTAGGGCCAGTTGTGCGGGTAGGTGTTGGTGATGATCTGCATCCCCGCCCGCTTCAGCACTGGGATGGCGTCGGGCGCCGGGGCCTCGGCGAAGTTCACCTGGCCCGACAGCAGCGCCGCGGTCCGGGTCGCCGCCTCCGGCATCGGTAGCAGGATCAGCTTGTCCTGCTTGGGCACCCGCGCCTTGTCCCAGTAGGCGGTGTTCGGCGCCAGTTCCATCCGCTCATGCGCCGTGGCGCTCGTGAAGCGGTAGGGTCCGGTGCCCGAGGGATGCGCGGCATAGGCATCCCAGTCCAGCTTCAGCGCCTCTGCCCGGCAGCGGCTGATCATCAGCACGTAGGACATGTCGTAGGGGAACAGCGACTCCTCGAACTTCGTGGTGATCGCGACCGTGTGGTCGTCCACCTTCGCAATGCCCTCGAAGTTGGTGAGATAGGCGCGGGACAGCGCGAATTGCTGGGTGAAGAACTGCGGCGCCTTCTGGTTGCTGATCCGCTCGAAGTTCCACACCACGTCGTCGGCGGTGAAGTCGCAGCCGTCGTGCCACTTCACGCCCTGGCGCAGGGTGAACAGCCAGCGCTTGTGGTTGGCGGGGTCGACGTGCCACTCGGTCGCGAGGCCGGGCTTGATATCCGATGCCTGGTCGGACTTGGATAGGTCCCAGTTGATGAGGGCGTCGTACAGGTTCCAGCCGACGAAGCGGAAGCCCTCGAACCCCTGGTCCGGGTTGCCGGTGGTGACAGGCAGGTCGCCGGCGGTCATGGCGACGGTCAGCACGCCCGCCGCACTGGCCTGCTCCGCCTCTACGAGGAAGAGGGCCGACGCAAGTCCGGCCATGGCCAGGGTTCGCGCGAAGTTAACAAAACCTTTGGTAACCGGGGCAAAACCCCGGGTCAGCTTGCGTTTCAGGCGGGCTGACCGCGACAGCGGATGAAGTCGGCGAGCGGGGCGACGGCGGGAGCATCGGGGACGCCGATCCTGGCGCCGAGGTAGTCC
>JAABUQ010006777.1_pt1 | contig 17087 bp, 17 predicted proteins | sample 5560001 | NCBI WGS metagenome assembly JAABUQ01 (sample SAMN10711888, study PRJNA513371) | rock metagenome | isolation source: Antarctica rocks | place: Antarctica: Victoria Land, Finger Mt nord | collected 2015-12-18
GGGGAATGTTGGGGGAGATGTTATGGGGGCTTGCTATGAAGATGGTTGAAAGCTTTTGTATACCGAACATCTACTGAAAATGTGACTGCAGTTTGTGGTATGCTATTTGGGTATTTGTTCGCTTCTGACATGAGTGTAGGGGGCAATGAGGAATAGGCCTGTTAACAGATGTGGGAACGGAGTCTTTTATAGGATTGTCCCTAAGTGGGGAGGACGTCATTGTTTCGCTTTCTCTATGGCTTGGTTAGAGCTGGTTTCTCGGTTTCTTGGCTTGGTGGTATTGACAGCGATTTCGCTTTGTAAGCCCCTATTCAGGATTTTCTGATTGTGTATGTAAGGGGGCGATGCTCTATCGTCTATCAATTACATTATTTGATCCTGATTTCATTCCTTGTACCTTCTGCATCATATGTATCCTGTTCAACCTCTCATTTGATTGAAAACACTGGCCGCAACCGAGACCGATGACGAGATATCGTATGACAAGGACTAAGATGAGGTACGCCGAGCTAGACATCTGTGCGGAAGCGTCCGAATAACATTTGAATCAAGCCCTCTACACCGGGAGTGTATGCTTCTTCCCACCGAAGCTTTGAAAGCTGCCGCTAGATTTCCCCCACAATAGTTCATCAGATCATAAACTCGGCTACTATCCCAGCAGCCAGCTCCATCCCTCGAGGTGCCCAGACAGCTCTACAAGGCACCACTTGAGCTTCCGCGTCTGCGAATTCCGCAGGCTGCGCTGTGTACACGGTCATAAAACAACCGTGCGTGGGCGAGTCTGTTGCGTTCCGAGAGGATGGTTGTGCACTCTTCATGATAGTGGATAGGTGGTTGACAATATTTGAGCTTCCTGAGCGGCCAATGCTGATGTACATGATGCATTTATTCGCCGATGGCATATTGCATTTCGTCACGTCCGCTCCTTCAATCACGGTCGTTTCGAAGCTCATCTCCGATATGGTAACACCGAGGCTTTGCCACTCGACGTCGCAGCTACGTGGTAACTCGTCGACTTGTACGGCGAAGAACCCTGGAATGGAAGACTGTGAATCTGGTGAGAGCTTAGAGAAGTCAGGGAGAGCGCGTGTTTCTGCTTCTACGGAGGTGAAATCTCCGTTCCCCCCGTACTTCTTGTCCCAGACGTCGAAGTCTTCTTCCTCTGTTTCTTCTCGGTTTTCTTCCCATTTCTTGCGTTGATGCACCTCCGCCCATATCTGATGCGCAATCATGGCCCTCCGCTGCATACCCTCTTGGCCGGCGATGAAGGCTATACCACCAGTCCACCACCCGACGTTCATTTCGACGCCAATTCTCCACAAGTGCTGCAAGGACAAGAGAGCTCGCTGCTCAAAGACCGATAAATCCTCAATCAGCGGATTGGACGATTCGGAGACCTTTTCATCTTTGTTCCCTTCTACCTGCAAGACTTCCATCGTCGCCGGTACCAACGGAATTTGGCCTGCGACGTACACGAGCGACGAGCCCGACCCCTGCTTAACGGAAATGGCCTGCGAGTACGGCCCGATGTTGGCTGGAGCCCAGTAGGACCTCGATTGCACATGCAGTCCTTCCCGGGATTGCTGGTCGCCCAAGTGGATCGTGAAGGATGCCATTGCATTGACGCCAAGGGGTAAGCATGACGCGATAGTCACCCTTGTTGGAGGGTTGGGCTTGGTGAAAAGTCGACCGTAGATGTTGTTCACGGCTGCAAAGTCTGCGGTGAGAGAGCGTAATAGGATGGTTGTGAATACTATATTGCTGGGTGAAAGATTCATCTCTTCCATGTTAATACGAAGGTCTTTGATGATACCCAACATCTGCTCGCTTGCTGTGCTTCCAGCTTTTGGGTCTGTCATGTTTGAAAAGTAGAGCGACGACCCAAGAGCTGATCTTCTGGTTTTCGGGACCCATGCGTGTGTGCTAGGTGTTTCTTCAATATCAGCATGATTCTCCGTAGAGAGTACCGCAGTGTTCTCGGATTTCTCGCGTAGTTGATCTCGAAGCATGCTCTTGAACTGGACATCCCAGAGTCCTATCTTCCTTAGCTTCTTGCCTGGGCTATCAGAACACTTTTCTGTTTCTTTATATATTACTCGCCCACTCTTTTCCTCGAATCCGAGCGAAGCCGCACCGTCTGTTTCCTGGTCACGCCGACCCAGCATATGTGCCTCGTCGACCTCAATCCGGCCTTTCCACAGTGGCGGAGGTCCATCAATGACGACTGTCTCATACTCCCCACCTTCGCCAAGTACACTACCTCCGAATCTTCGCAGAGCCTTCTCGACCGTCTTCCTTGTGCATTTCTCCATAAGATTACACCATAGGAAATCCTTATCTAGTCCGCCTGAAGCAACCTTCACAATGCGGACATCAAAGTCTACAGAGGCCATGTCGTCAAGCAGACCACTGGGAGAAGGCTGAGGCAGAGTAGGATACTGCCATAGATAAGATAGGGGCACGAGACCAAGACGGATAGCCACAGATTCTATTCGTGTACGTTGATAAGTTGAGAGTATCGCACCAGAGCAGACCGCATTGGCTTCAGGATGAGCAGCCATGACTCTCTTTAGAAGGGGGACTAGGGATTCTGTCTCGTCAACTTCATTGCTTTGGATATCGAGAGACAACGAATGAGTGTTTCCATTTCGATAAGTTTTCGAGGAGTCTCGTGCACTGCCGATGATCTCTTGGCGGTACAGAGGTAGGCCCAGCGCATCAGCATACAACGGAATCAGCGTATGTCCGACCGTCTGGTACATGAAGCTGTTTAAATCTTCAGGCACTAAATTCGATAAATTTTTCTTTGGTGTCGCCGGCGAAATGCCTGTATAACCTTCGGCATAGTTTTTTCGGTACTTCTCAGAAGATAGACTGGGTGGATGAAGGTTGGCAAGAGCTGTAATTCGGTGATGATTTTCTATGCAGTGGAGAAGCGAGAAAAAAGAGTCCTTGCCTCCTGAGATGAGGCCGATCACATTGAGGCAATTTCGCGAAGCTGCCATTTCGAAGAGCTGACAAGATGGTCGAAAATAAGCTGAACAAACTTCAAAAAGAAATTCAGGAATGAAGGAAGACAGATTGCGACAGAGAGGTTGAGAAGACAGCACTTCCTCATTCAAGGACATCGAAAGCATGATTCCTTCCGTAAAGATCCATCTGGCCGCATCATAAGGGAGACTTGTAGGCTTATTGAAGTAGAAAAGGGGCAGTGAGTGTAGTGCTTGAGAGACGAAAATTGATGGTATTTTTCCAGCTTGCTCAGCTATAGGAAATTTCATGAATGGACTACTTGAAGGGAGCACAAAAATCAAGACCCTCGGATGGAGAGATGTTGTTCGGCCTTCACTCGGACTAGTTTCCGAATCTTCGGAGCGCTTGAAAATAATTCGTTGGGAGATTGTGTACGGAGCATTTTGCATGTAGTGACTTGAGTCCATGTCTCTGATTTGTGTGAGCTCATAAATCCAGAAATAATTATGTCTGATACTCAGGATACCATAGATGCGCAGTCTCAAATCAAAGTACAGCTCACCACTCGCCATCCTGATATTTCATTACCCGAAAATCCTGGCCCCATCCTTGTGAATACCAGTAAAGCAATATCAATCTAGCCAACTTCTCTGCTGACAAGTCCCCAGACCTACGCCGATATGCTCTCTCGACTCTCGTCAATACCCTCCTACAGTATGAGAAACCAATTCCCTTCGAATTCTTAATAAACGGTACTTTTCTCCGAACCTCCCTCGACGAGTACCTCACAGCGAATGGCATATCCGCTGAAACAACGCTCGCCGTTGAATATGTTCGAGCCATCATACCACCACTATACCTGACCTCTTTCCAACACGATGACTGGGTCAGCTCGGTGGATGTGCTATCGAGTGCGTCTCCAGCAAGCAAATGGATTGGCAGCGTAGGATCAATAGCATCAGGGCAAGAAAGAATACTCTCTGCGAGCTACGACGGTTTCTTGAGAATATGGAACATGTCTTCCGAAGTACTGGCAACCTCGCCGTCTTCATCTGGGGGAGGGCACACTTCATCGGCTAAATCCGCTAAATTTATCTCTCCATCACACATTGCGTCCTCAGGTCTAGACCGTACAATACGGCTGTGGAGATACTCAGAGGACAAGGAAGCGATGTCTGCGTCAGTACAGCCACAGATTGAATTGTACGGACACAAAGCTAGTATCGACTCCCTAGCGGTCCACCAACCTTCAAATCGCATCCTCTCAGCCTCGGCAGATCACTCCCTCGGCTTCTGGTCCTCAAAGAAGTCAGACGCTCCGGCAGCCCCAGAATCTCTCCTTCCCTCAGGTACATCACGAAATGCCAAACGCAGAAAAGTCGGACCGGCAACATCAACACCGCAACGTGGTCCCCTTTCTTTAATGAAGTCACACTCTGCCCCTGTCTCAGACACTGTCTTCGCTCCGAATGATCACACAGTCGCTTATTCCACTTCTTGGGATCACTCGCTGAAGACGTGGGACCTACCCACCTCCACCTGCGTGGACACAAGATCGACCTCGCACGCCTTACTTTCGCTGACGGCTCTGCCATCTCTGAACCTGGTGGCCGCCGGGACATCCGCAAGACATATCACCCTAATCGATCCTCGTGCTTCTGCTACCACTGTCTCAGCCATGACCCTCCGTGGCCACACTAATGCCGTTGTCAGTCTTGCATCAGATGTAGACAGCTCATATGCACTTTTGAGTGGCAGCCATGATGGCACGTGTCGAGTGTGGGATGTGCGATCAAGTAGAAGCGAGCAAGACGGCAGGGTTGGTGAAAGCGTTTATTGCATGGAGAGGGAGAGCGCGAAGGGGCAGGGAAAGAGGGTTGGAGGTGAAGGAGTCAAAGTATTCGGTATTTGCTGGGATAGGGACGTTGGCATTCTCAGCGCAGGGGAGGACAAGCGGGTGCAGATAAACCGTGGCAAGGGGATTGTTGGTCAAAATGCTTCTTAGAGATACCCAAATATGTACTGATATTTTAAACTTTCATGCCCTGACGCCGTATGCTGATGCCACAGACCAACGCCATCTTGATCCACGCATGCCTTGCTCGACGTTTCCCGCTCTCTCAGGTGACGTACAGAGTACTGGATCTTGGGTATTGTCCCTTCCTAACCTCACCAACCTATCCGCCACAGCGTCTGATGCAAAGTCAAACTTTTGCTCTCCTTCCCCCTTCCAAACTTTCTCTCGTTAACCCCTCAACCGACCCTCTCAACTCTGTTCCAATAATTCGCCATCACCGTCTGATTCCTCGTCCTTTGTCCCCTGACTGGCATGCCAAGAGCATGCCTCCTCCCACGATACGTTCCCATATCCTTCAATCTCCTTATATTATCCCTCAACTCTCTCCGCAAATCGTTCTCAATTTTCATGGAAGTCAACTCGGCCGTGATGTCTAAGATCGTTGCATTGGAGAGAGATCTTAGGCGCGCGGTGGGATGGATGGAGAGGCGGGCGAGGAGTCTGGCGGAAACGTGGGGACCGATACCGTAGAAGGTCTCGAGAGTTTTCTGAGGGCAAAGGCCGTTAGTGTGGGGGGTGTGGAGAGGGGGGAAGTAGGGGGCATTACCTTGACATAACGTGTTCCCGCAATGTTGCGGCCGAGGAGCTGGACCTGTGATTGTTCGTCATTGAGAGCTCCAGTAGAATTAAGTGAGGCCTTTCTCACCATGGCGATTTACAGCCTTCTCTAAAATGGATTCGGCACACCTATAAGGAAAAGTATGAAGATGTTGACCTTCGAAGTACTTTAGCACGTTAGTTTGATACATACTAGCCCAAGCGCTAAGCGCGAGACAGCTCCATGCGGAGACACGTTGTCAAGTGGATTGTCTTCCACGATACCTAAATCCATCATCCATCAAACGATTGATATTCTTCAACATGGCGAACCTACAGCGAATTGTCATTTCGCTTCTGCTCATGCTCACTGCGGGCTTCCTTTTCCTCGCACGTACCTCCGAAGCTACCAAGGGCCCAAAGATCACCGACAAGGTAAACCAATCCTTGGCCCAAGCACATTAGGGAAACCATCGAATGACAAGCGTTTAGGTCTTCTTTGACATCCAGCACGGTGATGAGACCTTGGGACGAGTTGTCATTGGTCTCTATGGCAAGACCGTCCCAAAAACCGCAGAGAACTTCCGTGCTCTCTGCACTAGCGAGAAGGGCTTCGGATACGAGGGATCTACTTTCCATCGAGTCATTAAGCAGTTCATGATTCAAGGGGGTGATTTCACTAATCATGATGGTGGGTCCATTATTATCTTGCCCACTCGTATTGTTTTTACTCTAATGCCACTCAGGTACTGGAGGGAAATCTATTTACGGAACCAAATTTGCCGACGAGAACTTCAAGTTGAAGCACACCAAGACCGGCATGATGAGCATGGCAAACTCTGGCCAAGACACAAACGGCTCTCAATTCTTCATCACCACGGCCATCACCTCGTAAGCCTACCATCTTGTCAAACAGGTAGTGGACTACTCGCTGACTCAGGCTAGGTGGCTCGATGGCAAGCACGTCGTCTTCGGAGAAGTTCTCGAAGGCTATGACATCGTCGAGAAGGTGGAGAATGTCCCGAAAGGCTCGAGGGATGACCCACTCAAGACAGTCAAAATCGTAAAGAGCGGCGAGTTGGAGAAGCCGGACGAAGGTACCCATGCGGAGCTATAGAGCAGCTGCTGCACTCTCATTCTGTTGCATCTCTGCCTTTGCTGTGGAGTTGCTGATGCATTCTTCCCCAAAGGCCTTATCGGATCGGCTCAGCCCATGACACCTGGCGACGAGTTGGACGTGACGCTGGCGGATAAGCCAAAGACATCGGAGGAGCAAGCTCAAGAAAAGGCGGAAGATATTGATATGGCTGAGTCAGCCGGTGGAATGGGGTTGTTGTCAAAGCTCCTCTTTTTCTGTGTAATTGGGGGCATTGTGATCGCTGTTCTCAGGATGCGTAAGGGATCTCCAGGTTCCCCTGGTGAAAAGAGCTTGGCTTGAGTGTAGTAACAGAAGATGTAGCGTACAGCTTAGTGGAATTTCGATCATTTCACTTCATTCAGAGTCTGCTCAATCTTGACAAACAGGGTTGAAGAGTGTTCAGACCGCTCTGGCTCAGACCAAAATCGCCACGAGTTGAAATCTGATAGGGCTGAGGATGTTCCAAAAATTTCGCCTGCCTTACCACCAAAATCCTTCAGCCTCCTCCCATCTCTACCATCCAATATCATTGTGTTTTTCTGCGGATAGTCCTCACGAGTTTCATTTGTCTTCTTTTCTCAAACGAGAAGACGACACTAGAAGCCTCTGGCAACGCTCACTCGGACCTTCCACTCACTAGAACTCACGGCCATCCAACTCCTTATTTTTGAGGTCTCCGTCTCAATATAGACACAAAGACAAATTACGTCGCCATATCCTTCATACAAATCGTGAGCTCACACTGATCCTCTCATCTACATCCAGGGTCTCCACATCCTCGTCCGCTTAAACCAACTTTGCCCAGACACTCATCTTGACATCACGTCGATCACCGATAAGAAATTATCAACCATCATGGCTGATCAACTGAACATGGGAGGATTGTCTCTTGACCACCAGCAGAACGGCCACCAGAATGGCATGGGAGGAGGTCGCTCTGCCTACATCCCACCTCACATGCGAGGTATGCCGCCACCAAACATGGACGGCGCACCTCTAGCCATGAACGGCTCCGTTCCGAGCGAGGATGGCGGTGCCTGGGGCGGGCCTACAAAGTGAGTTGCCCTTATCTGACCGAATACGTCAAATTCTGGCTAACTCTTGTCCTCACCTGAAGGGATGTGAGAAAGATGGATGGCGTAGCTCCTCCCAACTGGGTTAATGCTCCAAGCTTCACTCCTCGAGCACCAGGTGGCTATGGCGGACCTCAGGTGAACGGAGGCGGACCACCCCCAACATGGGACAGCCAGCCTACCCGTACCTTTGACTCCGGTGCCTATAGGTCATCAGGTGGATATGGTGGAAGTAGCGGAGGGGCCCCATCCTCTGCTCGTGGATCAGGTGACGGTCAGTGGAGAGATGGCAAGCATATCCCTGGGCCACCAAACGTACGTGCCGAACGCGAGCTGTTCGGAGCTCCCAACGACCCAAGCAAGGTGCAATCCGGTATCAATTTTTCCAACTACGATGACATCCCGGTTGAAGCTTCTGGCCAAAACGTGCCCGAACCGACTCTACAGTTCACAAATCCGCCTTTGGACGACCACCTGCTCTCGAACATCAAATTGGCTAACTACAAGACGCCTACCCCAGTTCAAAAATATTCTATTCCCATTGTCATGGGCGGGCGGGACTTGATGGCTTGCGCTCAGACAGGTTCCGGCAAGACAGGTGGTTTCCTGTTTCCTATCCTCTCTCAAGCTTTCATCCATGGGCCTTCAGCAATGGCACCAGCCCAGGGCGGCGGCATGGGCTATCGTTCCCGCAAAGCACTACCAACATCCTTGATCTTGGCTCCCACTCGAGAGCTGGTGTCTCAAATCTTCGAAGAGTCTCGCAAATTCGCTTATCGCTCCTGGGTCCGGCCTTGCGTTGTCTATGGTGGAGCTGACATTGGAACCCAGCTCCGCTCTATGGAGCGAGGATGTGATCTTCTTGTGGCTACCCCCGGTCGTCTAGTTGATTTGATTGAGCGTGGTCGTATTTCCCTATCTAATATCAAGTACCTTGTCCTTGATGAGGCTGATCGTATGTTGGACATGGGTTTCGAGCCACAAATCCGTCTCATCGTGGAAGGCGAGGATATGCCTGGTGTGCATGGACGGCAAACCCTTATGTTTTCAGCAACATTCCCGCGTGACATTCAGATGCTTGCTAGGGACTTCCTCAAGGACTACGTTTTCCTCTCCGTTGGTCGTGTGGGTTCAACCTCCGAGAACATCACGCAGAAGGTTGAGTACGTCGAGGACGTCGACAAGCGCTCAGTTTTGCTAGACATCCTGCACACTCACGGTGCCGGCCTGACTCTGATCTTTGTGGAGACAAAACGTATGGCAGATTCTCTCTCAGACTTCTTGATCAACCAGAACTTCCATGCAACCTCCATCCATGGAGACCGGACTCAGCGCGAGCGCGAGCGTGCCTTGGAGATGTTCCGAAATGGCCGCTTCCCGATTCTTGTTGCCACCGCTGTTGCTGCTCGTGGACTCGATATTCCAAACGTCACTCACGTTGTCAACTATGATCTACCCACTGACATTGACGACTATGTCCATCGTATCGGCCGTACTGGTCGTGCGGGTAATACTGGAATGTCCACCGCTTTCTTCAACCGAGGCAACCGTGGCATTGTTCGAGACATGATTGAATTGCTCAAGGAAGCCCATCAGGAGATTCCTTCATTCCTGGAGAATGTTGCCCGTGAAGGAGCAGGATTTAGCGGAGGTGGCCGCGGTGGGCGCTCTGGAGGTCGTGGCCGCGGTGGTGCTGCCACCCGTGATTTCCGCAAAACAGGAGGCGGAGGTATGGGAGGAGGTGGTTATGGTGGGGGGTTTGGGGGTGGAGCACCAGGTGGTGGCTACGGTGGTAGGTTTAATCTAGTCTCATTGCGCTTTTCAAATGCTGACAGGCACGCAGGTGGCTACAATGCTCCTTCTTACGGTGGAGGTGGACCAGGCTATGGCGGTGGTGGTGGCTACGGGGGCGGCTACGGCAACCCATCCGGACCTGGAGGCCAGTCATCCTGGTGGTAGACGCTACCACGATGGACCCATCAGCGCCATCTTCTCTTAGCAAAGAGAGGAGATACCGAAGAACACGAAACGAAAGGCGCCAGAATCTTGCAAACTTGCTATACTTCATGAATCTTCACCTTCGCATTAGCAGCTCCCAGATCTTCTCCACAACAAACCTCCAGTACTTGCTCCTCAGAAGCTTGTTCGACATGCACGACTCAAATCCGGTGCCAGCGTCCGGCTGGCAGCGACATTACGATCACCGAAGACAGCATCATAGATTAGCGTTGGCTTATACCCACATAGACCAGTCGATTTCGATACCCTACGAAAGCCTCTCTGCATGGGAGGCATACGCAGGACGTATGGAGATTACATGGGCGTTTATCTTACGAAAACTTGCTGCAACCGCGGTGACCTTGCTGGCAGCCAAATCCGAGCATTTCGACACATAGATTTCTTTTCTACGTTACGGCCTCATCAGTTTTTGCAATCTGCTACATCTTCGAAAAGCGACGCCGACTACTGTGCGACCGGATCCTGACCTCTTTACGGCTCTCGCATACAGATTACATGCTTCGTCAGCACGAAGGGTGAAATGTTTGATGACAGATAATGAGCGGGCGTCTGAGCAGCAGGCGTTCCGCGTGGTCATGGATCTCACTCCTTTCGTTGGGTATGCTCAATACCTTTCTGAGGCGATCAGGTGCTGCGGTATGTGATATGTGCAGCGTATTCCTGGGAGGCTATTCTCCTAGCAGCTCGCAAGTATCACGAGGGTTGGAGGCCTCGACGACATACGGCACCTGGGCGTAATAAGATAGATTGATACGTACCCCATTTAGTCGTGGCTGAGGTAGCAACACACTTGAACTTGCTATGATGAACACAATGAGTAGAATGCTCTCTCACTTGCATTTCCTTATAATATAGACTTGCCAAATCTGCTTGCATGCAACCTAGATATTGTCAAGGTTTCACCTCCTGAGAGATGGGATGGAATAGGGGCTCCTCACCTGGCTCCCGTGGGTGTGTGGCTCCCCACGGCTCCCGCACTGTGTCTCGGTCCGGCTCCGTTCCGCTTTGTGCACGGCTAAGCTTTCTCAAGCTTCAATGGCTACTTCTCTCTATTTTACCTGACCTTTGGCCTCAATTGCTGAGTATCTATTCATAAAACGGGGACTGACTATGAAATTGGAAGACTGGCCTCGCATTGCATAAGATTTGAGGGTCTGGATCATTGCTGAAAGTCCGGCCTCGGATGACCTCCTATGGGGATGTCGTTTTCTCCGTGTTAACGGAGAAGTGACAATCAGTGTCCCAGTTGACACCAAACTCGAGCGAACATCCCCGGTGCAATCATGTCTCCTATTTCCAAGACGATCGAAAGCAGCGATGCCCCCATAGCTCCGGAGTCGGAGCCACAGACAAGAACGGGCAGGGAAGGAGTGAGTGGTACGTCGGACTCGAAGCAAAGCTTACAACACATCCTCACCGACTCGGAGCCTCGTGCCAAATCTTCCCCACGATCGCAAAGCCAAATGTCAGAGACTCGATCACCAGGGGCAGACACGCCCCCGAAACAACCTATCATCTGGATAGATGGAGAAGTTGGGGGACCTGGTTCTGAGGACCAATTCAGCACACAGAATGATTCTTATACCAGAGCATCCGAATTCAATCCTTCCCATACCATGACCGTTACACATACTCGACGCAATGCAAATGGTACTATCGGCTCAGTCTACTCGGGCAATAAGATAAAACATTTGAAAAAGGAGGATGGCATACCGCTATGGAGGTCGGACATACAACTCGAGTTCCTGCGCTGTGTCTTTGATGACGAAACTGCTTGCTTTACCAAAGCATTCGATGGTACAAAGAATCATACGTTCGCGGATATCTATGTTGATGCCATGGCGCGGAGTAGCAAGACAAGCAAGATTTTGAAGGAAAAGCTTTTGGCTGATCGTGCTGGAGCTATGAGTATGGCTATGATCTGTTTGCTGGTTAATGTTGGCAGGATGAACACGACCCTCAATTGTGTGCAAGCTCTGCGGATCCTAATGCGAATACTGCTGACCTGGTGCTGCAGTCTTCCCTGAGATGCGTGCTCAGCTCCGGACATATCACGCCATCCCATCTCTTCAAGCTAATCAGGATCCCAACGCATACAAGCAGCTGCAGGATGCTCCGCGCCTCAAGTCCATTTTGAAAGGCGCCTCTGAAGATAACAGTCAGCCAAGTACGATTGACAGAATCAAAGCCGCCCCAGTTCCACGAACCAATCCTGTCAACCTGATCTTTGTGCTCTCCCAATATGCTCCCAAAATATCGGAAACCCACTTCCATGCACCACGGGACTTCTTTGACTTGGTGATGCGAGGAACTCTGAGTAGTAGGAGTAGAGCAAAGGCCTTCTTATGGTTAATCTGGTGGTATTTGGAAAGTGATTTTACGGCTGAAAACGCACTAAAAAACCCATTCGGCCCGGGGCAGCCTCCTACCGATAAACCCAATGGAATGCCAGTGAAAGTGCCACGTTTTGAACACTTGACAGAGGAGCAGGCAAATGCAGAAAATGTTGACACAGAGTCAGAGATTGCATACGGTGAAGTAAAGAGATTGGAGCGGAGGCGTATACTCGAAGAAGACGAGACTGTGGGGCCTCCTTTGAAGAAGAACAAGAAGAGTAGGTCCTGCACTTGCCCGTGAATTTGGAACCAAAATTGACCATTCCCACAGGCGAGGAAGGTGTTATCGCCATTTCCGATACAGATCCCACACGCTCGCCATCACCTACATCCGCCATACATCTGAAGTCATCTATGGACTATACTAGTCCTACGGTCCTGAATGGCCGTACTGACGAAACAGTAACCCCAACTACGCGTAGTTATCCTGCCATCGCGTCCAAATCTGACCCATCTAATCCACAACGATTGGTCCTCAAAACACGAGTGGACAGTATGCCAGGCTCATCTCCTCCTGCTCCTCCTGGCTCCGGTCACCCTGTTCTGGGCAGCAACTTTCCAAATGGCCATCGACGCGCGAGACCAGAGACATCGCATCAGAAGGCAGTGAACATGAATCGGAAGATGCGAATCGATCACATCCTACACAAAAAAATGAAATCAAATCAAGTCCTTACCCGCCGCGAAAAGAGAAGATACAGCAGTTCATTCGGTTTCATGGTCATGAGCCGTGTGCAAAATCTACCCGAGATGTACGACAGTGGTGATGAGGAGACCTCCTGGGGCCCTGGCGGTGTGATGCCGAATCAAGACGAATTGGAGGACTGGGGCGAAGAAGCGATCAGACATAAGAAAGTAATCGACAGGGCTGTGAGGAGGCTGCTCAGGGCAGAGAATGAACGATTGAATGGTAGTGCCAATGCTGGACCTCGGAAGAAGAAGCGGAAAGTAGCGGAGTATCATTTTGAAGAAAACACCGGACATTTATCCAAGAAACGGAAAAGGGTCACTAATAATGGTGCACGAGACGTCAGAAGTCAAGACGAGGGTCTTGATGACTTGGATCTGGATCTGCTTGGTGAGAACCCTGATGAGGATGATAGTGCGATGGATGGGAGTGAGATCGAGGCTGGTGCTATGACCGAAGAAGAAATGTATGATTGAAAGAGTAATCGTGTATGCACTCCAGCGGAAGCATAGGCGTCTGGACGCCTTGGGCGCAAAAGGGGCATTACGACACGGAGGGCAACATGCTTGCTATTGGGACCGTCGAAAAGGGCTATGGAGGGTGCTTGTGAGGTGGGAAGATACTCTTGAATTCCAAACCACTGTCTATATAATACAAAAAGCTGCTCCTTAGGCAGCTTATGTTGGCACGGAATTGGGGAAGTACCTGAAGCGCATGCCTGATTTACCGCCTTCCTGTTTGGGACAAATTCTCTACATCCACTCAAATCGCTTCAATTCAGCACCCTGTATGTCATGTCCCACCATACGTAATAGCATTTAAAGGATCAGTCCATGCTCCCAAATAGAGCACAAGCGTGCAGACTTGCAGCCAGGCTTACAGTCCCTCCAACGCCCAGAAATTTCATACATAAAGCGGCCCTTTCGACCTCACCCAGGACTTCAAGATACCTCTCCACTTACGCTCGCCCCAGATTAAGCAACCCAAAATATTCGATACAGCGCATACAAACCATCACTCAGTACATAAGACACTGCTCGCACCACAGAGCCATGTGTAGAAACAGTGCAGAGAATGTAGGCGGCAGCATGGATGTTAGCAAAGGCCGTGAGGTTCTGCCAACCAATGTCAAGCCTATGCACTATGACTTGACATTGGAACCGGATTTCGAGAAGTTCACCTACGAGGGGACGGTAGTCATCGAGTATGTACCATGAAAGCAATACAGTTCGTCCAGAATACATGCCTCCCGAAAGAGAATGGAGGAGGACCCGGCTGACCTGAGTACTACAGTCTTGATGTCAAGGAAGACACAACATCAGTAGCTTTCAATACCCTCGAGATCGATTTACACTCTACGGAGATCTCTTCTGGAGGCATCAAGATTACTTCGTCCCCTAAAGTTTCGTACAATGAAGATAACCAGACGACCACTCTCTCATTCGAGAAGACCATGCGTGCGGGCACAAAAGCACAGGTGACACAGAAGTTCACCGGGTACCTCAACGACAAGATGGCTGGTTTCTACAGATCCTCATACAAAGACTCGGATGGAAAGACGAAGTACATCGCCTCCTCGCAGATGGAGCCAACAGATGCGAGAAGGGCTTTCCCATGCTTCGACGAACCAGCTCTAAAAGCAGAGTACACCGTCACACTCATAGCGGAGAAGGACCACACATGTCTAAGCAACATGGACGTGGCATCCGAGAGAGAGGTTGACTCAAAGGCTACAGGCGGCAAACGGAAGGCGGTGACGTTTAGAAAGACACCTTTGATGTCGAGCTACTTACTGGCGTTCGTTGTGGGACCACTTAAATATGTCGAGACCAAAGCCTTCCGAGTCCCGATCAGGGTCTACGCAACACCGGATAAGGATATAGAGCATGGACGGTTCTCCCTCGATCTTGCGGCCAAGACTTTGGCTTTTTATGAAAAGGAGTTTGACAACGAGTTTCCGTTACCAAAGATGGATATGGTGGCAGTTCCTGACTTCAGTGCTGGAGCAATGGAGAATTGGGGTCTCGTAACTTACCGAGTGGTGGACTTACTCCTCGACGAGAAGACCAGTGGAGCAAGTATGAAGCAGAGGGTCGCCGAAGTTGTACAGCACGAACTTGCTCACCAATGGTTTGGCAATCTTGTGACAATGGACTTCTGGGATGGTCTGTGGCTGAACGAAGGTTTCGCAACCTGGATGTCATGGTATGCCTGCAACAAGTTCTTCCCCGAATGGAAGGTGTGGCAGGGCTATGTCGTGGATGACCTGCAAGGAGCACTGTCACTGGACTCACTGAGAAGTAGCCATCCAATCGAAGTCCCTGTCAAGCGTGCGGACGAGGTCAATCAGATCTTTGACGCTATTTCATATTCAAAAGGATCTTGTGTGATCGTTATGATTGCCAAGTATCTGGGTAACGGCGCGTTCATGAATGGGATACGAGCATACATCAAAAAACATGCCTACGGAAATACTAAGACAGAAGATTTATGGGCAGCTCTGGCAGGTGCTAGCGGTAAGCCAGTGGAGAAGGTGATGGATATCTGGACCAAAAATGTCGGATACCCAGTCGTGACCGTAACAGAAAACGAAGACTCAAAGAGCATCCACGTCAAGCAAAACCGTTTCCTCCGGACAGGCGACGTCAAGCCTGAAGAGGACAAAACTCTCTACCCCGTCTTCCTCGGCCTCCGCACTGAAAAGGGTATAGACGAAGAACTGACCCTCTCCACTCGAGAAGAAAACTTCCAAGTCCCCTCCCTTGACTTCTTCAAACTCAACGCCAACCATTCTGGCACCTACCGCACGTCATACACGCCTTCCCGCCTCGAAAAGCTCGGCCAAGCCGCCAAAGACGGTCTCCTGACTGTCGAAGACCGCGCTGGCATGGTCGCCGATGCCGGCGCCCTCGCCTCCTCGGGCTATCAAAAAACATCCGGCATCCTCTCACTCCTCAAATCCTTCTCCACCGAAACCGAATACGTAGTCTGGGACGAAATCCTCTCCCGCATAGGCGCCATCCGCGCCGCCTGGGTCTTCGAAGACGAAAAAGTCAAAGACGCCCTCAAAACATTCCAGCGGGAGCTTGTGGCCGAGAAGGCGCATTCGAAAGGCTGGGAGTTCTCCGAGAACGAAGACCACATCCAGGCACAGTTCAAAGCACTGCTGTTTGGCAGCGCTGGCCTCTGTGGTGATGAAAGGATCATCAAGGCTGCAAAAGAAATGTTTGCGAAATTTTCCAAAGGGGATCGCAAGGCTATCCATCCCAACATCCGCGGTAGTGTTTATGCCATTGCGGTCCGGAATGGGGGAGAGGAGGAGTACGAAGTCCTGCTCAACGAATACAGAACAGCCAACGATGCCGATGAGCGGAATACGGCGCTCCGTTCGCTCGGTCGTGTTAAGTCTATGGACCTCATCAAGCGAACCCTTTCTCTCCCCCTGAGCGACGAGGTCAAGGCGCAGGATGTGTACCTCCCGATTGCGGGACTGCGGGGTGACCGGGACGGGATCGAGATGCTGTGGGAGTGGATGACGGCGGAGTGGAAAGGGCTGAACGAGAAGTGCCCGGCCAGCTTGGGCAGTCTCAGCAGCATTGTGCAGATGTGCACGAGTGGGTTCACGAGCGAGGAGCAGCTCAAGCAGGTGAGGGAGTGGTTTAGGGACCGGAGCACCAAGGTATGCAACTCCCTGTCATTCCTCGAGATTTCCATCCTCTCTAACATATCCCCCCAACCAGGGCTTCGACCGTGCACTCGAACAATCCTCCGACGCCATTACCGCGAAAGCGAACTGGCTCGCCCGCGACCGGGGCGATGTAGGCGACTGGCTCGTCGGTCATGGGTATCTGTCGAAGGGTGAGTTGAAGCTTTAGATCCTGAAGGGAGAGGCGTGTAGTGGTCGGGGAGTGGGGGATGGGGGAAAAGGGGGAAAGGGGGGATGTTGATGTTGTGAGAGTCATGTAGCTTGCTGTATGGAGTAGCTGCACTCTCTACTTACCTGCCACACGCTCTTCGTGGATAGAAAGGCGGTGGCGTGAGTGAGTGAAAAACCGGATTCGCACGAAGGTACCTTAATACCTACACGCAATACACAACTCCCCGTATCTACCCTTACTTGTATATAGTAATTCCCCCCCCCCCCGATCTTCCTGGTCGAAAGACATGGTAATAGCACCATACACTC
>JAABUQ010006778.1_pt1 | contig 17084 bp, 15 predicted proteins | sample 5560001 | NCBI WGS metagenome assembly JAABUQ01 (sample SAMN10711888, study PRJNA513371) | rock metagenome | isolation source: Antarctica rocks | place: Antarctica: Victoria Land, Finger Mt nord | collected 2015-12-18
GATTTGAATGTGTGGGAGGGTTGCGCTTGGCTCATCGAAACCGCTCCTGAGGTCCGGCGCGGTGCCAACGCGCAGCCGCGATGCCTCCGTAGAGCCTTGCCGCTCCCGGCTCAAACCCCAAGACACGCTGTCACAAAAACGTCACGCAACTCCCCTAGAGGCGGGGCGAATGGGATGCTACGCGGCGTTAATCATAGCGGCGTGTTTGCACGCAACAACAGGAGTGTGGACCGATGAAGACGCTATTTCGGACGGGCTTGACGATCCTTGCGGCGGGTGCGGGTGCGGCGACCGCGCAAGCCGCGAACGTAACCGGGGCGGGCTCCTCCTTTGTCGCGCCGGTCATGGCGCGTTGGTCGGCGGACTACAACAAGGTCACCGGCGATCAAATTAATTATCAGCCCAACGGCTCGGGCGCGGGTATCGCAGGGATCAAGGCGGGAACAATCGACTTCGGCGCGAGCGATCAGCCGCTCGGTTCGGCCGAACTCGCTCAGGCGGGGCTGGTGCAGTTCCCCGTCGTGGTTGGTGGCATTCTTCCGGTGGTCAACATCGCGGGTGTCGCGCCCGGGAAGTTAAATTTCACTGGAGCGCTGCTTGCCGACGTTTTCCTGGGGCGCGTTACGATGTGGAACGATGCCGCGATCGCACACGCCAACCCGGGCGTGAAGCTTCCTGCCGCCGCGATCGTGGTAGCCCATCGCGCGGATAGTTCGGGCACGACCTTCAACCTGACGCATTACCTTGGCCAGGTCAGCCCGGCGTGGAAATCCGGTCCGGGCGAGGGCAAAGATGTAAAATGGCCTGCGGGTTCGCTTGGCGGCAAGGGCAATGCAGGCGTAGCGCAAATCGTGAAGCAGACCTCGAACTCGATCGGCTATGTCGAATACGCGTATGTCGTCGAAAATAAGATGACGTATGCGTTGGTGGCCAACGCTGAAGGCAAATATCCAACACCGAACGCGGCGTCGTTCCAAGCGGCGGCGTCGCGCGCGCCATGGGAGCGGGCGAGCGATTTCAATCTGGTGATGACGAACGCGCCCGGCCCCAATGCTTGGCCGATCACCGCGTCTACCTTCGTGCTGGTGCACAAACATCCGGCCGCCGACAAAGCGGTAAACGCTGCGGCCGCCTTGAAGTTTTTTCACTGGGCACTGAGCAAGGGCCAGCCCGAGGCGGCGGCGCTGAACTACGTCGCGCTGCCACCCGCGCTGGTGCAGCGAATCGACAGCTACCTCGCCGCAAACGTCAAATAGGCCTGGCTGGTCCGGGGATGGACGCGTTGGTAGCGGAGATCGAAACCAACAACGCGTCCCCGGTTGCCACCTTTCGCCACCTCAGCGATGGGAGTGGCGACCGAAGGTTCGCGCTCATCACGCGCGGGGCCGCTTGGCTGGTGTTCGCGTTGCTGATCGGCATCGCGGGATCAATGCTGTGGGGCGGGCGGCAAGCTTTCCAGACCTTCGGACTGCATTTCATCGTTAGCGACGAATGGGATGTCGGCCGCGACCACTATGGCGCGCTGATCCCGATCTATGGCACGCTCGTCAGCTCGGCGATGGCTATGCTCATCGCGGTGCCGACAAGTTTTGGAATAGCTGTTTTCCTTGCCGAAGTCGCACCACGATGGGTGCGCTCGCCGATCGCTATTGCAGTCGAGCTGCTCGCCGCCGTGCCGAGTATCGTTTACGGGATGTGGGGCTTGTTTTTCTTCGCGCCATTGATGTCGAGCACGGTTGAGCCCTGGCTGATTACGCACATTGGTCCGTTTCCAGTCCTTGGCTCGTTATTTCACGGAGCGCCGATCGGCATCGGAATGCTGACGGCCGGCATCATTCTAGCGATTATGGTCATCCCCTTCGTATCGTCGGTGATGCGCGACGTGTTCCAAGCAATTCCACCATCGTTGCGCGAATCCGCGTTTGCGCTTGGGGCAACGCCGTGGGAGGTTATCTGGAAGGTCACACTACCGCACACGCGTTCCGCCGTGGTCGGTTCGATCTTCCTTGGACTTGGCCGCGCACTCGGCGAGACGATGGCCGTCACATTCGTCATCGGCAATTCGTTCAACTTCGCCCCGTCCCTGCTGGCACCCGGCAATTCTATCGCCTCGGCGATCGCCAACGAATTTGCCGAAGCCGAAGGCTTGCACCGCTCGGCGCTGATCGCGATCGGCTTCCTGCTGTTCGTCGTGACTTTCATCGTGCTCGCGCTTGCCAAGCTGATGCTCGCGCGTCTGTCACGCGGCGACGGGCGTGCGGCGTGAACATCGCACCCGACCTAGTCGCGCGCCGCAAGGCCAAGAATATGGTCGCGCTCGTGCTAGCTACGGCGACCACGGTGTTCGGCCTGTTCTGGCTGGTGTGGATTTTGTGGACCACCTTCTCGCAAGGTGCCGCCGCGCTGTCGCCGCGCCTGTTCACCGAAATGACGCCGCCGCCGGGGTCGGAAGGCGGATTGTTGAATGCGCTGTCCGGCAGCCTCATCATGGTGGTGCTCGGCGTTCTGATCGGCACTCCAATCGGCGTGCTCGCAGGGATTTATTTGGCTGAATATGGACGTGGCTCCCGATCGGCGAACACGATCCGTTTCGTTAACGACATCCTTTTGAGCGCGCCGTCCATTCTAATCGGCCTGTTCGTCTACGAGTTGGTCGTCGCGCAGCAGGGCCACTACTCGGCGCTCGCTGGTGGTATCGCGCTCGCGATCATCGTCATTCCCGTCGTAGTCCGCACCAGCGACGAAGCGCTGCGTTTGGTGCCCAATCAAATGCGGGAGGCGGCGCTGGCCTTGGGCGTACCGCAGTGGAAAGTTACCCTGCAAATCCTGTTCCGTGCCGCCGTGACCGGGATCATGACCGGCATCCTGCTCGCAGTAGCGCGAATCAGCGGCGAAACCGCGCCACTGCTGTTCACCGCGCTCGGCAACCAGTATTGGAGCACCAATTTGGAAGCGCCGATGGCAAATATTCCGACTGCAATTTATAATTACGCCAACGCTCCGCAGGATGAAGCACACGTGCTGGCGTGGGCCGGTGCGTTCGTAATTACCGCGTTCGTGTTATTGTTGAACATTGGCGTCCGCTACTTTCTCCGATCCAGGACCCCCCGGTGAGCTTAATCGCCTTCACAAGCGCGAGCGGCGCACTCCGGCCCGTCAACTCCGGCGTAGTGAAGATCGGCGTGGAAGACCTCAATTTCTATTATGGCAAGACTCACGCGTTGAAGAACGTCAGTCTTGGCTTCAACGAAGGTGAGATTACCGCGATTATCGGACCCTCGGGCTGTGGAAAATCCACGTTGCTGAGAACGATGAACCGTATTTACGATCTATATCCCGGCCAACGAGCTACGGGTGCCGTGACGCTGGGTGAACGAAATATTCTCGATCCCGCCTTCAGCGTCGCTGAGTTGCGCGCGCGCGTCGGCATGGTATTTCAGAAGCCCACGCCATTTTCGCTCTCGATTTTCGATAATATCGCTTTCGCACTGCGGCATTATGAGCGACTCTCCCGCCAGGAAACGCAGGAGCGCGTGGAAACTTCGCTCAAGCAAGCCGCGCTATGGGACGAGGTAAAGGATAAGCTAAACGTGTCCGCGCTTGCTTTGTCGGGTGGGCAGCAACAGCGCGTGTGTATCGCGCGCGCGCTCGCGGTGCGCCCCGAGATCGTGTTGCTGGACGAGCCGACTTCGGCGCTCGATCCTATCTCTACCGCCAAGATCGAAGAGTTGTTGGTCGAGCAGGCGCAGGCATTTACCTTTATCGTGGTCACGCACAATCTTCAGCAGGCGGCACGTTTGGCGCACCGGACCGCGTTCATGCTAAACGGCGAACTGGTGGAAGTCGGTGATCGAGAGCAGATCTTCGTCAATCCGGTGAATAACAGAACGCGCGACTACGTCACGGGGCGGTTCGGCTAGGCGGGCGGCTCTTCGACACGGGCTTCGGGCAAGGTGAAACTGACCGTCGTCCCCTCACCCGGTCGGCTAACGATGGCGAGTTGACCCCGGTGGCGCTCGACGATGTGCTTTACGATCGCGAGTCCAAGTCCGGTGCCGCCGATCAGTCGCGAGCGATGCGTGTTCACCCGGTAAAAGCGTTCGGTCAGTCGCGGCAAATGTTCGGCATCGATGCCGTCGCCCTCGTCTTCGACGCTGACGCGCACTAGCGGCTCAATGCGCGGAGGTTTGCTTGGCAATTGCTCGGCGCGCACGATGATCGGTGTGCCCGAACGGCCATATTTCAGCGCGTTGGAAACGAGATTATGCAGCACTTGCAAAATTTGGTCTCGGTCGGCGAGTACTGGTGGCAGATCGTCCAGTGTCTCGGTCTGCAGCTTTCGATCATCCGCCTCCAAACGCACCGCAAGCGTTTTGCCGACGTCTTGCAACAGCGAGGCGAGATCGACTTGGGTGCGGGGGGGCACATATTTGTCGAGTTCGATTCGGCTTAGTGACAACAGATCGTCGATCAGACGGTTCATGCGCCTGGCTTCGCGGCCCATGATTTCAAGAAAACGTTCGCGTGCAGGCTCATCCTGCGCCGCCGGCCCTTCGAGCGTCTCGATAAAGCCAAGAATTGTGGCAAGCGGCGTTTTCAGCTCGTGGCTCGCGTTGGCGACGAAATCAACGCGCATCCGTTCGGTAAGCCGGTTTTGCGTAATGTCGGTAAAAACGAGCAACACGCGCCCGTCAGCAAGGTTGAGCGTGCGAAGGCGGAATACATTCTCGGGGCGTCCGAAGCCGATTAGCTCGCGCGAGACCGGGGTCGGCGTGTTTCGCGCAAGGAGTATCGCCTCGATCACAACGGGATGTCGCAGACCGACGCGAACGTCTTCGCCGACGATCCTGCCACCCAGCAGCGCACGGGCTGCGGCGTTCGCACGTGATACCAGAAGCTGGGCGTCGATGAGCAGCGCGGGATCGGCCAACGCCTCTAAAGTAACAACATCGTCGGGCAGGGACGAAAAGGTAGTGTTCGATGTCGGCGACTCGGAGGTTGTCGTGTCGTGGCTAGAAGTCCCGAATCGTGACGCGACAGCAATCACGACGACCGCACCAGTCGTAAGCAGCAACGCCGTCGTTAAAGTAAAGCCTCGTGTCGCGGCAAACATTATGTACGCGCCCAGGCACGCCGCCCCAAATAGATCAAGTAGCGCGACCGGACGCGCCCGCATGGTGTGGTCAGCCGATCGCGGCGGCGGGCGCGATGGCGAGCCGCATCAGCGTCGGCACAAGTTCGTCGTAGTGGTGGATGACCGCGGCCGCACCGAGCGACTCGATTGGCTCGGAGGAGAAGCCGAAGCTGACAGCTACCGTCGGCACGCCCGCCGCCAGTCCGGCATTCACGTCGAAATGTGTGTCTCCGACGAACGCCGCGTCGCTGGGATCACCGTCGGCGGAGCGGATGGTGGCCAGCAGGTGTTCGGGATCGGGTTTGCGGACCGAAAGGCTGTCGCCTCCAATAATCGCGGCAAAACGATGTCGCCATCCCAGCGCCTCGATCAACAGGCGCGAAAGCCGCTCGGTTTTGTTGGTGCAGATCGCTAGCGTGCAGCCCTCGGCCGCAAGCGCATCAATCGCCTCGACAGCGCCCGGGTAAGGTATGGACTGATCGGCGATATGCCTCGCGTAATAATCGAGGAATACTGGCATCATCGCTTGCGTAAGCTCACGTGCCTCCTCGCCGGTGGCGGCCAGCCCGCGCTCGATCAGCTTGAGCGCGCCGGAGCCGACCATGTCGCGCACGGCGGCTTCGGGCAACGCGGCGCGGCCGAGACCCACGAGCGCGTGGTTGAGCGCGGCGGTCAGATCGGGGCCGGTGTCGACCAGCGTTCCGTCCAGGTCAAAGACGATGGTTTTGGGGAGGCGCATGGCTGATCCTTCTTGACCGCGCGATCCTGGGTGGCTGGCGTGCGCGGGGGCCTTGTGGCAGAGGGCCGCGCATCGTTCCAGAACGGAAAGCAGCCCAATGTCAGCGCGACCGGTCGCCGCAGTTATTCTCGCGGCGGGCAAAGGCACTCGGATGAAATCGGATCGTCATAAGGTGCTGCATCCGGTGGCGGGGCGGGCGATGCTGTCGCATTTGCTGGCGGGGGTGGAGGCGCTCGGGGCGGCACACCGTGTCGTAGTAGTGGGCGCGTTGGGCGAGCAGGTTCGCGCGGCGGTATCGGCAAACGGTGTAACCGTGGTGACGCAGGAGCCGCAGTTGGGCACCGCCCACGCGGTGTTGCAGGCGCGCACGGTGCTCGGTGGTTTCGCGGGCGATGTGCTTATCCTTTATGGGGACGTGCCGCTCGTCGAAACCGCGACGATGCGCGCGATGTTGGATGCGCTGCACGCCGATCCCGTGCCAGCGGTGGCAGTGCTTGGGTTCCGGCCCGCCGAGCCGGGGGCGTATGGACGGATCGTCGCCGCCGCCGACCATCGGATCGAGAAGATGGTCGAGTATAAGGACGCGACGGCCGGCGAGCGCGCCATGATGCTGTGCAATTCGGGGCTAATGGCGGTGCGTTCGGAGGACCTGTGGCCGTTGCTCGACCGTGTGGGCAACGACAACGCGGCGCGCGAATATTACCTGCCCGATATCGTCATGCTTGCCAAAGCCGATAAGCGCGACAGCGTGGTGGTCGAGACCGACGCGGCCGAGGTGACGGGCGTCAACAGCCGCGCCGAACTCGCCGCGATGGAAGACATTTGGCAGCAGGCGCGCCGCGAACAGGCGATGGCAGACGGAGTAACACTAATCGCGCCCGAGACGGTATGGTTCTCGTACGACACCGTGCTCGGCCGCGACGTGACGGTCGAGCCTAACGTATGGTTCGGGCCGGGGGTGACCGTCGCCGACCGGGTGACGATCTGCGCCTTCAGCCATATCGAGGGCGCGAACATCGGCGCGGGCGCGGAGATCGGCCCGTTCGCGCGGTTGCGGCCCGGCGCGGAGCTGGCCGAACAGGTGAAAATCGGAAACTTCGTCGAGGTCAAGAAATCACGGCTCGGCAAGGGCGCGAAGGTCAACCATCTGTCCTACGTCGGCGACAGCGAGGTGGGCGCGCGCGCGAACATCGGCGCAGGGACGATCACGTGCAATTACGACGGGTTCGCCAAGCATAAGACGGTGATCGGTGAGGAGGCGTTCATCGGCTCGAACAGCGCGCTGATCGCGCCGGTGACCATCGGTGCGGGGGCGATCGTCGGCGCGGGTTCGGCGATAACCAGCGATGTCTCGTCGGGGGCTCTGGCCGTCGCGCGCGGGCGGCAGGATGAGCGGCCGGGCTGGGCGGCACGCTTTCGCGAAAGCGCGGCGGCAGCTAAACGCGGGCGAAGCTAGGGCTTGGGCACCTATTAAGGATGAACTCATGTGCGGCATCATCGGCATTTTGAGCACCGAAGACGTGTCCGACCGGCTGCTGGATGGGCTAAAGCGGCTTGAGTACCGGGGCTATGACAGTGCGGGGATCGCGACGTTGGTCGACGGCAAGCTCGAGCGCCGCCGCGCCGAGGGCAAGTTGCAGAACCTCGCGCGCGTGCTGCGCGAGGAGCCGTTGGCCGGGACGCTCGGCATCGCGCATACGCGCTGGGCGACGCACGGCGCGCCCACGGTGGATAACGCGCACCCGCACGCGACCGAGGAAGTCGCGCTGGTCCACAACGGCATCATCGAGAACTTCAAGCCGCTGCGCGAGGAGTTGTTGGCGCAGGGCCGCGTGCTGCACAGCCAGACCGACAGCGAGGTGGTGGCGCACCTGATTTCGCGCGAGGTGGAGGCGGGTGCTTCGCCCGAGGTGGCAACGGCGAAGGTGTTGAAGCGGCTGCACGGCGCGTTCGCCCTGGCGATCCTGTTCCGTTCCGATCCCGACCTGCTGATCGGCGCGAGGCGGGGGTCGCCGTTGGTGGTCGGCTATGGCGGTTCGGATGGCGAGATGTTTTTGGGTTCGGACGCGATCGCGCTTGGGCCTTTGACCAACCGTATCTCGTATCTGGACGAGGGCGACTGGGTCGTGCTGCGGCGCGGCCATGCGCAGGTGTTCGATGCCGAGGATCGTCCGGTCGAGCGCGCAATCGTCAACAGCCAGGTGACCGGCGGGCTGATCGACAAGGGCGGCTACCGCCACTTCATGCAGAAGGAGATCTTCGAGCAGCCGACCGTGGTGGCGCAGACGCTTGGATCGTATCTGCGGCCTTTGGAGGAGCTGGTCGCGCTGCCCGCGATCCCGTTCGACTTAGGCGCGGTGAAGCGCGTATCGGTGATCGCCTGCGGAACGAGCTTCTACGCGGGAATGGTTGGGAAATACTGGATCGAGGCGCTAGCGCGGCTGCCGGTCGAACTCGATATCGCGTCCGAGTTCCGCTACCGCGATCCGCCGCTGTTGGACGGCGGGCTGGCGCTGTTCATCAGCCAATCGGGCGAGACGGCGGACACGCTGGCGGCGATGCGTCACGCGAAGGCCCATGGGCAGCATACCGCGACGGTGGTGAACGTGACATCCTCGTCGATGGCGCGCGAGGCGGACCTGATGTTGCCCACGCACGCGGGGCCGGAGATCGGGGTGGCTTCGACCAAGGCGTTCACCTGCCAGTTGGCGGTGCTCGCGGCGTTCGCGATCGCCTTGGGCCGGGCGCAGGGGCGGCTGAGCGCCGACGACGAGCACCGCTATGTGCGGTTGTTGGGCGAGGTGCCCGCTGCGATGAACGCGGCTTTGGCGCACGACGGCGACATCGAGAAGCTCGCGGGCAGGATCGCCCCGGCGCGCGACGTGCTGTATCTGGGACGCGGGCCGGATTATCCGCTGGCATTAGAGGGGGCGCTGAAGCTGAAAGAGATCAGCTACATTCACGCCGAGGGCTATGCGGCAGGCGAGATGAAGCACGGGCCGATCGCGCTGATTGACGATAGCGTGCCGGTGGTGGTGATTGCGCCGAGCGGGCCTTTGTTCAACAAGACGGTTTCCAACATGCAGGAAGTGGTGGCGCGCGGCGGGCAGGTGCTGCTCATTTCTGACGCGGCGGGGGTGGCGGCGCAGGGCGATAGCGCGGTCTCGACGATCGCGATGCCCGCCGTCGACCCGTTCATCGCGCCGCTCATTTACGCGATCCCGGTGCAGTTGCTGGCATACCATGTGGCGGTGGCGAAGGGGACCGATGTCGATCAACCGCGCAATCTGGCGAAATCGGTGACGGTGGAGTGAAGGTATCAGGCGGGTGCCACTGCGGCGTGGTCCGGTTCGAGGTGGAGGTTGGCGACTCGGTGAAATTGCTCGACTGCAATTGCTCGATCTGCGCGAAGACGGGGTATCTGCACCTGATTGTCGATGCGGCGGCGTTCCGGCTGGTGAGCGGCGAGGCGGAGTTGAGCGAATATCGCTTCGGCACCGGAGCGGCGCGGCATCTGTTCTGCTCGCGTTGCGGGGTGAAGAGCTTCTACCGCCCGCGAAGTCACCCCGACGGCGTGAGCGTCAACGCGCGGTGTCTGGACGTGGCGTTGAATGCGCCGGTGCGCGCGTATGACGGGCGGAACTGGGAATCGGCGCGGGCGGCGCTGGCTTAGGTCGGTCCCGCGCGGCCGAGGTAGGAGCTTAGGCGATTGGTCTCGGGGCTGCGGGCGGCTTTGGGGCGGAGGAGATCGTAGACGACCGCATTTTCCAACACGCGTTCGACGTAGGTGCGGGTTTCGCTGAACGGGATCGCCTCGATCCAGGCGACGACGTCGACACCGGGTTCACGCGGGTCGCCATTGAGCGCGATCCATTTGCGCACGTTGCCCGCGCCCGCGTTGTAGCTCGCGACCGCGAGCACGTTGTTGCCGCCCCACTGGTCGAGGAGTTGGCCGTAGTAGGTCGAGCCCAAGGTAACGTTGTAGTCCTGGTCGCTGGTGAGGCGCGCGACGCTGTAGCCGAGGCCGAGCTTGGCGGCGAGATCGCGCGCGGTGGCGGGCATGAGCTGCATCAGGCCCAATGCGCCCGCGTGGCTGCGGATGAACTGATCGAACTGGCTTTCCTGGCGGGTGATCGCGTGGGTGATCGACCAGCGATTGTCTGGGAGCGTGGTGGTGAGCGACAGGCTGGGGTAGGCGGACGCGCTCCACGCCTCGCCGATATTGCGACCGGCCTTGCCGACGATCACCGCCAGGTCGGGGCGTCCGACGCTGGGGCCTAGATCGGCGATCGCCTGGCGTTCGGCAGGCATGGTGGCGCGTTCGGCGAGCGCGCGCAGGAAGGTCGATTGGCGGTCGCGCGCGCCTATGGACGCGAGCAGTTGGGCGGCGCGGGCGAGCGGGTTCGCGGCGACACGCGCGCGGTCGACGGGGGTAACGGGGGCGGCGGCCGACGGTGGGAGCGCGAGGCGGGTGCCAAGCCGCTCGGTGGCGAGCTGGCCGTAAAAGGTTTCAGGGGATTGGGCCGATTCGGTGAGGAACCCGCGCGCCTGGGGGCGGTCGCCTGCGGCTTCGGACGCACGGGCGGCCCAGTAGAGGCCTTTGGCGCGGGTGGCGGGCGAGAGCGCGCCCGCCTGGTAGCGAGCGTAGTGCTGGAGCGCGGCTGTGGGCCGGTGGAGATCGTGCAGCGCGACGAAGCCCGCGAACCATTCGATGTCGGTGAAGGCGTCGCGTTCCTTGAGCGAGCGGTCGTTCAACGCGCGGCCCATCGGGAAGGCCGCGTGATCGGCGGCGAGGCGGTAGGCGGTATTGAACTGGCCCGACTTCTGCGCGGCGCGCGCGAGTTCAAGGCGGGTTCGCATCCAACGAACCGGATCGCGCGCGGTGCCGGGTTGGACAGGGTGGTCGGCGAGCAGGCGGGCCGCGCCTTCGAGGTCGCCATTGGTCTGAAGCGCGTGGGCGCGGTCTATGAGCAGGCCGGGATCGTCGGCGAGCGTGGGCGACGCGGCGGCAGCGAGCGTGGCGGCGTCGGGCGCGTTCGTTTGCAGCGCGATGCGCGCGGCGGCCCAAGCGCGGCGATCGGCGGGAAGCAGCGCGAGCATCCGCGCGGCGGTGGCGGTCTGGTGCGACCATAGCAGCGCGTCGGCGCGGGCGGCGTGATCGGCGGGGGTGAGCGTCGCGCCGAAGCGGGCGAGGCAATCGGCTTCGAGCGGTACAGGGAGCGAGGTGCTCGTCCAGGCGCGGCGCGCGGTGGCGTCGGCTTCGCTCTGGCGTCCGGCGGCGGCGTAGGCCTCGGCCAATCGGTAGACCGCGCCACCGCCCTGGGGCGGGTAGCGGGCGAAGAAGGCGAGGCGGTCGGCCATCGGGGTCAGCGGGCCGACGGCGCGTTCGGCGCGGGCACGCAGATTGGCCTCGTCGGGCCAACCGGAGTTGGCAAGGAGGAAGGCGGACAGTTCCTCGAACCGCGCGGGGTAGGCGGGATCACGCAGCCGGTCCCAGGCGACGATCGAGGCGGCGAGCGGATCGATTCCGGGCGGCGGCGGGTTGGGGTCGAAGCGGTGGAGGCGGTCGGCGGCGATGGTAGCGTCGAACCAGCCGATCCACGGCTGGGCGCTCGCGGGCACGACGGCACCGGCGGCGAGCGCGACGCCGAGCGCCAAACTGGACATTGCGCGTGCGAAGTTCATATCGTGCTATCCTGCGGCGCCGACATCGCGCGCCCTGTAAACCCAAAGGCCTAGCATGTTTTCCGGCTCCATTCCCGCGTGCGTTACTCCATTTCGGAATGGCCAGTTCGACGGGCAAGCGTTCGTAGCGTTGATCGAATGGCAGATCGCCGAAGGATCGCACGCGCTATGTGTATGCGGCACAACCGGCGAAGCGCCAACGCTGCCACTCGACGAACATCACAGGATCATCGCCGAGGCGGTGCGGGTGGTGGACGGGCGCGTGCCGGTGATCGCGGGCTGCGGATCGAACGATACCGCGACCGCTTTGGACCATGTCGCGCGCGCGGCGGCGAGCGGCGCGGACGCGGCGCTGGTGGTGACGCCGTATTATAACCGGCCATCGCAGGAGGGGCTGATCCGGCATTACGAGACGCTGGCGGACGCGAGCGGATTGCCGATCGTGCTCTACAGCGTGCCGTCGCGCACCGGGGTGGACTTCACCGTCGAGACGATCTCGAGGCTGGCGCGGCACGAGCGCATCGTCGCGATCAAGGACGCGACCGGCGATCTCGGCCGCGTGGCGCTGACGCGGGTGGCGTGCGGCGAGGGGTTCACCCAGTTGTCGGGAAACGACGAGACCGCGGTCGGCTTCAACGCAATGGGCGGCGAGGGGTGCATCTCGGTGACCGCGAACGTCGCGCCCCGGCTTTGCGCGGCGTTGCAGGAGGCGACCTGGAACGGCGCGTACGGCACCGCGCGCGCGCTGCAGCACCGGCTCGCTCCGCTGCACGCGGCATTATTCGCGGACAACTCGCCCGCGCCAACGAAGTATGCGCTGTCTCGGTTGGGGATGACGACCGACGAGGTGCGCTCGCCTTTGGCGCCGTGCTCGGAGGGAGCGCGGCGCGTGGTCGATGCGGCGCTGGCGCACGCCGGGGTGATCTGATGGTGCGACCCAGGCGGAGGTTGTAGGTGGCGCGCCCGAGGCGCGAGGCGATCAAGGTCAAGACCGTCGCCGAGAACCGCAAAGCGCGATACGAATATTTCATCGAGGAGACGTTCGAGGCGGGGATCGCGCTGCAGGGCACCGAGGTGAAGGCGCTGCGCATCGGCGAAGGTTCAATCGCCGAATCCTACGCCGAGGTGCGCGAGGACGAGATGTGGCTGGTCAACGCCAACATCCCCGAGTTCAGCCACGGCAACCGCTTCAACCACGAACCCAAACGCCCGCGCAAACTGCTGATGCGCGCGCGCGAGATCGCCAAACTGCACGGCCAGATCACGCGCCAGGGGATGACGGTGATCCCGCTCGCGATCTATTTCAACGACCGGGGGCGCGCGAAGGTCGAGCTGGCGTTGGCCAAGGGCAAGAAGATGCACGACAAGCGCGAGAGCGAAAAGGAAAAGGACTGGAAGCGCGAGGCAGGGCGGTTGTTGAGGGATCGGGGGTGACGGTGGCGGGCGCGCGCGTTATATGCGCGTCATGGTGACGATGATGCTCGACACGTTGGCGATGAGCGAACGGCTCGCCGACGCGGGCGTGGAGGCGCGTCAGGCGAAGGCGATCGCTTCGATGATCGGCGAGTCGCAAGTCATTGGTCGGGACGATCTCGTTACCAAGTCCTTTTTGGCTTCCGAGCTTGCGCAAATCCGCGCGGAAATGCGGACGCTCAATGCCGAGTTGAAGGCCGATATGCTTCGCTGGTTGATCGGCAGCCAGGTCGTGTTGTTGGTAGCGCTGATCGCGCTCGCCAAAGCGCATCTGTTCGGCTGAGGCCGGGCGCGCGATGCAGCTTCCTGGTTGGATCGACCCCGTCGTAACGACGCGCGCATCCGAGCTACGTGGCGATGGTCGCATTCCGCTAATCGGCCTTTCTCGCGCCGAACTCGTGGCCGCGCTCGATGCCGTCGGTATCGCGTCCGCTAAGATGCGCGCGTCGCAGCTTTGGCAATGGGTGTATAATCGCGGCGTCACCGATCCCGCGTTGATGACCAATATCGCCAAGGACGCGCGGCTGGCGATCGCGGACAGGTTCGCGATCGGGCGACCCGAGGTCAGTCTGGCGCAGACTTCCACCGATGGCACGCGCAAGTGGCTGCTGCGGATGGCGGACGGGGCGGAGGCGGAGATGGTGTTCATCCCCGAGGCCGATCGGGGGACGTTGTGCGTTTCCTCGCAGGTCGGCTGCACGCTCAACTGCAGCTTCTGCCACACGGGGACGATGCGGCTGGTGCGCAATCTGACCGCGGGCGAAATCGTCGGACAGGTGATGCTGGCGCGCGATGCATTGGGCGAGTGGCCGTCGCCACCCGACGGACGCCTGCTAACCAATATCGTGCTTATGGGCATGGGCGAGCCGCTGTATAATTTCGACAATGTGCGCGACGCTTGCCGGATATTGATGCAGCCCGACGGCGTGGCGATGTCCCGGCGGCGGATCACCCTGAGCACGGCGGGGGTGGTGCCGATGATGGCGCGCGCGGGGGCGGAGATCGGCGTCAATCTGGCAGTGTCGCTGCACGCAGTAACCAAGGAAGTGCGCGACGAGATCGTACCGCTCAATCGCAAATACGGGATCGAGGAGTTGCTCGCGGCGTGCGCGGCTTATCCGGGGACGAACAACGCGCGGCGGATCACGTTCGAGTATGTGATGCTCAAGAACAAGAACGACAGCGACGCGGACGCGCGCGAGCTGGTGCGGCTATTGAAGGCATACGACCTGCCCGCGAAGGTCAATCTGATCCCGTTCAACCCTTGGCCGGGGAGCGCTTACGAATGCTCGACGCCCGAGCGGATCGCGCGGTTCAGCGACATCGTGTTCCGCGCGGGGATCAGCGCGCCGGTCCGCCGCGCGCGCGGGGCGGACATCATGGCAGCGTGTGGCCAACTAAAAAGCGCGAGCGAGAAGGTGCGCGCGAGCGATCGGGTGTCGGTCTAACGGCGGAGTGGTTTCAGTAGCTGCCCGGTGACATCGCGCGGCATCGTCTTGTCGTCGATGCCGTATTCACTGGGCCACTCGCGAGGCAAATGGTGCGTGCCGAACAGACGGTCAATCCAGGGTAGCGTCGAGGCGAAATTGCGGTCTCGGTTGGCGTCATTGGTGTGGTGCCAATGGTGGAAGGCGGGGGTGGCGATCAACCACTCGAACGGTCCGAAGCGCCATTTGACATTGGCGTGGATGAAGAAGCCCCACACGGTCCCGACCAGCAGGATCAGCACCGGAGCGAGACCGCCGCCGGTTGGTCCGGGCGTGGCGAGGCCGAGCGCATAGGCGGGAACGAGGCCACATAGGCGGCCAAAGATCATGTCTACCGGATGCGCGCGCGTGTTGGTCAGCCAGTCGATATGTTCGGCCGAGTGGTGGACCGCATGGAAGCGCCACAGGAACGGGCTGATGTGGCTGAGCCGGTGGCCCCAGTAGAAGCCAATCTCGCCGACGACGAAAAATGCGAGGCTGCGCGCCCAGAATGGCCAGGACGCGATCCAATCCGTGTAGCTGGTGGGCAGGAGGTGCGCGACGAGCCGCACCAGCAACGCGCCTATCGCGCCGAGCACGACGGCGGGCACCAGGCTGTTCAGGAAATAATAGACGAGGTCGCGCTCGATGCCCTCGCGCTTGCCGCCGAGCGAGCGGAGCGTGAAGGCGCGTTCGACGACGCCGAACACGACGGCGAGAATGGCGAGCCACGCCATCAGCGGAAGGAGTTTGCCGAGCACACCCTGTAGCATGGGACACGTCTTAGCCGATTTGCGCCGAGACGAAAATGGGCACCGAGGTCGCGGTGCCCATTTTCGGCGGTTAGGGAGCGGCTCGGGCCGCCGTCGGCTTACTTGCGGCGACGCGCGACGGCGGCGAGGCCGAGACCGCCCAAGCCGAGCATAGCGAACGCGCCGGGTTCGGCGACCGGCGCGACCGCTTTGGCCGATACGCCGTCGAGCACCGAGAAGGGCGGCTCGCCGTTCGGTGTTCCGACCGCCAAGAACGACAATACGTCGTTCGCGGTTTGCGCGGTGAAGGTGAAGGTCGTTTTCTGCCAGCCGGTGAACCGTGGTTGGCGTTGGTCAAAACTGCCGTCGACTGGCTGATGCCGCCCAAGCTGACGATCCACTGTTCGGTGGTGATACCGTTGAAACCATCCTGCTGCGCGCCGCCCCAGTAAAACGAGACGTCGTACCTATGGCCAGCGGTCAGGCCCGAAAGCGTCTGCGTGATCGCACCGACCTCGAAGGCACCGTCGGCACCGACGAAGTTTCCGCCTGCAGGGCTGCCAGTAAGGCCATTGTCGGAACCGTTGCCGGGTCCCCATAGCGCGAGGCCGCCGAACTGGCCTCGAACCGCAGCACTGGGGTTGGCACCATCGAGCACAAATTATAGCCGCTTGACGTCCAGCCAGGTACCATCGTGTTGTTGCTGAACTGACCAAGGCCGTTCGTGGTCGTCTCGAAGCCACCGTTGGTTACGAGCTCGATTGGAGTGGAGAAAGCGGCAGTTGACACGAACGCCGTGGCTATCGCGAGGGCAAGAATACGCATCGAAAGATCCTTGGCTAGTGGTTCACTAAGCGGGGTGGGCATTCCCAACCGCTCGCGTGCTACTCAGCAAGGCCTGTGCCAACGTCCAAAGTTTCAAAATTACGCCGTTTGTGGCTGAAAGCGTCGGCGGCAGGGTGGACTCTAGTCCCAGTTAGAAGATGAAAATGTCGGAGTTCCTTACACCTCCGTTATTAATTGCTTTTTACACCTGAGCGGTTAGCGCGCCGTACAGTTCGGGTCGCCGATCGCGGAAAAAGCCGAAGGCGGCGCGGGTGGCGCGTACGGCGGCAAGATCGAAGGTGGCGAGCGTGCGGCCTTGTTCGTTGTGGTCCAGCTCGGAGACCATCTCGCCGCGTTCGTCGGCGATGAAGCTGGTGCCGTAAAATGTCTGGCCCTCCTCCGTGCCCACCCGGTTCGCCGCGATGATCGGCACGATGTTGGCGACCGCGTGGCCGAGCATCGCGCGCCGCCACATGTGGCGGGTGTCGAGCGTGGCATCGTGCGGTTCGGAGCCGATCGCGGTCGGGTAGAGCAGGATGTCTGCGCCCATCAGTACCATCGCGCGCGCGGTTTCGGGGAACCACTGGTCCCAGCAGATGCCCACGCCGATCGTGCCGTGGCGGGTGGGCCAGACCTTGAAACCGGTGTTGCCGGGGCGGAAATACCATTTCTCTTCGTAGCCGGGTCCATCGGGAATGTGCGATTTGCGGTAGACGCCCATGACCGCGCCGGTATCGTCGATCATGGCGAGCGAATTGTAATGGTGAGGCCCATCCGACTCGAAGAACGAGCACGGGATGTAAACGCGTTCGGTGCGGGCGACTTCGCGCATTGCTTCCACTGCGGGGTGCGCGGTGACGGGGCGTGCGCGGGCGAAGAAGCACTCGTGCTCGTGGCGGCAGAAATAATGGCCCTGGAAGAGTTCGGGCGGAAGGACGACCTGCGCGCCCTCGGCAGCGGCGGCGCGGACGGCGGCGGCGGTGGCTGCGATGTCCGCATCTTCATGGTCG
>JAABUQ010006779.1_pt1 | contig 17078 bp, 20 predicted proteins | sample 5560001 | NCBI WGS metagenome assembly JAABUQ01 (sample SAMN10711888, study PRJNA513371) | rock metagenome | isolation source: Antarctica rocks | place: Antarctica: Victoria Land, Finger Mt nord | collected 2015-12-18
GAGGTGATGAGGTGATGAGGTGATGAGGTGATGAGGTGATGAGGTGATGAGGTGATGAGGTGATGAGGTGATGAGGTGATGAGGTGATGAGGTGATGAGGTGATGAGGTGATGAGGTGATGAGGTGATGAGGTGACGGGCGACCTCCTGGTGGCCATCTGCCTGGCGGCGATCGCCTCCGGCACGTCGATCCTGCTGCCGGCGCTGGGCGAGGCGCTGACCGAGCGCTCCGGGGTCCAGAACCTCGGTGTCGAGGGCATGATGCTGATGGGCGCGCTGTTCGGCTACATCGTCGACATCCAGACGGCGAGCCTGCCGCTGGCGTTCCTGGCGGCCATGGTCGCGGCCGTCGCGCTGGCGCTGGTCCACGCGTTCCTGTCCGTCACGCTGCGGGCGAACCAGATCGTGAGCGGCCTGGCGGTGACCCTGTTCGGCTCGGGCCTGACGGCGTTCCTCGGCAAGCCGTTTGTCGGGGCGCAGGCGCCGGTGGTCCTGAGCCGCGTGCCGATCCCGGGCCTGTCGCAGATCCCCGTGCTCGGCCAGATCCTGTTCACGCAGGACGCGATCGTGTACGCCTCGTTCGTCCTGGTCCCACTCGTGTGGTACTTCATCTACCGCACGCGGCCGGGGCTCAATCTGCGCGCCATCGGCGAGAGTCCAGCCACGGCCGACGCGATGGGCGTCGGCGTCGCCTCGAGGCGCTACCTGTACACGCTGATCGGTGGCGCGCTGGCCGGATTGGGCGGCGCCTACCTGTCGCTCGGCTATACGCCGACCTGGGTGGAGGGCATGACGGCCGGGCGGGGCTGGATCGCCGTCGGCCTGGTGGTCTTCGGCATGTGGGACCCGCTGCGGGTGATGGCGGGAGCCTACCTGTTCGGCTTCGTCGACGGCTTTCAGCTGCGCGCGCAGGGACTGGGCAGCACGATACCCTCGTTCTTTCTGAATATGCTGCCGTACCTGTTCACAGTGGTCGTGGTGTCGCTGTCGAGCGGCGAGCGTCTTCAGCGGCGGCTCGGCATCCCGCGCGCCCTGGGCCTGCCGTACTGGCGCGAGGAGCGCACGTGACGGCCGACGTCACCGACGACGACGTCAGACGGTTGCCCAAGGCAGAGATCCACGTTCACCTGGAAGGCTGCTTCGAGCCAGCCGACGTCGCCCGCCTGGCGCGGGAGGCTGGGGAGCCGCTGCCGCGGCCAGTGGAGCGCCTGTTCGACGTGCGTGGGCTGGACCTGAGCGCCTTCCTGGAGCTGCTGGACTGGTCGTGCGGCCTGGTGCGGACGCCAGACCAGCTGGCGCGGGCGGCGTACGCGTTTGCCGAGCGCGAGGCGCGCGTCGGCGTCGGCTACGCCGACCTGATCGTCAACCCGACCCATTGGGCCGCCTGGCGCGATCGCCTCGACGCGTTCGTCGAGGCGCTGGACGCCGGGCTGGCCAGCGCCGAGGCGGACCGGCTGCCGCGCGTGGGCTTGTGTATCAGCCTGTTGCGCCAGCAGAGCGCCGGCGCGGCTCTCGAACTGGTCGACTGGGTGCTCGAACGACGGCATCCGCGCGTGGTGGCGCTGTCGATCGACGGCAACGAGGCGGCCGCCGGACGCACCGGGCCCCAATTCGCCGAGGCGTTCTCGCGAGCCGCCCAGGCGGGGCTGCATCGCACAGTCCACGCCGGCGAGTCGAGCGGCCCCGAGGGCGTCTGGGACGCGCTGGAGTATCTCCAAGCCGAGCGGATCGACCACGGCGTTCGGGCGGTCGAAGACCCGGCGCTCATGGCGGCGCTGGCGGCGCGCCGTGTCACCCTGAACGTCTGCCCGGGCTCCAACGTGAAGCTCGGGCTCTACCCAGATCTGAGCGCTCACCCCCTGGAGACACTGCGCCAGGCCGGCGTACCCGTGTCCATCAACACCGACGACCCGGCGCTGATGGCGACCGATCTCGTGTCTGAGTACCTGGCCGCTGCCCGAGCGTTTGGCTGGGACCGGGCGGTCGTGCGCCAGGTGGCCCGCACGTCGATCGCGGCGAGCTTCTGCGACGCTGACACACGAGGACGTCTGCTGGCTGCTGCCGACGACCCGTTATGAGCCTGCTCGGGGCTCGCGTCCGGCGCGGCGGTGACCCTCGGCTGCTGACCGGCCACGGCGCCTACGTCGACGACCTGGCTCTCGCCGGCATGCTCCACATGGCCGTGTGGCGCAGCCCGCTGGCGCACGCGCGCGTCCAGCGCGTCGCTCTGCACCGGGCGCTGGCGCAGCCGGGCGTGGTCGACGCCTTCGACCTGGGCGCGTTCGGCCCGTCGCCGCCCGTGTTCCCCACTGTCGTGTCGCACCCGTCGCTGAAGGACTGCCCCCAGCACCCGCTCGCTGGCGACCATGTCCGCTACGCTGGCGAGGCGGTGGCGGTGGTCGTGGCCGAGTCCCGCGCCATCGCCGAAGACGCGCTCGGCCTGGTCGAGGTGGACCTGGAGCCGCTCGAGCCCGTGGCCTCGACCGACGCGGCCCTGGCGAGCGGGGCGCCCCAGCTGCACGTCGACGCGCCGGGCAACCGCTGCGCCGCGTGGAGCGTGCGTGTCGGCGACGCGGACGCCGCCTTTCTCGCGGCTGACCTGGTGGTGCGCGAGCGGCTCGCCATCCAGCGCTACACCGCCGTCCCGATCGAGACGCGCGGCGTCGTGGCGCAGCACGACCCGGTCGCCGGCGAGCTGGTGATCTGGGTCTCCGGCCAGTGGCCGCACACCACGCGCACGCTGGCGGCGCGCATGCTCGGGCTGGACGAGGAGCGCATCCGCGTCGTCGTGCCGGACGTCGGCGGCGGCTTCGGCGTCAAAGAGGAGTTCTATCCAGAAGACCTGCTCGTCCCGTTCGCGGCGCGCCGCATCGGTCGCGCCGTCAAGTGGATCGAGGATCGCCGGGAGCACTTCCTGAGCGTGGTGCACGCCCGCGAGCAGGTTCACGACATCGAGCTGGCGCTGCGGCGCGACGGCACCATCCTCGGCCTGCGCGACCGCATCGTCACCGATATGGGCGCCTACGTGCGCGCGCTCGGCTTCGTCAATCCGTCCCTGGCGGCCGCGTCCGTCCCCGGACCGTACCGCATCCCGGACATCCAAATCGATTCCGTGGCCGTCGTGACCAACAAGAGCCCTGTCTCGCCCTACCGCGGGGCCGGCCAGCCGGAAGCGACGTTCGCCCGCGAGCGGCTGCTCGACATTGCCGCGCACCAGCTGGGCATCGATCCCGCCGAGATCCGCCGCCGCAACCTCCTGCCGCCCGAGGCGCTGCCATTCGACGCCCGGATCAGCTCAGCCGACGGCCCGGTGCGCTTCGACAGCGGCGATTTCCCCCGAGCCCTCGAGACGGCGTTGGAGATGCTGGACTACACGGGCCTGCGGGCAGCCCAGGCGGCGGCGCGCCGCTCCGGCCGACTGCAGGGCATTGGCATCGCCGTCTACGCCCAGATCACCGGCACCGGCCCTTTCGAGGGCGCCGACGTGCGCGTGGGCAGCGACGGCTCGATCACCGTCGCCACCGGCGCGGTCGAGATCGGCCAGGGGCTGACCACGGCCCTGGCGCAGGTGGTCGGCGCCGAGCTGGGCGTGCCGATCGCTCGGGTGCGAGTCGTCGCCGGCGACACCGGGCGCATCCCGCACGGCGTCGGCACCTACGCCAGTCGCTCGATGGTGATGGCCGGCAACGCGGTGGCGGCGGCGGCCGGCCAGGTGCGCGCCAAAGCGGTGCAGGCCGCGGCCCATCTGCTGGAGGTGTCCGAGCAGGACGTCGAATGGCGCGACGGGGCTGCCTGGGTGCGCGGCGTCGGCAGCCGCTCCCTGTCGCTGGCACAGCTGGCAGCCGCCTTGCGGCCGGGTGGCGGGCAGCGGCAGCCCGGGATGGCGCCCACCCTGGAGTCCCGCTACTACTACGAGAACGACCAGCCGCCCTTCGCCTACGGCGTCCACGTCGTGCTGGTGGAGGTCGACGCCGACACGGGAGCGCCGCGCCTGGAGCGGTACCTGGTGGTGCACGACGCCGGCCGCTTGATCAACCCGACGATCGCCGAGGGGCAGATCGTCGGCGGGGTCGCCCAGGGCCTGGGCGGCGCGCTGCTCGAGGAGCTGGTGTACGACGGGCAGGGGCAGCTGTTGGCGTCCAGCCTGCTCGACTACGCCGTGCCTAGAGCGCGCGACGTGCCGACGGTGGACATGGCGCACATGGAGATCCCAAGTCCGCTGAATCCACTCGGCGTCAAGGGCCTCGGCGAAGGCGGCGCCGTGGGCGCGCATGCCGCGGTGGCGAACGCCGTGGCCGACGCGCTGCTGCCGCTTGGTGTCACCGTCCGGCAGACGCCGCTCACGCCAGCGGCCATCAGCCGACTCATACTCATGAGCCGGGCACGCCAGACATGACAGCCGCCGTTCGGGGCGCCTCAGGCGACGCCGCGATGGGCAGCCCCGTCTCGACCAGCAGGACCGGGTCGCCAACCAACTGGAAACCTGGCGGGTCGAAGGGCTGGCTCACCCGTGGCGGGGGCAGTGGCACGGTCCACCAGCCGCCGGCGTCGCGGGTCAGCGGCGTGACCCGACCCTGAACGTCCACCAGCTCGGCCACCGTGCCCAGCGCCTCGACGCGCAGCGACGTCGGCCCGCGGGCGCTCCGCCACAGGACGTGGATCCGCGACTGGCGTGTCGGGTCGTTCAGGACGACGCGCCAGACGGGCCAGCCGTCGGCGCCCGCGTCGCCGATGGGTGCGAGGCGCGCCGTCTGCGCGGAGCTGCTCAGATACTTCGTGGCCACCGCGAGCGCCGTTAAGGCCGGCCGCGGCGAGGCGTCGAGGCGCAGCAGCCCCCAGCGGTCGGCAATCCCCGTGTTCGGGTCGTGGTCGATCATGCTGTACCAGGCGATACGCTGGTACCCGGCGGCGCGCGCCACGGCTACCACCTCCAGGAGGTAGGCGGCCTGCTCGCTGGTGGAGATGTGGTGGCTCGGCGTGACCGGCGCGGTGGCATCGTTGTAGACGGGGCAGTTCGTCTCGGTAAGCCAGATCGGCTTGTCCAGCTTGTACCGGGCCAGGATGTCCGCGTAGATGCCCCGGACCCGGTACACCACGTCCAGCGAGCAGTAGATGTTCACCGCCACGGCGTCGAAGTAGTAGCCATGGGCAGCGGCTTCGCGGTCCTTCGCGCCGTCGCTCAGGACGCGCCCGAGGAAGAGCTCGCGACCGTTCACCGCGTCGGCGAAGTAGGTGGTGGCGGGAAAGACGACGGCGGCCCGCGGATCCGCCTGCTTGACGGCCCGGTAACCGGTGCGGAGCAGGCTGAAGAAGTCGGCGGTATTGCCAGACCAGGTCCACCAGGTGCCCGACTCGCCCGGGTGGAAGTCCGGCTCGTTCCAGATGATCCAGGCGTCGATCCGCCCCTTGTAGCTGCTGGCCAGGCGGAGCATGAAGCGCCCGAAGTTGTTCTTCGGGTCGTCAGGCGGGTAATCGAGCCCCGTGGGCACGCCGGAGGCGCCGTCGTGCCAGTTCCCGGCCGCCCACCCGGGCGTGCCCTGGACGACCGCGACGATGGGGCGACCGCTCGCCAGGATCTTCCGCTGGCCCGTCTGATCGAGGTACCGGTCAAGGGTCCAGTCCGAGGAGCTGCTCGGCTGGATCTCCTGCCACAGGAACTGGACGCGGTCCCAGCCGACGCCGGCCCGCCTGGCGGCATCGGGCTGGCGGCCAGCGTCGACCACGCCAATGATGGCCTGCGTGTCCCACCAGCGGTCGGCAAACGCGGGCATCGCCTGGGCGGCGAGGACCGCGGCCGCCAGGAGCAGCGGGGCGAGACGGAGACGGCGACACCAGCGCTGGCGCTGACGTGTCATCACCCGCCAGGCCAGGTCATCGGGTCAGCCGCACACGGCGGATTCTGGACGCTGGCTGGCTCGCCCGGCAAACTTCGGGCCGGGGCCTCGACCACGGCACAGAGCACAGAGCACAGAGCACAGAGCATGGAGCACATCACCTACACTCGCGCGGATGGCGGCGGGCGCTCGCACCTGGCTCGTGGTGGGCGGCCTGCTGCTCCTGGCGGCGGTCGTACTTCTGGCCGCGGCCGGTGGCTACCTGGGGCCGCTGGTGGTGTGCGGGGCCGATGGCCGGGCCGTGTGCGTCGCCTGGCCGGCCGCCGCGTCCGCGTTGACGTGGCTCGCTTTCCTGGCGTTCATCGCCGCGCTGGTCGCCTGGCACGTACGCGACTGGCGCCGCTGACGTGGTTCGGCAGGCTCACCATGAGCGGCTGGAGCTGCCAAAACGCGCTTCCCGGAGCGGCGCCACGTCCTGGTATACTGGCGCGACATTCTTCTCGCCTCTAGCGTGTGGCCCAGCCGGCGCGCGACGGGGGCTCCTGATACGGCCAAGCGCCCGCCCCCGGGCCTGCTCTGGCCTCTCACCAAGGGACCTGCTGTGCCGAAACGTACCTACCAGCCGAAGCGCATCCCGCGCAAGCGCGAACATGGCTTCCTCAAACGCATGTTCTCCGCTGCTGGCCGCGTCGTGCTCAAGCGCCGCCGGCTCCGCGGCCGCAAGCGCCTCACCGTCGTCTGACGTTTGGCTATTCAGGCTGGCCACCGGTGAGTGCCTAATGGGTCGCACGGGCAGGCGAGCCGCGGCGTCGGCCTCCTCGGCGACCAGCCGTGAGACGCGACCAGCGCCTGCGCGCCCGCGCCGACTTCGCCCGGACGCGGACCCTCGCGACGCGCGTCGTCAAGCACCCGCTGCTGGTGCTCTACGTCGCACCAAATCAGCTCCCGCGGACGCGCCTGGGCATCACCGTGAGCCGCCGCGTCGGCAAGGCAGTCACCCGCAACCTGGTGCGCCGCCGCATCCGCGAGGCTGTCCGCTGCCGCCTCCGCGAGATCGCATCCGGGCGTGACCTCCTGTTCGTGGCCAGGCCGCCGAGCGCCGCGGCGGGTTGGACCGCCATCCGCGATGCCGTCGAGCACACCATCGGGCGGGCCGGGCTCCGGCTCCCCGCCAACGGCGACGGCGCAACAACGGCCACCCCAGCACACGTCCCATCTCCCGAAGGGCCACCTCAATGGGCATGAGCGTCGACGTCCCGGGGAAGCCAACCCCACTGTCCCCGCCCTCCCTGCCGCGCCAGGCCCTGCTGCTCGGCATCCGCGCCTACCAGGCGACGCTCGGACCAGCTCTGCCACCCGTGTGCCGCTACCAACCCACCTGCTCGCGGTACGCGTACGGCGCCATTCAGCGGTACGGGGCTCTGGCCGGGAGCTGGCTGGCTTTGCGACGGCTTCTCCGCTGCCGCCCCTTTGGCGGCAGCGGATACGACCCGGTACCGTGACGCCGATGCGGCATACTCCTGAGCAGGTAGGCAGATGCTTCTCGTGCTGCCGCGTTCGGGCATGAGCACCCGTAGGCCTGACGAGTAGAGTCCGCGGAGTAGCGATTGAATCTCGATTTCCTCCTCCCGATCTGGAACCCGTTCATCGTCCACCCGCTAGAGGCGGGCTTGCGGGCGTTCGCCACGCCCTTGCAGTCGTTCACCAGCCCGGGCATGGCTGGCGGGCTGGCCATCATCCTGTTCACCGTGGCGATCCGGCTGCTGCTCGTCCCGCTGTCCCTGGTGCAGATCCGCTCCCAGCGGGCCCAGATGGCCATCCAGCCGGAGATGAAGCAGCTCCAGAAGAAGTTCAAGGGCGACCGCGAGGGCATGGCTAGGGCGCAGATGGCGCTGTACAAGGAGCGCGGCGTCAACCCGGCGGCCGGCTGTCTGCCGCTGCTCCTCCAGCTGCCCATCCTCTTCGGGATGTACTCGGCGATGTCCCAGCTGGCGACCCAGGGGCTGACGCTGGACCAGGTCACGACGCGCCAGGTGGACCCGGGCCGCGTCACCTACGTTGCCCAGCGCACCACCGAGCCGCTGCCGTTCAACCAGTTCGTCCTCGCCCAGATCGAGGTGACGCCCAAAGGCAGCGGCCCCATCGCCCTGGACGTGCCTCAGGATCAGGCCGAGGTCTCCCACGGTGGCGCCGCCCTGCTGCACGGCACCCAGGGCCTGACGCTGAATCCAGGCCAGGCGACCGGCAACACCAACACGCCGAACACGCCGAACAACTCGGCGTCCGTCTTCCTACGCCCCGGCGGGCAGATGAACGCCGACGGCACGCTCAACCGCGGCGTGCCGGTCCAGGTCGGCGAGCCGTACCTGGTGGAGGTGGTGGTCAACGCCGCCTCGACAGTCGCGGACGCCGCCAAGGTCGTCGTCACCTATGACCCGGCGCTTCTCGACGTGGCCAACGTCGTGACGCCGCCGCTCGAGGACTTGCCCTTCAAGAGCAGCTTCCTGTGGCTGCCGAGCCTTGGTGAGCCGGACCTGATCCACGTCTTCGGCGCGGGCATCCCGGGCTTGCTTCTGATCGTCATGACGATCAGCTCGTTCCTGTCGCAGCGCATGACGACGATGCCCACGCAGGACCCCCAGCAGCAGGCCATGATGAAGTCCATGGCGTTCATGCCGCTGATGTACCTGTTCTTCTTCCTGGGCACGCCGGCCGGCCTGGTCCTGTACTGGCTCACCAGCAACATCTTCAGCATGTTCCAGCAGTACTTCACCATCGGGCTCGGCCTGCTCGGCGGGGACGTGCAGCGCCTGACCGGTCGCAACCTGCAGCCAGCCTGGGCCACCGCCCAGGCGGCGGGCGCGCCAGCCGCGCTGGGCAACGGCCGCGTCAACGGCGAGGCCGGCAACCACTCTAACGCTGACGCGGACTCTGCCTCTGACTCTAACTCCGACGCCGATATCACTACACCCGCCACGGGCCAGCGCGTTGCCCCCACCTCGCGGCGCACGCGCATCAGTCCGGGCAAGGGGAGGAGACGTGGCAAGCGTTGAAGCCACCGCACCTACCGTAGACGACGCCATCGACGCGGCGCTCGACCAGCTCGGGCTGGACGAGGACCAGGTGGAGCTCGAGGTCCTGTCCGAGGGCGGCGACGGCACCCCCGCCCGCGTCCGCGCCACCGCCCGCGCCGACATCGCCGTCAACGGCGACACGGACCAGGGCGAAGGTGACGCTGAGCTCGCCGCCGCCATCCAGCTAGACGAGGAGCCAGCGGAGTGGGACGAGAACCTCGCGACCGCCGGCCGCGAGATCGTCGAAGACCTCCTGGACTACATGGGCTTCCCGGGCGACGTGGACGTGCTCCGCGCCGGCAAGGAGAACGGAACGCCAACCCTCGTCATGGCCGTCGTCGACGGCGAGTCGATGGGGGCGCTCATCGGTCGCCGCGGCGAGACGTTGCAGGCCTTCCAGTTCATCGCCCAGCTGCTGGTCAACCGGCGCGTCGGCCACTGGACCCGCGTCCTGCTGGACGTCGAGGGGTACCGCTCGCGCCGCGAGCGCTACCTCAAGGACACGGCCCTGCGCGCGGCCGAGAAGGCGATGCGCTACCGCGAGGCGATCGAGCTGGACCCGATGATCCCAAGCGAGCGCCGTATCGTGCACCTCGCCCTGGCCACGCACGAGTACGTCAACACCCACTCGGAGGGCGAGGGCGACAATCGGCGGATCATCGTCGAGCCAAAGCCGGACTTCCTGAAGCAGCACGGTCGCCCAGCGGCCGCCGTGCCCGAGCGCCCGCGGCCGCCGACTGGCCGCGGTGGCTTCAGCCGCGGCCCCCGCCCGGGTGGTCGGGGCCGGTCGAGCACCGGCGGAGGCTTCAGCCGTCGCTAGCGCCGGGCACAGCGAAAAAGCGCACCGCGTGACCGCCAGGACCGACGGGGCCGCCGAGCGCGCCCCCATCGACTACCTGCTGCTCGGCCACGTCACCGCCGACCGCCTGGACGACAAGCACGTGGTGATGGGTGGCACGGCAACCTACGCCGGGCTGACGGTGCGCAACATGGGCGGGCGCGTCGGCGTCCATACGAGCGCGTCCTACGAGCCGGGCCTCATCGACGTCCTGCGCGGCACCATGGTGGCCCGCATCCCCGCCGAGTACACCACCTGCTTCGTCAACGTGTACCAGGACGGTGCGCGGCGCCAGCGGATCGAGTCGGTCGCCGAGAAGCTGACCTACGACCAGATCTTGCCCGAGTGGCGGAATGCCCCCGTCGTCCACCTGGGGCCGCTGTGCCAGGAGATCGAGACGTCTATCGTCAGCCGCTTTCCCAAGTCCCTCATCGGCGTGACACCCCAGGGTTGGATGCGGGCCTGGGGCGGCGACGATGGGGCGGTCCACGCCGTCGCCTGGGACGACGCCGATCGCGTGCTGGGGCAGGCGGACGCCGTCGTCATCTCCGAGAACGACGTGCCCCACCCCTCGGTCATCGACGATTGGGCGCGCAAGGCGCGCCTGCTGGTGGTCACGCTCGGTGCGCGCGGCTGCGCGGTGTACAAGGCGGGCGTCGCGGAGCCGTACCGGTCGGCCGCGTTCAAGCCCGTGGCTGAGGTCGATCCAACTGGGGCCGGCGACGTCTTCGCCGCGGCCTACTTCTGGCACCTGCGCCAGAGCGGTGGCGACTGGCGCCAGGCGGCCGACTGGGCGAACTGTGTCGCGTCGTTCGCCGTCGAGAAGCGCGGCGTCGCCGGTGTTCCCAGGCTGAGCGACGTGGAGCGGCGCTGGCAAAGCGGGAAGCGCGTCGGCGGCTCGCCGTAGCGCCCGGTGGCAAAAGGGGCAGAAGTGGGAAAAATGGGAAAAGTCGTCGCGGTGGCCAATCAGAAGGGCGGCGTAGGCAAGACCACGACCAGCGTCAACCTGAGCGCGTACCTCGCTCTAGCCATCCGCGTGCTGCTGGTGGACCTCGATCCGCAGGGCAACGCGACCTCGTCCCTGGGCATCGACCCGCGCACCGCTCACCCGTCGACGTACGAAGCGCTCATCGGCGCCGCGCCGCTTCCGGATGCGATCATCTCTTCCGGTCGGTCCAACTTCGACCTTGTTCCCGCAAGCCGCAATCTGGCCGGCGCCCAGGTGGAGCTGCTGGAGCTCCCCGACCGGAACCAGCGCCTGAAGCTCGCGCTGGAGGCCGTGCGGGGCCTGTACGACGTCACGCTCATCGACTGCCCGCCATCGCTGGGCATCCTCACGCTCAACGGCCTGGTCGCCGCCGACGCCGTGCTGGCGCCGGTGCAGTGCGAGTACCTCCCCCTCGAGGGCCTGGGCCAGCTGGTCGAGACGTTGACCCTCGTGCGCGCTACCCTGAACCCGCGGCTGGAGGTCATTGGGCTGCTCATGACGATGTACGACGCGCGCACGAATCTCTCGGCCCAGGTGGTCGACGAAGTGCGGGCCCATTTCCCGGCCGAGACGCTGGAGACAGTGATCCCACGCAGCGTGCGGCTCAGCGAGGCGCCCAGCCATGCCAAGCCCGTCCTCGAGTACGACCCCGCGTCGCGCGGGGCAACCGCCTACGCGGAGCTGGCGCAGGAGCTCATGATCCGCCGCGGTCTACTCACGTGAGACGGACGGCCTGAGCGCGTAGCGCGATGCCCGCCACCCCCTCGCCTTCGTCCGAGCGCCGCCTGGGCCGCGGTCTCGGAGCGCTGCTGCCGCCGGCGGCCGGACTGCGTGACGTCCCCATCGACGCGCTGCACCCGAACCCCTGGCAGCCCCGCGCCCCGCTCGACGACGCCGCGCTCGACGACCTCGTCGCGTCCATCCGCCAGCACGGGGTGCTGCAGCCGATCGTGGTCAGCCAACAGCCGGATGGCACCTACCAGCTCATCGCCGGCGAGCGCCGCTGGCGTTCGGCTCAGCGCGCCGGCCTACGCGTGGTGCCGGCGATCGTCAAGGAGGCGACGCCGCGGTCGAGCCTGGAGCTAGCCCTGGTCGAAAACATCCAGCGGCAGGACCTGAACGCGATCGAGGAAGCGGCCGCGTTCCGGCAGCTCCTGGACGAGCACGGCCTGACGCAGGAGCAGCTGGCCGAGCGCATTGGCAAGAGCCGGGTGGCCGTGACGAACACCCTCAGGCTCCTCCAGCTGCCGGCGGCGGCGCGGCAGGCGCTTGTCGAGGGCACCATCGCCGAGGGCCACGGACGGGCGCTGCTGATCGCCGAGGGCGAGGCGGACCGCCTGGCGCTGCTCGATCAGGTGGTCGCCTACGAGCTGAGCGTCCGGCAAACGGAGGAGCGGGCGCGCCGATTGGCGGCCGGTGGCGCACCGAAGCAGGGCCAGGGCGCCCGGACACCGCGTGCGGACCCTGACGAGGCGCGGCTGATCGACGCGTTCCGCGCCGCTCTGGGCGCGAAGGTGGAGCTGAAACGGACCCGCCACGGCGGCCGCCTGGTCATCCACTTCTACTCCCCGGACGAGCTCCAGGGCATCTACGACCGGCTGGCGCCACCGGGGTAGGGGTAGCGCGAACAACAGGCAAGAGCCTGAGCCTGAGCCTGAGGCCACGTCAGCCTTGCGGCGGCCCCTGCATCCTCTTCAGGAGCGCGCTGGTGGAGCGGTCGGGGACGAGGGGCAGGAAGGCGACGCGGGCGCCAACCGCGCGCGCCGTGGCCATCTCCGGCAGCGTGGCTTCGGAGTAGTCGCCCCCCTTCGCGTAGACAGCAGGCCGGAGGGAGGCGATCAGGCGGTCGGCGGTCCGGTCGGCAAAGACGACCGCGTAGCCCACCGGGTCGAGCGCCGCGACCAGCTCGGCGCGCTCGGCCTCCGGCACCAGAAACCGGCCAGGCTTCAAGGCGCTGGCTGATGCGTCGCTATTGACGCCGACCACCAGGACGTCGCCCAGGGCCCGCGCCTGCCGCAAGTACCTGAGGTGTCCAACGTGCAGCAGGTTGAAGACGCCATTGGTCAAGACGATGCGCTCGCCGCCAGCGCGCCGCCTGGCCAGCTCGGCGGCGACCTCGCGCTCCTCCTGGACAACGCCCATGGGCTCGCTCCGCCCGCGATGGTAGCAGCACGCTTCCGATTAGAATTGGTCAATGCTCCAAGAGAGGCGGCCCGAGGTAGGCATCTCCGTGGTGCTGCCCGCCTATAACGAGGAAGCGATTATCGAGCGGACCATCCGTCACGTCGCCGCCGTGCTGGACGGGATGGTCGGCTCCTTCGAGATAGTGGTCGTGAACGACGGCTCCCGTGATCGCACCGGCGCGGTCCTGGCGGCGCTCCAATGGGAGGAGCCGGGCCTGCACCTGCGCGTCGTGACACACGGCGAGAACCGCGGCTATGGCGCCGCCCTGGCCAGCGGGTTCGACGCAGCGCGCCAGGACCTGGTGTTCCTGACCGACGGCGACAAGCAGTTCGACGTAGCCGAGCTCGCCGGCTTCCTGGCCGAGATGGACGATGGGACCGACCTGGCCATTGGGTGGCGCCGCAACCGCGCCGACCCGCCGCTGCGCCTGCTGAATGCCTGGGGCTGGAAGCTGCTGGTGAACGGGCTGTTTGGCTACACCGCGCGCGACATCGACTGCGCCTTCAAGCTGTTCCGGCGGCAGGTGTGGCAGAGCCTCACGGTGCACGCGCGTGGCGCCACGTTCAGCGCGGAGTTCATCGTCAAAGCGCGTCGCCTGGGGTTCCGCGTCAAGCAGCTGCCCGTGAGCCACTTCCCACGGACGGCCGGCAGCCCGACTGGCGCCCGCCCGGACGTGATCGTCAGAGCGTTCAAGGAGCTGTTCCAGCTGTGGCGGAACCTCGACCGCGAGCTTGCCGAGGATCCCCGAGCCCAGGCGCTGCGTCGGTCCGAGGTCGTCTCCGGCTGACGGCAGCGGCGCGCCTGGTGCTTCCGCCAAACGACCCGTCGACAGGCTACCGCTCGGAGCTGCCGCCGGTCCGGGGACCGCGCGAACCGGTCGGCTACCAGCGGAGCTTCGAGTGGGGCGCGCGCTTCCAGGGGCTGCTGCTGCTCCTGCTCGGGCTGGCCGGGATAATGGGCGTGTACCTGGTGTTTCGGCTGGGCGGCGTGCCGGGGCTACCGGCTCCGCCGCCACCGCCGCCGCCACCGCCGGGGCTGGGCGGGCTGAGCGTCCCGTCGCTGATCAACGTGGCGAGCTGCCTCGGTCTGCTGATCACCTTCGGCTCGCTCGGCCTGATCCTGGTGGGCCTGCGGCGGATGTTCGACCCCTACTGAGGAGGAATCTCGGCATCGGCGCTACGGCCGAGATAGTCCAGGGCCGGCCGCCAGCGTGGGAATTCCTCATCCATGATGGCGCGCAGATCGGCGCGCAAGCGGGGCCGCACGTCTACCGGGCGCACGGTCACGCTGACGGTATCGCCCACAGCCACTCCAGCCGCCTCCAGCTCCTCTCGGGGGATGGTGACAACGACGCTATTGCCGTTTTTCCGCAGAGTCGCGAGCATGGTGTCTCCTAGTGTCGTCAATACTATACGTCATGGCGTAGTATATGGTTGTCTCGTCGTACATGGAGTACTCATGGTATAGTTCGAATGTGCAGGACCGCCTCACCCTGACGATCGACGACGTGCTGGCCCTTCACGACGACGTCATGACCCGGCAAGGCCAGATGCCCGCGCCCCTCCGCGGCGGCGGGCTCGTTCTTCTGGAGGCCGCACTCGCTCGGCCACAGCAGGCGGCGTTCTATGCGGGCGCCGACGTATTCCAGCAAGCGGCGCTGCTCGCCATCGGCATTGCCCAGGCGCACGGCTTTGTCGACGGCAACAAACGCACGGCAACTGTTGTGATGATCGTCTTCCTGAGGCAGGACGGCCTCGCCGTGCGTGCAGGCGCCGAGATGGAGTTCGCGCACCGTCTCGAAACGGCACTTGAAGCTTCAAGAGCTGACCGCGCGAGAGCAGCTGACGCCCTAGCTGTCTGGCTGCGCGCCTTCCGCCAGGTGGTTCGCCCATAAGTCCATAGGCGACGGCCACATCCTCGTCCGTGCGCTTGTGAACATGCGGCTACTCCTCGTTGACGTAATCGGAGTCCATACGCTTGATCTGGTAGGCCGACGCCACGGTGACGCCGACATTTGTGCTCGATGAGCAACCGCGCCAGGCTCGGCCCATCGATCAGGACGATCCGCTTGTCGATCCGCTCGACGTAGCCCTGCGCTTCCTTGCTGAAGGCGGCGGTCGTGATAAATACACCCTTGCGCGCGCGAAAACCATCGAGGCTACCGGCGAAGCCTTGGACTTCAGGGCGCCCCACTGTGCTATCCCACTTCTTGGCCTGAACGTAGATCATGTCCAAGCCGAGCTTGTCCTCCTTGATCACGCCATCAATCCCGCCATCGCCACTCTGGCCGACAACCTGAGCGGCAAGGTCCGCGCGCAGGGGCTCCCCGACCGACCGAACGCGCCCCAAGCCGCTCGCGGGACTCCACGTCAGCGCTTCTCGCAACCGAGAGGCGCTGGGTACGGTAACTCGCCCTCCTCATCAAAAGTCGGCTGGCCAGAGGCGGGCGCCGTGGATCACGGCCAGCACCTGCACCACATCGTGGCGCGCATCGAACGTGTAGGCAACGATGTGCGGGGTGCTCGGAACGACCAGCTCGCGCGTTCCGGGCACACGACCGGGGCGCCCGAGGGCTGGGTGCGCTGCCAGAAGCTCCACCTGCCGCATGATGGTGTCGCGTAGGCGCCAGGCCGCCTGCGGCTGGAATTGGAACACGTGGCGGAAAATCTCGCCAAGATCATCCTGGGCCTGGCTACGCCACGCGATCTGCGGCATCGTTGTCCGGCTGCTCGCGGTCGGGACGCGATCCCACAGCTTGCTCGATCATGGCGTCCAGGTGGGCCACGACGTGCTCGTGGGGGATGAGCGTGGCGGTCCCGGCGCGAACGTCGTCACGGGCCTCGCGAATCTTGGCGACCTGCCACTCCTGATCGTCTAGGTACGCAGCGATGGCACGCTCGATGACCCAGCTGCGCGGGCGTTCCAGGGCGGCGGCGAGTTTGTCAACGCGTTCCGACAAGTCATCGGGGAGCCGAATGGAATGAGGTGTGCGCACGGATCGTGGGCCCTTGAGAGAGATTGGGGTAGGCGAACGTAGTCTACTGTAATCTCTACCGCCTGGTGTACAGGCAGGGAACAGTGGCTGCTCGCCTCTTGCCAGGTGGTTCGTCTATGAGAGACGGCCGTGTGCCGGCGATGGTGGCCATGGCTCGTCGCGCCCGAATGGGAACCTCGTGGTGCCGAGGGCTGTATAGCTGTGTATAGGAGGATGCCCTGCATCAGCATCAGCACACGGCACAGCTCATCAACGTCAGAGACGTGGGTCTCGGGAGCGCACCCCAGTGGTGAGCCAGAATAGGCAGGCCAAGAGCGGTAGCCAGGGGCGCTCCCCGTTTCGGGTGCTCGTGGTGGTGAACCAGCCCATCCTGGCTCAGGTCGTCCACCTGGCGCTGGGCCACGGCCGGTTCGTCCCGCGCACCGCATCGACCGGGGTGGACGGCAGAGCCGCCCTCGAGCACTGGAAGTCCCACCTGGCCGTCATCGACATGGACGTCGGCAACGGCGAGATCATGGCCTGGCTCGCCACGGCCGCGGCGCGCGGTGAGCGCATGCCGGTCATTGCCCTGACACGGCGGGGCGACCTCCGGACGAAGCTGGAGGCCTTCAGCCGTGGGGTCGACGACATCCTGACCGTGCCGTTCTCGCCCGAGGAGCTGGTGGCTCGCCTGCTGGCCATCATGCGGCGCACCTACCGCGAGGACGTCGCCTTCACCCCGGTGATCCGGCTCGGCGAGCTGGCGATCGACATGCTGAACCGGCGCGTGCACACCGGCACCGTGGAGCTGCAGCTGACCTCGCTCGAACAGAGCCTGCTGTACCTGCTGGCGGCCAACGCGGGCCGGCTGGTGACCCGCGACGAGGTCATGGACCACCTGTGGGGGGCCGACTACGCGGCGGACAGCAACGTGGTCGACCAGCACGTCCGCAGCCTGCGGGCCAAGCTGCAGGACGACTGGCGGCAGCCGCGGTTCATCGCCACGGTGCCGGGACGCGGCTACCGCTTCCTGCCCACGACGGGAGCAGCAGAGGCACCACTGACCGCACCGTGAGACCACGGTGCGGTCACACGCGCGCTAGGTCCGCCGCGGGCGGGGTGTCTGCTCGGGGCCGCCCTCGATCTGGACGTCGCCCTCCTTGTCGATGACCGCCTCCTCGCGCCGC